>Ga0206944_1193_pt1 | contig 9287 bp, 5 predicted proteins | sample Alteio_BWOrgHeat_4_FD_152978 | JGI IMG/M metagenome (GOLD analysis project Ga0206944, IMG submission 152978) | Enriched cells from forest soil in Barre Woods Harvard Forest LTER site, Petersham, Massachusetts, United States -... | ecosystem: Environmental > Terrestrial > Soil > Temperate forest > O... | reverse complement strand
ATAGATGTGATGGCCATAGAAATGGTTTATATCCCGACAGGATCATTTTATCTAGGGGATGGGTCAAACACTGCTGTGACAGGACAATTTTGTTCCGCGAACAATCATACAACACCTTTTGAGATCACCTCCCAAGGGGCATTGACACTTGGAGGTGGAGGAGCAGGGAGTTTAGGAAATAACAATACCAACGGGATGAGTACGGCAGATGATTTTAACGATACCACATCCCAGACTTTACCTGCGACATTTCCGGAAGGGTATAACGCGTTTTACATGATGAAGTACGATATCACTCAAGGCCAGTGGCGAGATTTTTTAAATACTTTGACTAGAGTTCAGCAAAATTTTCGGGTTACGGATGCTCCATTAAACGATGGGACTAATCTTACAGGGGTATCATCAATTGGAGGAGTTCCTGGTGGAACAGTGTTTGTAATGAGTAATTCAACGTCGGTGCAGCATAGAAATGGAGTAGAAGTGACAACGATAAGCTCCTCATCAGCCTCAATGCTCTTTGGATGTAATTTAAATGGGACAGTAAATGGCAGTAATGATGGGGAATGGATTGCGATGAATTATTTAAGTTGGGAAGATCAAGCGGCTTATGCAGCCTGGGCAGGATTACGGCCGTATACGGAATTGGAGTATGAAAAAGCAGCGCGAGGTCCAAGTTCTGTAGATTCAGGAACGCCTGATGAATTGGCGATTGGTTATTCATCATCATTTGGCCAAACAGCGGGAGTCATTAATTCTGGACAAAATAATGAGGAACCTACAGGAGGAAATATTGCATATGGCAATTATGCAGGTCTTCAGGGTCCTGTACGGGCGGGTAGTTTTGGGAACGCATCAACGACGCGTGCCCAAGCAGGAGCGGGATATTATGGGATCATGGAGTTAAGCGGAAATTTATGGAAGCGTCCAGTGCCAGTCGGAAACGCCACAGGCAGGGCATTCTTAGGAAGCCATGGAACAGGAGTATTATCACCAGGTGGTTATGCCACCAATAGCGATTGGCCAGGGTATAATAATGGGTGTGCTTCAGGACTAGTATGTGGAGCAACAGGGTCCGGTAATCGCGGTGGTTCCTGGTACGATTTAGAATATTATACACGTGTTTCCGACCGGATCTCTGCTCCTGGAATTTACTATACTCGCGCCTACTCTTACGGCGGCCGCCTTGCCAGAACATCCCCTTAGATAAAGGGGACAGTCCCCAAAATGGGGACAGGGCAAATACTTAGTTTTTAAAGATCTTGAAACTACTGTAGAAAAGTAATATCATATTTAAATCATATCTCAATACAAATATAGGACAGATACAAGAATGAAAAAAGATCTTCAGTTATTTTTTGTTTTTTTCCTTATTACCATCCTTCCTACTCTAGCAATTTCACAAACACCACCCTCATCACAAAGTGCCGGCGCCCTCCAGAAACAGGAAGAGCAATTGCAGACCCAGCAGCAGCTTGAAGAACAGGTTCAATCTAAAAAGAAAAAAACCGAGAAAGCGGCTGAAACGGAAAATAATGCCTTGCCCGAGGGCGGACAGAAAACCCTGGTGAAGAAAATCGATGTGCAAGGGGTAAGCTTGATTGCGCAAAATGTCATTGATGGGATCACCAAAGATTATGAAGGCCGCGAGTTAACGCTCAAGGACATGCAGAAAGTTTGCGATCTTATTACGGATGAGTACAGGAAGAAAGGGTATGTCACCTCAAGGGCATATATGCCTCCGCAGACGATTTCTTCTAAGGAAGGCATCCTTGTCATTATCGTCATTCAAGGAAAGATTGGTAACATAGAGGTCAAAGGCAATAAATTTTTTTCTTCCCAACTATACAAAAAAAAATTGGAAATGAAACCGGGTGAGTATTTTGACTATCAAGCCCTCCAAAAAGCCCTCGTTGAAATCAATGATCATCCCGATAGATTTGTTAAGGTAGGCCTTGTTCCTGGAAAAGAGCCCGGGACAACAGACCTATTGTTAGAAGTTGAAGATAGACGTCCTATTCACCTGGGACTCGAAACCGATGATTTCGGTACAAGGTATATGCATTACATCAGAAACACTGTCACGGCAGAGGATAATAATCTCTTAGGCTTTGATGACAAATTATTTTTTAAGTACCAAAGAAGTTTGGGCTCATACTACAGCTCTCCTTATGTAAGCTATACAGTGCCTATTAATAACAAGTTTAATATTGGAACATATTGGCTATGGAGCGACACCAAGCTTGGAAAAGAATTTCTTCCGCTTGATGTCAAAGGCAAAACCAGTATTGGTGGTGTGTTTTTTAATTATGGTCTTATTAATACAGATGCCATTAGTCTAAAGTTAACTGGCGGTTACGATTACAAGCGAGTTATAAATTTTATCAGCGGCGTTGAAACTTCGAGGGATGAGGACAGGGTCTTAAAAGCAGGTTTTAATCTGGATACAACAGATAAATTGGGTAGGACTGTTTTTACCTTGGAAGAAGATGTGGGATTACTAGCCGGTGGACTGTATGTCAAAGATCCACTTGCTACAACACCAGGTGGTGGCGCTCAGTTTCAAAAATTAGCTGCTTATATATACAGGCTTCAACCCATGCCTTACTCTTCCTCTATATTATGGAAGAACGCTTTTCAATATTCTAATTACAATTTGTTGTCGGTAGAACAATTCCAGTTAGGTGGGATCTCAAACGTTAGAGGATATTCCCCGGCTGCTTATTCCGGTGATGAAGGTGTCACCAGCAGCATTGACTGGTCTTTTCCTCTTTATTTTTTACCGAAAGACGCGGTGGTCCCGCATTCTAAAAGTACTTTCTATGACGCGGCAAGATTCGTCGTGTTTTACGATGTGGGTTACGCCGGTTTACATGACCCAATAGGGACTGAAATATCAAATAGAACATTCCAGAGTGTGGGGTATGGTATCAGATTTAACTTGGTGGAGAATTTTTCTTCAAGGATTGAGGTAGCGTACCCTATTGAGGCCCAAGGCGAATCCACCCATGCTCATTTATATTGGGATTTCGAAAAGAAATTCTGATGATCTTTGTCGTCTTGACGCTGGTATAAGCACATGGTATAGTGGTAACCGTTAATCTTGAGACATTCAATTTATGCCCCATAAAGCCATCACATCATTTTTTTTATTTGCATTGAGCACGGTGTTATTTTGCTCGAATGCTTTTTGTGAATTTAACGTTACCATTACCAATGGCCAGGCCAATCAATCCAAATCTGGATTAGAATCAACGATCACTCAATCAGCCCCTGGAAATCTTATAGCTGCAGGTAATCTTTCGACGGTAACTGGTGAAAGTGTCAAAATCATTTTAATGTCACCCAGTGATTTTACTCTTCTTAGAGATGTCACTGGTAATCCTACCCTTGCTTACGGATCATATTTTAGTAATGGCGGTTTGTTTATGGTAAACCCGCAAGGCTTTATCTTTGGGCCAAATTCTGTAGTTAATGCGCCAAGCATCGTTGTTTCCACGTTAAATATCAGCGATAGCGATTTTCTTTCAGGTGCTGCTACTGGGAAATTTCATTTCTCCGGCCAGGGCAGCTATATCATCAATCAGGGACAATTCATTCCTAAGCCAGGCGGCTATGTTGCTTTATTATCCGGGGCCATCAGGAATGAAGGAACAATCCAGGCTAGGCTGGGGCAGATAGTGCTCGCCTCGGGTGATGATATGACCTTGACAACCGTAGCTCTTGATGATGCTAATACGATTTTTGTGGTCATAGATAAAGGTGTTGAAAGTGAAATTTTGGGACCGAATGGCAATAAGATTAATGATGCCATTGAAAATAAAGGACTTATTTCAGCTGATGGCGGCACCATTACCCTGACAGCCAAATCATTGAATACGATATTCGATCACAGTATCAATAATTCAGGAATCATCGAGGCAAAAGCAATTGACACGACCAAGAGCGGTGATGTGGTGCTAAAGGCACAAGGTGCCATAGAGAGCACGGGCACATTGAAAACCGATTCTCTTTTTGAAAGAGGGGCTTCTTTTGATGTGGGTGGTATTTATAGTGTAGGGCATGCGGATATTAAGAACGCGGATAACGCGATGACATTTAGTGCGGATACGGATGTAACAGGCTCTATTACAGACGCCGCTAATATTATTATCGACCCGAATATCACACTTACCATGACGGGAGACACAAGCTTTACAGCAGGTGATTCATTCCTCATGGATCCAACGGCAACCATCAATGGTGGGGGGCATAATTTAGATATCCTGGCCATGAATGATGCCAATGTAGGCAATATCAACAATGTCAGCGGGCTTAATGTTACAGCGACTGCTGGTAATTTGACCCTGGCTGGTGCCCTTGCAACCAATGGTGGAAATATTACGCTTACTGCAGGCCAAGATATCATTCAAGAGAGCAGCATTAAGACCAATGGAGGTAATTTTAATGCTTTTGCCTCTACCTATATTTTTACAGGCAATCCTTCTATTTCCACTGGCAGCGGCATAGCTACTATTGTTTCTCCTACCATCGCAGAGATTGGTCTTGGCGGCAGCAATACAGCTACCAGTTATAATTGGACCTATCTTGGTTCTGTGACGAGGGGTTACAGTTTGATTCAATTTGGTTATTATATTAATTTAGGCGGCCAAACTATTTATGTCCCGTTTGATTATGTAGGTCTAACCGGGGACATCAGGGATAACCCTGGGTTTTCCGGGACCGAGACCTTGGTTAATATCAACGGTGGTGGCGAATATGTGCTTGTAAATTCTAATCCAGGTTCAAATGATCCGTCAGGGATCAATTATTGGTACAGTGATAATGCGCTGAACAATGATGGGCAAGCCAATCATGTGAATACTGTTTTGGCTGCCCAAGAAGCCGCGTATCTCGCCCAAGCCCAACACGGCAGCATCACATCCTATCCAAATCAACTCAGTGAATTTGGTGTTACCAATTTCACGGATGTTGTTGCTGTCAGCAATCCTGCTGGGTCAGTCTATAATTGGGATGATCAAGCTAAATCAATATCAGATTTTGATTTTAACGATGTCATTATCCAGATTAACCCGGTGCAATCGAATGCTTTGATTATTACACCAAATAATCAATCAAAAACTTACGGCACAGCGCTTCCAAGTTTGACGGTCAATTATGCAGGTTTTGTTAACGGCGATACATCTGCAAGCCTTACCACTCAGCCAAAAGTATCTACAACAGCCACCTCAGCAAGTTCAGTGGGTACATATTCAATCACAGCAAGCGGAGCAGTTGATCCAAACTACACGATTCTTTACGTGCCAGGTTCATTGAGCATCACACCCGCTCAATTAACGATAAGCGGTTTGATCGCAGATCCAAAAGTATATGATGGTACGACCAGCGCGACAATTAGTGGATCGCCCAACTTGGTTGGTGTTATTCCCGGGGATAATGTGGATTTGAGCGGTACGCCAGTGGGAACATTTAGTAATCCCAATGCAGACGCGTCAGGAACAACAACGCCTGTATCCATAAGCGGGTATAGTTTGACAGGGGTTGATGCAGGTAATTACACCTTGTCTCAGCCTACCATTGTTCAAGGGAAAATCACACCGGCACCTTTGACAGTCGGCGGTTTATCAGCCGCACCCAAGACCTATGATGGAACAACGGATGCCACACTTAATGGCTCACCAGTGTTAAACGGGGTGGTGCCAGGAGAAAATGTGGTTCCGGTTGGTACACCGATAGGAACATTTAACAGCCCCAATGTGGTGGGAGCAACATCTGTTGATGTCACAGGTATAAGCCTCGGTGGGACTGCAAATTTAAATAATTATACTTTGACCCTGCCAACGACGATACCTGGGTCCATTTCACCAGCACCATTGACCGTTATAGCCACAGGTCCAACAAAAGCTTTTGGCACAGCATTAACAGCGGGTCCTAGTACGACTAATTTCACATCGGCAGGAACAGTTCATGGGGAATCAGTGACGGGTGTGACCCTGACGCCTGATGCTAATGGATTGTCTGCCAGCACACCCGCCGGGACAGACTATGTTGTTACACCTTCAGCAGCGACAGGTTCCAATGGATTTATATCCAGTAATTACAATACGACCTATATCCCTTTTAATGGCACTGTAACTACGACGGTAACGCCACCAGTAACACCGCCAACAACGCCGCCTACTTCACCATCATTCGCAAATTTTAATCTTCTCCAGACAAACGATAAGGTCAATACAATTATCTATGAGACCCTGCACCCGTATCAATTATCGTCTAATGCCTACGAGCCCTTGATATTTTTCTACCATCCTTTGACTCCGATAGATCAATCTGCATTCAATGGCATCACCCTTGATGAAGGCGCTTATGACTTTATCGAGCATTCCCTCAAGCTAAAGACGCTTCCTTCAGCTTATTACGGCAAATAAATAATTATTCTTTGGATTTTCTTAGCTGGTATTCCACATAACCAGCCAAAACTTCTTGGATTTTAATGGAAGGTTGGACAACAAAATAACGGCTCATGATGGCATGGCCCATTTCATGTCCTAATATTTCACGGCGGAAATTAACGGCGGATATATAAATAGAATCATACTGAGGCAAATAAAAAGAAAATCCTGTGCAGGGGAGATCGCCTTTAAATAACTGATGATAGAAATCTTGCAATTGGTTGAAGTCAGCAAAGATCTTGATGTGCCCACTTAGGCTGTAAACATGCATGTCCAGTACATCGCTAGCCCGGTTAAAGAGAATTTCAATTTTGGAAGCAAGTTCCTTTTCCGGTGAGGAGGTGTCAACTTTTAAGTTTGACAGCTGTTGGTCTGTGTCACTGATAATCAGTTTTTTCGCAAGCGCATTGATATCAACACCGGTCTTATAATCAATGGTGAAATGTTCTCCTGTAATGGTATTAGAATCACCAAAACCGTCGTCCGCTGCTTGAATATAAGCAGCGGGGATAACGAGCATCGCTAGGAAAAGAAAGCAAATCTTGTTCATAACAGTTTAAAGGAATCTAAGATTTTCTTCACTTCTTCTATTGAAGAAGAACTTTGAATCTTTTTAATTTTGTCATTCAGTTTTTCAATGGCCTCATTATAAGAAACAGCCACTTCTTGCAACTGGTCTTGTTGACGCAAATTCATTTGTTTTAATTTCCCGTTTCCCAGATCTTTTAATGTCATTTTAAGGCGGTATAAGGGGCCTGAAATTTTGTGGGAAATAAAAAGTGTCATCACAATGGTGAAGAAAGATACCACAATGAGCTCAATCGCCACTGTTTGAAGCATTAAAGGTAAAAGATACTCTGCAGTCGTATGCACGGAGATACGGCCCGCCATAATACCTATAGTGGTGGTGTTACTAGCCAGAAAATATACTGCTGCTACCGTAAACAAGGATCCTAAGGCAAGGACCAGCCAAAATTGGATAATGAATTTGGTTTGGAATTTTTTATCAATATAAAAATTACGGCGCTGATATTGGCGAGGAGATTTGGGCTGGTTCATTTGAGGGCCTCCTGATTAATTTCTATTTTTGCATTACTCTTTAAATACTGAACCCACGTGTCCAGGTTGCCACCTTCCTGGGTTTTCTCTTGCATAGCCATCGTCAACAGCGATTGCTGCCAGAAATTTTCAACCATTTTGAGGAATTCTTTATTTTTGCCCAAGCCCCGTTTTTCAGCATCTAATAGGATTAATTTCTGATTAATCATATTGTTCAAAAAGATTTTTCGTGAGGCCAGCGTGCCTTGTGCTCCATAGCTGGAATCTTTATATGCTTCTTCGAATTCCTGGCGCGTTATGTAATAATTTCCCACTTGAGCGACCGTATCTTGTGGGGACGGAGTTTGGGGATTGCCGCAACCGGCTAAGCCCAGTAACGTCAAAAACAAAAGTATGCGATTCATATGAGCACCCCTTCTTTGAATCTCATTTTTAAAATTGTAAATTATTATATCACGTATTTTTTACTGCTTTAAAATTTAATCCCATATCTTTTGTCCAATTTAGGATCAGTTATACTCTGGTATAATTGACTCTTATTAATATTTGTATAAAATTATATTTTAATTTCTTAAAAAGTAGAAAGAAGTCAGTAAAAAGAGGTAATAAACAATAGTTAAATATCACTTAAGTGTTAGAATCAACAGATTTTATAAAAATATGAAAATAATGCTTTGCTCTTTAATTGACAAATGAATGATGCTGGGTATACTGATGAAGATAGTTGGTTTTACGCTTAAGTATTGATGCTAAAGCGTAAGGGACAAAGACGTTCCGTACCAAATCGGTACGGTATTTTTTTTATAATGGTTAAATATGAATAAATATTATTATCAGAAGAGATTTTGGCTGCTTTTTATTAGCACTTTTATTTGTTATGCTCCTCCTTGTTTTTCCAAAAATTTGAGCGTTGACGTAACAGGTTCAATCATCACAGCTTTTGATGATAATATCACGGATATTTCCAAAGGCCGCATGGCAGATTTTGTGACCAATCTGGAAACAGGCCTGGTTTTATTACAACAGGGCAAAACCCATCAGCTTTCATTAAAGGGGGATTTAATTGAGCAGATTTTTGCCGGGCACAGTAATTTTGACAACTTTTCAGAAGATTTAAATTTAGATTATAAACAAGATTTATCCAAGTATGACCACATGGAATTAACGGATGTCCTGAGTAATGCTGACGAACCGAGGACAATTGAAGATGCTTTTGGCCGCAGCAATGGCCGCTACAACATCCTGAACAATCAAACAGGCCTTTCCTTCACACATGACTTTACAGAACAAATTTCAACTGAAGTGCATTATGACAATAGTGTGACTCATTATTCCCAAAATAATTTCCAAAGTTCAGTGATGCAGCAGGGAGGGTTCAAGGTCAATTATGCCTATGACACTGCCAATAGTTATAATGTGACCTATGATTATATCCGGCGTTTCTTTGAACATGGGGAAAGTGCTAGGATTAATTCTGTTACGCCGGGAATACAGCATTATTTTACTTCCCAGTTTTATATAAATCTTGCCGCCGGGGCGGATTTCATCAATACTTTCACAGACAAAAATATCATCGAACCTCATTTTACTGCCGCACTGACAGACCAGGTGGACCAAAATACCAATCTTAGCTGGACTTTCACTAAAGCAGACACCACAGACGGTTATACCCAGGATTTATTTAATTCCTGGCGTACAGCTTTTAATTTAAGTAAGCAAATAAGCCAAAGGCTCAGTGCATCCACGAGTATCTTTTACGGCCAGGGACGGTATGACCAT
>Ga0206944_1191_pt1 | contig 9323 bp, 12 predicted proteins | sample Alteio_BWOrgHeat_4_FD_152978 | JGI IMG/M metagenome (GOLD analysis project Ga0206944, IMG submission 152978) | Enriched cells from forest soil in Barre Woods Harvard Forest LTER site, Petersham, Massachusetts, United States -... | ecosystem: Environmental > Terrestrial > Soil > Temperate forest > O... | reverse complement strand
TACACTCTCCCCATGGCGGATTAATACGAGTTTTTGCATGTTATAAAGGTAAAGGGATAAAGGCGAAAGGTAAAAGGTTATTATGGTAATGTTAAAAACCAATGACTAATGACTAATGACAAATGACAAATAAAAAATCGGTGAAATCCATCATTAATCGGTGTAATCATTTTACTATATTGCATTATAAACCAATAAAACCCTAATCATTATGATCCCAACAACTCCTGTTCCCGCAAAGGATGGAACAGCTAATCCTGCTCCTTTGGGCCTATGTGCCTTTGGTATGACCACTGTATTGCTCAATTTGCACAATGCCGGGTTCTTTGAACTCAACAGCATGATCTTAGCTATGGGCATCTTTTACGGCGGCCTGGCGCAAGTTATAGCCGGCATTATTGAAGCAAAAAAGAACAATACCTTCGGATTAACGGCATTTACCTCTTATGGTTTCTTCTGGCTTTCGCTGGTCGGATTGATCGTGATGGCCAAAGTGGGCTGGATTGCCGGTCCATCGGATACAGCTATGGCTGCTTACCTTGGTGTTTGGGGATTATTTACTTTCTGCCTGTTCTTCGGGACTTTAAGGCTGAATAAGGCGTTGCAATTTGTATTTGGTTCTTTAACCATCTTGTTCATACTATTAGCTGCCGGCGACGCAACGGGTAATGGTTCCATTAAGCATCTTGCCGGTTACGAGGGTATTATCTGCGGTTTATCGGCTATATATGCGGGCATCGCTAACGTGTTGAATGAAGTTTATGGAAAAACCGTTTTGCCGCTAGGGACACGATTATAGGATTTTCGGGATGTTCAGGATTGTAATTTGTAATTTCACCAATTAATGATGTTATAGCTTTAATCCCGGTAATCTTTTCAATCCAATAATCGTGTTTTATGAAAGACTTTAAAAAATATTACACCATCGCCGCCACTCCGCAGGAGATATACACTGCGCTGACCAATCCGCTAACCATCGAATTGTGGACGGGTGAAGAAGCAGTAATGAGCACAGAACCTGGTTCCGAATTTTCTATGTGGGATGCCAGTATTGTCGGGCGGAATATTGAATTTGAAGAAGATAAAAAAATCGTACAACAGTGGTATTTTGACGGGCAGCCTGAAATGTCAATAGTAACTATTAAGCTGCATCCCGCCAAAAACAACGAAACCTCAGTCGAGCTAAAACATACCAATATCCCTGATGCCGATTACGATAGCTTTGCTGATGGCTGGGATACCTCCTATTTTGGCCCGCTGGCTGAGTTTTTTGAGGGTTTCTGACAAAAAAAGCCGCCCAAAATTGAGCGGCTTTTTCATTATTAGTTATTGCAGGTGTTAGTATAAAGTAAATTCGACACGACGGTTCAATTGACGTCCTTTTGCAGTTTTATTACTTGCAATTGGCTGTGTTTTACCGTAACCGGTGGCTTCAATACGTGATGCATTTGCACCTTTGCTTACCAGGTATGCTTTAATAGATTCTGCACGATCCTTTGACAACTTCATATTGCCATCAGCAGAACCTACATTATCGGTATGACCGGCTAATTTCAAACTAAAGTTCTTATCGATCAGCAATTGGGCCACCTTATCAAGGCTTGGCAATGAATGATCTCGTATAGTTGCTTTACCAAAATCAAATTCGAGATTTTTGATGGCTTCTTTAACTACTTTCCTGTCTTCTTCAGTTACATAAACTTTTACGTCTTTAGCAACAGGTAATGGACAGCCGGAACCGTCAACCTTAGTACCAGCAGGTGTATTAGGGCATTTATCATAAAAATCAGGTACACCATCACCGTCACTGTCAGTAGTGAATTTGGCAAGATTGGTATTGGTTGTGTTCAGGTCATTCCTTAATTGCTCATTTTTTGCCTTTTCTGCGTCAATTTGAGCCTGTTGTGATTGCAATGAGTTTTTCAGCATTTGCTCCTGTGTAAGGTATTCGGTGCGCATTGAGTTAACAGGGTTGTGCGTTGCCAATTGTGGTTTTGATTTGGATCCAAGAGCAAATTCAAGCCCTATGTGAGCGTACGAGAACCTATCGTTGCTTGAGCCGAAGTTATATCCGTCAAGATTATCAGCATTAACAAAATTCGCGGTATAACCCAGGTCAAGATTGATGCCTGGTGCAATGTCAAATTTCAAACCTAAGCCGAGAGGAATAAAAAATTCCTTAAGACTGCCATTTGAATTATCCGTTTTAAAATTTGTTGTAGAGCCATCAGCTTGTGTAAGTACTGGTTTGTATCCCATAAAACCACCACCAAAGGTGAAGTAAGGCTGTATAGCACCCTTTTTGTGCATCCAGTTGATATTTGCAAGCGTAATATTGCCGCTTAAGCTCACAGCATAGGTTAAGCTGGTATTAAACTGTCTGAATGGTTCAGTACCGCTTGCATTCAGCTGAGAATGATCGCCTTGCAGTTTACCGCCGACATAATCCAACTGAATACCAAATGAGGGTAAAATTTGATCCTTAATGTAACCTCCATAACCAAGTTTGGCATTCGGAGAACTAAAATCACCTTTGTTTTTTGAGCCAAAGATAGTGTATGGCGTTAATATACCCCCGTTAACCCCTATTGACCAGGTACGGAATGCATCTGTTCCTGAAAATGGTTGTACATAATTTGTATTGGTGTGTACAGTTTTTGTGGTATCAGGAGTTTGCGCGAAAAGTTGGCTACCCACCATAATCCCTGAAAGTAGCAGGGTAGCTTTTTTAAATTTAGATTTCATAAGTTGAATTTGTGTGTGTAAATATTTTGTTTTACAAAACATACAGCACGTTAATCAACATTGGTGCCACCGGTGACGCCTGGGGTAATTTAAAGACGAATAGGCAACCTGGGAAGCTTAAATAACAAACAAAAGGAGGCCATAAGCTTCTGGATAACAAAGCAATAGTTGGGTTTGAGACTCAAAGCCTTAATACTGGCTTAACATGCCTTAAATGACGCTTGGCTGACTTATTGAATTAAAAGGTAAATGAGTTATAAACTATACAGTTTGCTTAGTATGGGTACAATAAGATGCATATTTATAAAGCACTTTTTTCCAAAGCCTGCTTAATATCAGCGATAATATCATCTACCTTTTCCAAACCGGCTGAGATCCTTATTAATCCGGGGGTGATACCAACAGCCAATTGTTGCTCTTGGGTTAGTCGTGAATGAGTTGTGCTTGCAGGATGCGATGCAATGCTGCGGGTATCGCCCAGGTTTGCTGTTACAGATAGCATTTCTAAGGAGTCAAGGAACCTGCGACCGGCTTCCAATCCGCCTTTTATCTCCAGGCAAAGTACACCACCGCCCAGTTTCATTTGTTTTTTAGCGATTTCGTATTGAGGATGATTTGGCAGAAAAGGATATTTAACCCAAGCTACATTCGGGTTGCTTTGAAGAGTTTCAGCTATTTTTAATGCGTTTTCGCAATGGCGCTGCATACGTACGTCCAGGGTTTCAAGGCTTTTACTGAGTACCCATGCATTAAACGCCGACATGGACGGCCCGGTGTTCCTGCAAAAAAGATAGATCTCTTTAATCAGGTCGGCACGGCCCACAATAACGCCGCCCAGTACCCTGCCCTGCCCGTCAATCCATTTTGTAGCTGAGTGAACCACCAGGTCGGCTCCAAAATCTATCGGCTTTTGTAATAACGGGGTAGCAAAGCAATTATCTACATTTAATATCAATCCATGTTTTTTGGCAAACTTACCCGTCCATTCCAGGTCGAGTATTTCTAATTGCGGATTGGTGGGCGTTTCCAGGTAGATCATTTTGGTATTCGGCTGTACAGCAGCTTCCCAAGCAGCATTGTCGCCGGCAGGTACCAACGTAGCAGTGATCCCGAACCTCGGTAAATATTTGGTTACCATGGTAAATGTGCTTCCAAAAACCGAGCTGCAACAGATCAAATGATCGCCCTGACTTAACAAGGTAAACATGGATGAAAATATGGCACTCATCCCTGTAGAGGTTGCAAAACCAGCCTCAGCACCTTCAAGTGCACACATCTTATCTACAAACTCATCCACATTGGGGTTACTGAAGCGGCTGTAAATATTATCGTCCGTTTCATCTGCAAAAGCGGCGCGCATAGCCTCAGCCTCATCAAATGTGAAGCTGCTGGTGAGGTATAGCGGCGTCGAGTGTTCGTGTTGTTGTGTTTTAGGGGTTTGAATGCGTATAGCCTTAGTAAATGGGTCTAATTTTGAAGACATGGTATGTGTGAATGTAATAAAAGTAGTAAGAAGAATATATTATTTAGCAGGATGCACAAACGTCTGCGTTTTTATCTCAGTGCCACTTCCCATTAAAGTTGCAGCAACTGAGCAATATTTATTTACTGATAGATCAACTGCACGGCTGGCCTTATCGGCATCGATATCACCATATAAATGAAATTCCACAGTAATTGATTGCCAAAGTGAAGGTTCCTTTCCGGCCTCGCGTTCGCCGCTAACAGTCATTTTATAATCAACCACTTCCTGGCGCTGCTTTTTTAATATGCTGATGACATCAATAGCCGAACACCCGGCCAGGCCCATTAATAAGGTCTGCATAGGGCGTACGCCAAAGTTCTCGCCGCCACTTTCGGGGCTGCTGTCCATTTTAATGCTGTGCCCGTTCTGATCGGTGGCCACAAAGCCAAAATCACCATGAACGCGCGAAAGTTGAATAGTAGGCATGATAAAATATTAAAGGTGCAAAGTTAAAATTTTAAAGCGTAATGCCGCCTTATACTCACAATTGTGACTAATGGTAAATAAAACTTTAAATTTATGGCGATGAAGAGGTCGTTATTATTCATATGTTTTACGTGTTCGGTTTCAATATGTTTTGGTCAACAGCATTTAAATTAGTTGTTGGAAAGTTGAAATGTTGTAAAGTTGAAAAGTTATTTGTCTAATGTAGCCAAGCTGAAAAAACATTACAACATTTCAACTTTCCAGCTTTTCAACGGTCTTTAACCGGTATAACCAATTTTAACCCCGACCAGATTTCATCAACCGCGCATACCTTGATATCTACTAGGCCCGATTTTATGGCGAAATTGCGGATAGTGTCCTCCGTAATATCAGTAACAATCTTCGATGCCTTTTTTGGCCATGATACCCAAATTATCCCGTTTGGTTTGATCTGGTCTTTTAATTCAGGAAGCAGGTGCATGTATTCATCCCGGCTTTTGGTGAAGAAGTGAATAAAATCTGCCTTATAACCTTTTTTATCTTCAAAGTAAAGGTTAGCCGGCAGATCGGTAAAAAGATCCATATAATATTCAGGTGCGTTGATCAGTCGGGTATAAAAACCATCCTTTATCCCCAATTTTTTTGCTAATGGTGTGCCGGAGTAGCCGGCAGTTTGTTGGCTCATCTTGTCCCCCACTCCCATATGCCATATTGTGTCTTTTGATCGACTGGATGCCCGGATTGCTTAAGGGCAAGCATGATCTGCCCCCGGTGATGCGATTCATGCGAGATAAAATAACCTAAAAATGCCGTAGCATGTGGCTTGAAACCTTTTATTTTGCCCTCTTTTGAGTTTTCAAGCAAATGCTCAATGGCTTTTCCGCTTAATTGCAATTCTGATAACAGACCGCTTTTGGTGATATTGTCCTTTTCTATTTTAGTTAAGCCATCCAGTAATGATGCATCGGCCACTTTCAACCACATCAGCCGTACGTTATGCATATGTGCGAATTGCTCGCCAACACTACGCCCTTTTGATGATGCTACATCTTTCAAATTTACCTCATCAATTGCTTCCAGCAGGTAAATATTGATGCGGTTATGAATTTGCCAGGTTTCGGTTAAAGGGTTCATTACATTCTGATTTGGTTTAAATGATGCTGAAGATGCGCAAGATAATCCTGCGCCAGCCACTCTACTGTATGTAAACCGATTTCTTTTTTATTGGTATCACATTGAGCTTGCCATCTGTCAGCTGGGTAATTATCCAACACCCTTGTTATTTGTAAATTGAGCAATCGCCACAATTGAAGCAGGTCATCCATATTCATGTCCTGGTAATGCTGTGCTGCTACCCATTCGTTCTGCTCATAGGTCAGCTTAAAGTTTTCCTCAAATGTACAGCGCACAAAACGCTGCAGGTTGATCTGTGCACTATCGCATAAATGCCCGATGATCTCTTTGTTTGACCATTTACCAGGTGCGGGCTTACCTTCCCAATCAATAGGCTGTTTCTGAGTTTGTTCTATAAAATGATTGATTGTGGCAGTAAGTTCTCTGGTCATTTGATGAATAATATTTGAAATAAATATAGTAATGTTCCAAATTGAAAAGGCAAAACTTTTTATAAAAACCCCTATCTTCAAAGCCTGAACTATTAGCATGGCTCTTAATTATATCTGGGTAGCTTTTTTTGTGATAGCCTTTGTATTCGCCTTATTCAGGCTGATCTTTTTGGGCGATACTGATGCATTCCGTTTATTGGTCGACGGCATTTTTAATTCCTCCTTATCATCAGTAATGGACATCGCATTACCATTGGCCGGTGCGATGACCTTTTGGCTGGGCATTATGAAGATCGGTGAAAAAGCCGGGGCGATCAACTTCCTTTCCCGTATAGTTGGGCCGTTTTTCAGGCGGATATTTCCCGAAATACCAAAGGACCATCCTGCCCTCGGAAATGTGATGATGAGCTTTTCAGCCAATTTGCTCGGACTCATAAATGCAGCCACTCCGCTTGGTTTAAAGGCAATGGACAGTTTGCAGGAGATCAATCCTGAAAAGGAAACCGCTTCAAATGCGCAGATCATGTTTTTGGTCGGTATTAAAGCGTTCGATAAAGACTCTGGATATTTTATTGGAGGAGATGGACCTACTTTGGATACCCATACAAAAGTCATGGCGGTTGAATGAACGTTTTTATGGCGCATTGCAGGGGCTCAACAAGGATGAAATAGTAACACAATATGGCGAAGAACAAGTGCATAAATGGCGCAGGGATCCGCATGAGCTGCCGCCGGCGATCACTAAGGATGATGAACGGTATCCGGGACATGACCCGCGTTATAAGCTTCTTACCGGGAGAGAGTTGCCTTTAACAGAAAATCTGAGCCAAACAATGGATCGGGTGCTCCCATTCTGGCATGAAAGCATTGTACCGGATATCAAGTTAAATCATAAGGTAATTGTATCTGGTCATGGTAATAGCCTGCGTGCATTGATACAATACATCGACCATCTGACTGACGAGGAAGTAACTAAACTCGACTTGCCTACGGGCGTGCCTTTGGTATATGAGTTAGATGATCAGCTGAACAGGATAAGGCATTATTATTTGGAATAATTTAAAAGGTGAAAGGATAAATGTGAAAGGATAAATGTGAAAGGATAAAGGTGAAAGGATAAAGGTGAATCAGTCAATTTAAAACCTTTCGCCTTTAACCTTTTGCCTTTTACCTAAAAAGATCAATTCTCCTTATCATACAAAACCGCAGCTTTTTCCGCTGAAGTTTTAATGCCTTTTATCATTGCTGAGCTAAAGCCGTTATGCTCCATTTCATTTAAGCCAGCTATAGTGCAGCCTTTGGGAGAGGTTACTTTATCTATTTCCTGTTCAGGATGCGAGGCCAACTGGAGCAATAAATCGGCGGCGCCTTTGGCAGTTTGGGCAGCCATTTTGAGTGCATCGTGTGCATGGAAACCTATTTCGGTACCACCTTGTGAGGCGGCACGTATTGAGCGTAGGAAAAATGCAATACCGCAGGCGCAAAGAGCCGTAGCCGAGGTCATCAGTTCCTCATTGATCTGTATGGTGACACCAACAGTATCAAAAAGTGATTTAACCAGGCTCATGTTTTCTGTTGATGCATTATCGGTTGCAATGCAGGTCATGGACTGCCCAATGGCAATGGCCGTATTTGGCATAGCGCGAACCACCTGAACTTCCAGCCCCAATTGCTGACAAATGTCACTGCAGGTTACGCCTGATACTACAGAGATCAGCAAATGTTTTTGCTCCCAGATAGAGGATTTCACTTCGTGCAACAATTTGTTCAGTTGTTGCGGTAATACTGCGAGCACAACAATATCTGCATCACTTACTGCCTTTGAGTTGTTATCTGTTACCTGATATCCATTATCAGCCATTAGTCCCAATGCCTTAACATTGCGGCGTGTCAGCGTAATTTGCTCAGGCTGATAAATCCCCGCTTTAACCAAACCCCTGGCTAATGAAAGCCCGATATTACCGCTGCCTAATATGGCTATACTTTGTTGTCTGCTCATTTTCTGTTACTTAAACGTGTTCCAAATGCTTGTTTATTTTTTAATTGCCCCAGGTCATCAGAGTGTCCGATGATCACTGCCTTTACTCCACAGCTTATCGCTGTAAAGGCATTATCCAGCTTGGGCAGCATGCCGCTGTGGATGATCTGTTTGGTCTTTAATTCTTCGTATCTATCCGGGTCTATCTCCCTTATCAATGATTCTTCATCATTAATATCCTGCAAAACACCCTTCTTCTCAAAACAGTAGATCAAGGTAGTTTCATATAGTTTTGACAAAGCTACCGCCAGGGCCGAGGCTATAGTATCGGCATTGGTATTTAACAATTGCCCCTCGCCATCATGCGTTATCGCACAAAAAACAGGGGTGAAGCCGGCCTCCATTAAACGCTGTATATTTTTGGGATCAATGGACTTTTCATCAATATCACCCACAAAACCATAGTCAATTGTTTTAACCGGGCGTTTTTTTGTGCGGATAAAATTGCCGTCGGCACCCGTCAACCCGATCGCATTATTGCCAAAACGCTGTAATTGGGCCACTATATTTTTGTTGATCAACCCACCATAAACCATGGTCACCACGCGCAGGGTTTCAATATCGGTTATCCGGCGACCGTCAACCAATTTTGATTCAATTCCCAGCGTTTCAGATAATTGAGTGGCTACCTTGCCGCCGCCATGTACTAATATCTTATAACCATCAAGTGCAGTAAAATCCTTCAGAAAATGATATAAGTTTTCCGAATTGTCAATTACATTGCCACCGATCTTAATAATATAAAGTTGTTTAGCCGACACTGTTTTTCGTACTTAAATAGTTGAGAGGCTAAAAATAGTAATTCGGTAGTATTTATCGTTTATAAATGATGTCAATTTAAAAACATAGTTTCAGCAAATCGGGTTTTAAAATTGTTCGGTAAACAGGTTTATCGTTATTTTGCACCCGAAAAGTTTGGGTAACATTTATTTATGGAGCTAAAAAAAACCGCAGGCATGCCACGCATTGTTATTATTGGCGGAGGGTTTGCCGGTATCAACCTCGCAAAAAAATTAAAAAATAA
>Ga0206944_1190_pt1 | contig 9323 bp, 9 predicted proteins | sample Alteio_BWOrgHeat_4_FD_152978 | JGI IMG/M metagenome (GOLD analysis project Ga0206944, IMG submission 152978) | Enriched cells from forest soil in Barre Woods Harvard Forest LTER site, Petersham, Massachusetts, United States -... | ecosystem: Environmental > Terrestrial > Soil > Temperate forest > O... | reverse complement strand
GCCCGCCAGGACGCATTGGGCCTCATGGCAAAAGGTTTTCAAAATTGTTTTTTAATCAAAAGCGGTAAATACTGGATTTTGTGTGTTGGTAAATTTACGAGTAAAGAAAGCGTTGACGATTTTAGGATCAAATTGGGATCCACTGTGTTTAACCACTTCATCTATGGCCGCATCTATCGACAGCGACGAGCGATAGGGCCTGCCTTGGATCATTGCTTCAAACGCATCAACACAAGCGATGATACGAGCGCCCAAAGGTATCTGTTCTTTTTTTAGCCCCGACGGATAACCGCTCCCATCGTACTTTTCATGGTGGTGTAAAATGATCGGCAAGACGGGCTTAAGAAACTCGACGGGAGAAATCAATTCGACACTCTGTGCGGTATGCTGGCGGATCATGTTAAATTCCTGATCTGACAAATTCCCACGCTTGGATAAAATATCATAAGGCACGTCGATGATGCCGATATCATGCAAAAGACTAGCATATTCCAAATGCTTTATTCCGTCGCTGCTTACCTTTAAATGCATGGCCAGCATCTTGACAATTTCCATATAAACAGGCGTGTGGGTCAATCCGGAGTATGATTGTTTCTTAAGTAGATTGCCGATGGAAGCAATACTCCCCAGCACAATCTTCTCGTGCTCTTGATGAAGCTGCAAATTCTTCATGGCCGTCACTACCTGCTCGGCAAACACTGAAAGCATTTCATAATCAAAATCATTGAAAGCCTCTTCTGAAGATTCCCTCCTGACAAAAATCGCACCTAGATAATCATCCGCAACCAAAGGAAGCCCGATGCAAAACTCTTTTAAAACAGACGCTCCCCGAGTTACGCCCAAAACATCTTCCCCGACATCTTTTAATTCTTTAGGCGTGTCTTTCCAAATATTGATTTGATTATCAAAACTGGCAGAAACAATAACATTCTTTTTAACCGGATGGATCATGTAAACACTCGCCGAGGAAGCCTTGATAAACTGGCATAATAAACGGGTTAAGCGCAGTGTTAATTCTTTGACCGTATAGGTTGAATTAACAAGGCGGTAAACCATGTGCACCGCCGAGAGAACCAGATGATAGCGTTTGGTAGCAGAAATCATACTTTGAGGCATAGGTATCAGACTTTCTGGTACGGGTCAAAAAGCCGTTTGTGTTCATCAAGAGCAAAACGGTCCGTCATTGAAGCAATGTAATTACAAATAATAGCATATTTCTGAGGCGTTGAAAATTTCTTGTCACGGGCATAGACCGTGTACGGCAATTGCTTGGGATTTCTTAAATAAACATCAAACAAGTCACGGATAATCCGGCGGGCTTTGGCTGTCATACGCTCCACACGCCAATGATGATAAAGTTTTTCATTTAATAATTGCTGCAAATATTCCCGCTCCTGATGCATCGCCTTGCTAAAGCCCACCACATAATCACGGTGGCCCTTGACATCATTAGCTGACTTAAATTTCAAGACCAGTAAACGTTCATAGGTTGCCTTCAAAAGATCTTTGACCTGCATATCAATCAATTCTTTGACCACCTGATAGCGGAACATGTCCCGGTTATGCGTATCAGGACGCCCCTTGATTTTCCCAACAGCCTTCTGCCAAAGGGCGCTATCCATCAAATCTTCTTCAACAATACACCCCGACGTTAACCCATCATCCACGTCATGATTAAGATACGCCAGGGAATCTGCGATGTCAACAATCTGGGCCTCAAGGGTGGGTCCTTCATTACGGTATTGTTTAGGAATATCAACACCAGGCATGTCAAACACCGTCTGGTGTTTAAGAATACCGACGAGCACTTCACGCGTCAAGTTCAAACCGTCAAACGAAGGATATTTTTTTTCCAGCTTGGCAACAATCTCATAGCTGCGGAAATTATGGTTAAACTGGATTTTAACTTCCCGCACGATGCTATTTAAGGCCTCTTCTCCGGCGTGACCAAAAGGCGGATGACCCAAATCATGTGCCAGGGCAATGGCCTCAATCAAATCTTCATTCAACCGTAAATTACGCCCCAAGGTGCGGGCCAATTGGGCCACTTCAATGGTATGGGTTAAACGCGTACGGTAATAATCCCCTTCAAAAATAACAAAGACCTGGGTTTTATACTCAAGCTTGCGGAAAGCTTCCGAATGAACGATCCGGTCACGGTCCCGCTGAAAACAAGTTCGCCATTCATGCTGAGGCTCATCATGCTGACGGCCCCCGGCATCCCTGGACTTCATGGCATAAGGCGCCAGGATTTTATTTTCGAGTTCCTCAATATCTTTTCTATTTTGCATCGCTTAATTTTTTATAAATAACCTTTAACGATTGTGAAATCACTTTAGTGGCCGCTGTCACCGGCATAAAATTATGGTCCCCTTTCCAACGGGGCACAATGTGAAGGTGGACATGCCCTGGGATTCCTGCCCCTGCAATACGGCCTAAATTCATTCCCACATTAAAACCCTGTGGCCCAAGCGCTGTTTGTAAAAGGTCCTTGGTTTCGCGCAATAGATCCATTAATTGGACATATTCGGCTTGGGACAGCTTACTAATATCAGCGACATGACGATTAGGTACAATTAAACAGTGCCCGTTACTGTAAGGATAGAGGTTTAAAACTGCGTAGGCATATGTCTGACGGATAAAAATCAAGTTCTCTTTATCATTCTTATCTGCCAGGATATTGCAAAAGACACATGATTTTTGTTTGGTCGTGATTTTAGAAATATATGTTTCACGCCACGGCGCCCAAAGTCTGTTCATTCTATATACTCTTTTCAGCCTTTTATCAAATCTTAATAATCTCAGCCTTGATTTTTCCTGCCTCAATGCTGATCAAACCATAAGAGAAAAATTTGGCCTTGATCACGTCATTTGGGCTGCCCGGATTAAAATACAAGGTGCCCCCAATCTCTTCTTTTAAAGCTTGATGAGAATGCCCAAAAATCACCACATCCATCTTATCATTTTTGAATGCGGCCATGGCATTTTTTAATGCTTCACGGGTCTCCCCCACATGGCCATGAAAGAGGCCTATTTTCACCGGGCCGCAAACAATAACTTCTTTTAACGGCAACTCTTTTTTAACAGCTGGCTCATCCATATTGCCCTGCACCGCTTTGGTGGGAGCTATTTTCCTGAGCAGTTTCAAGGTATGCAAATCACAGATGTCCCCCGCATGGATGATCATATCCACTGACTTGAAACGCTCAATCAATCCAGGAGGAATATTAAGGGAATGTGTATCTGAAAGTACGCCAATGATCATCTTACAATTATAGGCTCGTCGAATAGATGCATCAAGCAATTAAGTTGATCTTCATCCCAAATCCACAACTTCTCTTGCAAGGCCCTCAGCTTGGCATTTTCATCAAAACTGCTTAATGAGACGATGATGCTCCGCGCTGGCTTGGGATCAAGTTTTTTGATCTCTTCAATAATACCATTTAACTCGTTATCGTGGACCGGGTCCTTTTTAAGCACCACCAACCATAAACCCTCTTGGCCCTGGGCTGTAATAACATCAAAATAATTTCCTGACCCTGTCCGTAGTTTTAAAGGCTTAATGTCATGAAATGCTGATAATTTATACCGACGGCCGCAAAGGGTAAAGGACTCGTTATCAAATTTATGCATCAAATCCGCAACACGCACGGAAAGATCTTTGCGGGCCACCATGCCAAAATCATTCAAGGCCTTGTTAATTTCTTCCTTAAAAAGTTTTCTGGAACGGCCTATCTCCATGTCAATGATGTGCAGCCTGCGCTGATGGACATATTTAATCCAGTAGCTGAACAACTTATCTTTAATATGAAAATAATTCCCGTTACGCTCAACAATGCCGGATTCCATCAGCACATTAATCCGGGCACTGATCTGTGCTGGTTTCAATTGCAAATTTTCAACCAAATCACTGATCTTATGTTTCCCTTGTGCTAACGCGCCCAATAACGCGACAGTCAAGGCCGCACTCTTTTGTGTTGTCAAAGCATTGATCTGCAATTCAAAATGACGGCTGATAACGCCCCAGGGATTAAAGACCACATTTTCAATGGCCTGGGTGACTATCGGCGCATAAATTTCTTCTTGCGCATAAACACCGCTTAAACAGATCAGCTCCTGGCATAACAAATTAATATACAAAGGATACCCACCGGTAAAATCCGCTATAAAATTCTTCAAATGAAGGCCAATTTTTACACCTTCCAAATTATGATCAATCAGGCCTTGCGCCTCACTGAAATTAAAAGGCTCCAAAGGAATGATTTCAAAATTACCAAACAATAACGATAGTTTCTCGGATAAGATGGCTTGGGTTTTTTGAGGTGATGAACTTGCCACCATATAAAGGCAATTCTTCTGGGTCATGATACGTTTGCCGAGCTCTGCAAAAACATCAGGGATATTAAAATTTTCCAAATGTTCAAATTCGTCAAAAATCAAAACAACGGATTTACCAGTTTCCTGCGTAAAAACTTCAGGTAAAGATAAAAGCATGTGATAGGCTTCTAAGTATTTGCCGTGGGAAGAAAAACTTTCAATGGCTTGTACGATAAAAACCGTGCGGGGAAGCCTATCTTTGAGCGCGATACATAATAATTTCAAGTCTTCTTGAAGAGGCAAATTCTCTTTTTTAAGAAAATTGTAAAGCAGGCTTTTGGTAAATTGATTGGCAAAAAAATTGAAATCACGGTTCTCTAAATCCAGATAAACAAAAAAGACATCCTGCTCATCCATCTGAGAGATTAGTCTCTGCAAAAGGGCTGTTTTACCAATGTAACGGATACCCAATAGGGCCACGTTTTGACGATAGCCGTCTTTAAGTCCCATCACGCGTTTTTTTAATACATCTAAAACGCTGCGACGGCCGTAAAAATTATGGTCGAAATCAATTAAATTCATGGCAAATAATACAAAGGATTCATGGCCTGACTGCCATGCCGTATTTCAAAATGTTCAACAACCCTGTTTCCAATTTGCCCAACCTCAGCAATCGGATCGCCTTTATACACATGGTCCCCAAGCTTAACTAAAAGCCTGGCATTGCGTGCGTAAACTGAAATAAATCCATCTTTATGGTCTACCATGACCGTTTGGCCATAACCGCTCATATAATCCGCAAGGATAACATCACCTTCCCTGACAGCCTGGACCGTATCTCCTGCCTGAGCTTGAATATCAATGCCGTGACTGAGCGTACTTGCACCTACAGGATCATCAAAATAAACCACAATCTTGCCATGAAGCGGCCAAATGAATGCATTTTTATTACTATCTACCGTGTGCTGCGAGACATCTTTGACCTCTTTAGCACCAGGGATAAAAAGCAATTGATCAACCTCAAGAGAACTGCCATTGGGGATATTATTACTGACAATAATATCCTTGATGCTCACTCCGTAGATTTGAGCAATTTGCCAAAGGGTTTGCCCACGAGCAACCTTGTGATAAACCCCTTCTTTTTGGGTAACAGCAGCGCTTGTGCCTCCAGAAGGTGTGGGCATAGGCCTGTATTCTGTCGTCGCACAGCCGATCAAAGAACTTAGAAACGCCCCAAAGAACACTATTTTTAAACTATTTATTCCTGACACTATATACCTCAAAATGGAGCGGGGAACGGGAATCGAACCCGTGCACTCAGCTTGGGAAGCTGAAATTCTACCAACTGAATTATCCCCGCAAAAAATTCTTTTACCCCGCCCGCGGGACCTGTCTTGATGCTGTTAAGCTATTTCTAATTTGCATAACAGATATTCCCACATCATCCGCTAACAAAATATCCCTGCAAACTGCTGCTCTTTTAACTCCCAATGGAATTAATTGACCGATATTTTTACGATCTATCCCACCTATTGGAAATACAGGGATATGTATCTTCTTAATTACCTTTTGCAATAACCCTAAATCCATTGCTTCGCGTCCGGGCTTGGTTTTGGTCTGGAAAACTGAGCCAAAACCAATATAATCTGCACCCTGGGCCTGAGCTTTCAAAGCATGAGCCAAATTTTGGCAGGAAACACCAATAATCTTACCTGAACCCATTAATTTTCTGGCCTGCAGATAATCGATATCCTCCTGCCCTACATGCAAACCATCGGCCCCGGAAACAAGAGCTACATCAGCACGGTCATTGACAATGAACGGGATCTTATGCTTCGTAATTTTTAAAATTTCTTTACAAAAACTTAATATTTCTTTTACGCTGCTATTTTTGTCCCGTAATTGTACTATATCAATGCCACCACGTACAGAATCTTTTAATACTTGTAAAAGAGCACGATGATCCAGCACTTGTGAATCTAAAATTAAATACAATTTAGCAGAGGCCAATAACTTTTTGTTCGAGCGCATAAACCTTATACCGCAATGCTTTAAGCTTATCTGATACTTTAGCGTCTAATAGTTTCGTTACTTCTTCCAAGACTCGTAATGATTCCTTAATCCTTTGGCAATTAGCCAAAAAAACTGCATTTAAGTCTGCTCTTTTAGTCTCACTGACAGATGTAGCACGACCTACATCTCCTTGGATATGCCTGGCTTCAATAACTTTAATTATATTTAGTCCCGATATGATACCTGTAAGCTCATGACGAATATCTTTAAATGTACGCGTGAAAGTCTTTTGATCCCAAACATATCGGCATAAATCTTCACAAACCCTCAACCCCTCTTTAGTACGATTAAAGTTTGCATCTATAATACGGTAAAGAGATTTATCAGGATTTTTTTTCACTTTTAATAATTCTCTCAATGATATTGGTCGTTGAAAAACCTTTGATATACTTTACAAATTCAACTTTGCTAACCAAATCTTCACCAATAACTGACTTGCCCTTCCAGTCAGCCCCTTTGATTAAAATATCCGGCTTAACTGCGGCAATGAGTTTATAGGGCGTATCTTCATTAAAAATAACAACGAAATCCACACTTTCTAAAGCGGCAAGGACAGCGGCGCGGGATTTTTGCACAACAATGGGACGACTGGAACCTTTTATATGGCGAATAGATACGTCGCTGTTAAGACCAACAATTAAAACACGATTGCCACGCCCTGCTTCTTCTAAATATTTCACATGGCCGATATGCATCAGATCAAAACAGCCGTTGGTAAAAGCAATAGTCTTACCCTGGCGGCGTAAGGCAGGTAATTTCTTCAATAATGCGGGAACGCTCAGAATTTTATTAGTGATCGCCATAAGGAAGCATAAATTTTAGCACAGGAATCACAGAAATGGAAGGAGTTAAAACTAAATACCTAAGAAAGATTTCAAATCCGTCATCGGCTGGATATTAATAATCACCGGAACAAAGCCAGAAGCGTTTTGAAACTGGGCAAGCTGGGCTTTGTCTATGTGAAATTTAATCCCTACGCCATCGTTTTGAGTTTGTAGAATGCCATTAGCAGGTGTTAGATCGATACCTCCAGGAGCAGCCATTGCTTTATCAGCTTTATGAAAAACTTCCAATTTGAAACCATACCCCTTAGAATTTGAATAAAGCCCTGAAAGAACATTTTCCAATTTTTGTATAAGACTTGTTGGGGGGACAAATTCGTAATGATCTTTAAGTTGACCTAAAAAACCATTAATTCTCTCTTCCACACCGATAGTAATAACTAAATGCGGATTAACAATAATAAATGAACCTTTTTTCATGTAAGGATCAATCTTACCGAGAAAATTTTCTAAAGAAAACTGCCTTCCATTCAGCCTCCAAGTTGCCCTCTGAAGCAATATATCATATTGTTTTTCAGGTTCGAATCTAGAAATCTCAGCATTGATAAAATTAAAAACATACCGCTGCGGACTATTCCGCTTTGGATATTTTTTATTAAAAGTAATCCTGAACCCTCCTTTGATCGGCTGAACCTTAAGCTGATCCCGAGAAACACCCATTGCTTTTAATTCAGCTATTAGGCACCCACTAAAATTTTTCCGAAGGATAAAATAAGCACCAAAGCCATATTTCATCTTTTCAGTTATATAAACATTCTCATCCGAAGCATTTAGAAGGTCATCATCATCCCATTTTTGCTGCATATACTCATTAAACACTTCATATGACGGCACTAATTGGTCAAGCATATCAAACTCAGCCCCATTAGTAGTTAAAATTGCGTGAGTCAAGTCAGCTCCAGAAGCAGGATACAGCACTCTCCCTCTTGCAGGTTTTTTAATCTGGTCATAAAAAGCTAAATCCTGGCTAAAATGCTCTGGGTACATTATTTTATCTTTATAGGGGAAGAACTCTTTATATGAACTCTGCATCACCTGATCCTTCTCCCCAGCCATTGCCAAATCTATTTGCGGGCCTCTTTTAATAAAATCTTCCTTTGCCATGCCTTCAACCCCAGCTTTTTTATCCGCCATTACTGGATTCTCGGCCAATAGCCGACTCCACACCGACCTTAATATGCCCGAAGGAAGTGGCTTGCCTTGGTATCGAATAGGGCCGTCGTCTATTAACGTAAACCCTAACTGTCTTCTTATCTCCTGATCTGCCAGGAAATTTACTTTAACGCTGTCAGTTATCGTACCTAAAGCATCGAAAAGATGATGGCCAGATTTAGTGATAGGAACACTTGTAATTAACCGATTGTTAAACTGGTCGATCAACCTTCTCATTAATTCTCTCCCTCCCCCCTTTTCAGCAGACCGTATGTAGTTTATATAAATCTCGCTGTTTTTCTCTATGGTGTACTCCAAATATCCCACATATTCCAATGTTTTAAGCCCGTCTTTATAAACTACTTCTTTAGCTAAAGCTAAAAGATGTGTCTGACCTTCCATAGACAACTGCACTTCTCCTTTCGCGTACTGCTTAATCTCGCTTGCAATATTCTTATTAGCGTAAAGCACCCTGTCAGTTTCCGTATCTTGCGTTATTGATCTAATATCATAGCCTACTTTAATAACGCCTTCGTTCCTAAAAGGAGCTTTCCTGACACCAGATATTTGTCGTACCAATTGGGCCTCATCCTCCTGCATCTCTTTTTTATACTCCAAAGCCCTTTTATACATCACATCAAGCCAATCTCTGCTTGCTTCTCCAATTCTAAGGGAAGCCTCAGAAGATGGAATCAAGTCAGCAGGGGCTTCTCGTAATGCTTTATCTAAATCCCAAGCCGCACCAGAATTAAAATCATTGAGCTCAATGATGTATGCTTTAAACTTACCTTCTTCCCGTCTAACAATAATATCCACGCCCATATAATCAGTGGCATTAAAATTTCGTGGTTTTATGCCGTCATCCTCCATAGCGGTATTAATAGCTTTAAATGCCTTTCTGCATTCCTGGTCAATAGCATCTTCCATTTGCTCGTATTC
>Ga0206944_1189_pt1 | contig 9343 bp, 8 predicted proteins | sample Alteio_BWOrgHeat_4_FD_152978 | JGI IMG/M metagenome (GOLD analysis project Ga0206944, IMG submission 152978) | Enriched cells from forest soil in Barre Woods Harvard Forest LTER site, Petersham, Massachusetts, United States -... | ecosystem: Environmental > Terrestrial > Soil > Temperate forest > O... | reverse complement strand
AAAATAAAATACCCCGATTTTAAAATGGAGCACAAAGTTCATGGTGTAACTAATTTTTATTCGGACCCGGTGCTGTTGGGCAGTATATTTCAAAACCTGATGGAAAATGCTTATAAATATTCAAACCCGAAGCAGCGGGCCCTATACATAAACATTAGGGCTGATAAAAAGAATGTTATATTTTCTTTTGCGGATAAAGGAATAGGTATTGCAAAGGGCGAGATAACCCATATATTTAAAAAATTTTACAGGATAGAGAACCAATATAACCAGGACGGAAGCGTGGGGCTCGGTTTGGCATTCTGTAAGGAACTGGTTAACTTTATGAACGGAGACATAACTGTTAATTCGAAAATTAACGAAGGGTCTGAATTTATTGTTACTCTTCCCTTTGAAATCACAGAATAAAAATCACCATTGAATTATGAACACAGAAATAAAGATAGCGCTGGTTGAAGATGATGAGAACCTGCGTTTTTTAGTAGCCGAGCGTCTGCAATCAGAAGGATACAAGGTATTGGAAGCCGATAACGGTGATGATGCAGAAAAAATGATACTGGAAGAACAGCCTGTTATTGTTTTGCTGGACTGGATGCTGCCCGGTAAGCAAGGCGCTGATGTGTGCGGTGCAATACGCGCAAAGGGTTTTGATAAGCTGGTGATCATGATGACTGCCAAGGCACAGGACGTGGATAAAATAGAGGCGTATAACCTGGGTGTTTCGGATTATATCACCAAGCCATTTAACATGGATGTGCTGGTGGCGCTGATCGATAATAAGATCAAATTTTCGTTAAACAGCGAAAAATCGGAATCATATCGCTTTGCCAATATGGAGCATCACCCCAATATGCACCTGCTGATAAGAGATGGCCGAAAGGTAGAGCTGACCATATTGGAGAACAGGATATTGCTTTATTTTCTGAAAAATCGCAACAAAGTGATCAACCGCGAGGAACTAATGATGGAGGTGTGGGGTTATAATGCCGATGTGAACACGCGTACCCTGGATATGCATATTGTGCGGTTGAGAAAAAAGATCGAATTAAATGCGGATTCACCTATGTACCTGCAAACTGTAAGAGGAGTGGGGTATAAGTTTGTTTACGAAGGGTAGGTTGATTTCGAATTTAGAATGTTCAATTTCGGATTTCTTTTGTTTCTCCTCTGTGAAATCTTAGTACTTACGTTGTTTTTTACCACGGAGATCACAGGGGAGAAAACACAGAGGTCTCAAAGCTAGTCTAAAGGGTCAGTCTTTTCTAATTAAGGTTCAAAAACGAACATTGCTTGTATCGAAAGCGAACATTTCCTGTTTTATTTAGATATTTATATCTCTGAAATTCAGTTAATTACCCCAATGGCATCTGGTTTGGGCTCTGTTTAAGCACTATAAGAGCCCATGTATTCAGGTAATAAAAATAGCATCAATCAAAGATTCTGGATCCTGCTGGAAAAGAAAATGACCGGCAAAGCCAGTTTAACAGAGTTGTCCGAGCTGGATGAAATGGCTACTCTCGATCCTGAAATACAATATATTGTTGAAACTATGCATCAGCTTTGGCACAATCGATTGGCAAGGCTCACAGGGACTACTATAGAAAAAGCGATCAGAGAAGAAATAATCGCTCAGCGGCGTCAATTGCAACATGCCCCGATGCCTGTGAATCAACATAGATTGTGGCAATCTGTCCCATCAAGCAAATCAACCTGGTTTAAAAATAATCATATGCTTAAAAGTTATTTCAAAATTGCTATTCGCAATTTGCAAAAGCAGAAAACGCTTGCGTTCATCAATATTTTTGGATTATCAGTAGGCATTGCCTGTTTTACGTTGCTTTTATTGTTTGCTGCCAATGAGTTCAGCTTTGACAAGTTTCATCGAAACGCGCCTAATATTTATAGGGCTTATACCGTTTGGGATGCGTCAACCTGGGGGGGGTAACAATCAGCGCGAGATTGATTACACTGAATACAGTTCATTTAATAAGCAGACTCTTGCGGAAGCAATGAAGCAAGAAATCCCCGACGTTGTAAACTATGTGCAGTTACAATTACCCTGGGGGAAAAACCTGGTACGGGCCAACAATAAGGTACTCCATGCAGAAGTTGGATTCGCCGATCAGTCATTTTTTTCAGTTTTTGACTTTCCGCTAAAATACGGCAGTAAAACAACCGCCTTGCACGATATGCATGATATTGCCTTGACCTCGTCAAGAGCAAAACAGCTATTCGGCACTGATGACGTTATTGGTAAGACTTTAGAGATACAGCTTGGCCCAATATTTTATCCATTCACAATCTCGGCAATTACCAAAGATGTTCCTTCCAATTCAAGCATCCGTTTTGATATCCTCGGAAGTTTTGCGTTTACCAAAGTCCACAACCCCGACTCGTTTATTATCGGTAGTAACTGGCACCCTACAGTCAAACAAACTTATATTCAATTAAAGCCGGGAAGCAAATTGCCCAATGATCCCGCAGCAATGGACCGTTTCCTGCATATTTTTACCCCGCCCAGTATGTTTAAACAAATGGGTTTAACCAAATTGAAGAAAGATGAGTTGCCGGTCACGCTAAAATTACAGCCATTGCTCAATATACATACGGATAGCTGGTTTAACGGTTACGCATTCACTGACTACGAAGTAATTGATCCGAAAGCCATATGGATATTGCTGGCTATTGCAGGTGGTATTTTACTGATCGCCTGTATCAACTTCACTACGCTTGCCATCGGGCGCTCCGCAGGAAGAAGCAAGGAGGTTGGGGTACGTAAGGTGATCGGCGCAGGTAAGCCTCAGATCGTTTTCCAGTTTCTTACTGAGGCGTTGCTACTATCAATTATCTCTACCATATCCGGCCTTGTATTGGTAAATTTCGCACTCCCCTGGTTTAATCAACTAAGCGGGCGCCAGCTTCAATTCTCTTTTTCACTTTACCCGCAATTGGGTTTCTCATTGATCGCAATAGTGCTGATCGTCGGCTTACTTGCAGGAAGTTATCCTGCGTTGGTGCTATCTAATTTCAAACCAGTTGAGGTTTTAAAAAACAAGATCAGGATAGGCGGCTCAAATTTATTTACCAAATCATTGGTCACTTTTCAGTTTGTATTATCCATTGTGCTCATCGTTTCCACCATAATTATACTTCAGCAAACCAAATACCTGATCAGTAAAAATCCTGGTTTTAATAAGGAAAATGTTGTCGCGATAGATGCTTCCGAAATGGATCCGAATAAGATCTATCCATCATTCAAACAAGCAGTGCTTAATCATCCTGGGATAATAGGTGTAGCAAGCGCCGGGGCTGGCCTGGGTGCCGGTCAGGATTTGCCGGGATATTCTGACCTGGGGCTTTCGGCTGCAGTAAATATTATTGATCCCGATTACATCAAAGTACTTGGATTGCATTTAATAGCCGGCCGGAACTTTGAGCCGATCGCTGCCGGTGACACCATAAAGCGGGTTATTATTAATGAGACGATGATGCATGCTTTTGGATGGACAGCTCAAAACGCAATCGGGCAGATAATAAAACATTTCCAGGGCTCCAATGCACATGTAATAGGTATAGTACAAAACTTTTATTACCGGCCTTTAAGCGAAGGGATAAAAAATCAGCTGTTTGAAACTACTGCCGATAAAGGGTACACTCATTTTTATGTCCGGATAAATGCGGGAGACCCCGCTGCAGCGCTGTCAGTAATAAAAAAGGCCTGGAACAATGCTGCCCCCGGTGTACCGATCCGTTATAGCTTTCTTGACGAAGACATAAATAACTATTACCGCTCCGAACAACGATGGACTGGGGTCGTTGGCCTGGCGGGCGGTATCTCTATTTTCCTGGCCTGCCTTGGTTTACTTGGCTTAGCGGCATTGGCAGCCATTAATCGCATTAAGGAAATTGGGATAAGGAAGGTATTGGGTGCTTCGGTTCTGAACATTACTAACCTTCTTTTAGCTGATTTTTTAAGACTGATCTTAATCTCTTTCTTGATTGCATCTCCACTGGCGTGGTATTTCATGAACAAATGGCTGCAGGATTATGCAAACCGCATTAATATCAGCTGGACCGTGTTTTTATTCGCTGGAGCACTTGCAATTTCTATAGCCTTGATCACGATTGGTTTCCAGGCGATAAAAGCGGCGATTGCGAACCCGGTGAAGAGCCTTCGCTCAGAGTGAGCTACTGCTCCCGAAGAGAGTTTGAGAACGGAATAAATGAAGCAAGGAATTAAGACTTACGAAGTTTTTAAAACTTCGTAAGTCTTTGAATATGCTGTTGAAACAATAAAATCACCGAAAAAGGATTTTTGATCGATCGATATGTATCCAAAGTGTTCAAAACATTGTTGGATGCCAGGTAATTTTGAGGCCTCTATGTCGCAGATCAGCCTGAAAAAAATAAACATGGATCGCAGCAATAATTTTTGCCACCACTTGCCTGTTAAGTGGAAATCGGTATTGAGCCATATGCCTCCGGATTTAAGGTAATTGTGAATATGATCAAATACTTTTTGCAGGGTTTGCTCAGTAAAATTGTCGAACAGAAAAGGGGTGAGCACAACATCGTAAACAGTTTGATGCTTAACATTTTCAATCGCATCATTGATAAAAATTACGCTGTTGCCGCCAATGTCCCTTTTGTGCGAAAGCGCCATCATCCTCGCCGACATTTCCACATAGGTGATGTTTAAGCCTGGGGGATGCGTCCTGGTAATCTCTTCCAATATCCAGCCCGTGCCGCCACCAACAATCAGGATATTTCTGTTTGCAGAAATGTGGCTCAATAAGTATATCTGTGAGCGGATGATCGCGTTGCCATAAATAAGCCGTGAAAGGTGATCATAAAACCAGGCAGAATTATTGTAGTTGGCGGCCATGTTTAGAATAAGAAATAATTTAAGCTATTGTTCCTATATTTATTCCACTTACACACAAAATCATTACCCATGAGATCGCTTACTATCCGCATCGCAACCCTTGGTTTTTTATTGTTGAGCGCTAACCTGTTATTCGCACAGCAAACCAAACCCGACGACAAATATAACCGCCAGGAAGTGATGATCCCTATGCGTGATGGGATCAAATTACATACGGTGATATTTACGCCAAAGGAACAAAAAGGAAAGCTGCCTTTTTTGATGACACGGACCCCTTATGGAGTCGATGATAACCCCAGTCCCGAGCGCCAGCAATATATTAAGGATATGGCTGATGAAGGGTACATTTTTGTTTTCCAGGATATACGTGGCAGATACCGGTCTGAGGGCAAGTTTGTAATGCAGCGCTTCGGTCGTAATAAAAAGGACCCTAAATCTATTGACGAAAGCAGTGATACCTATGATACCATCGACTGGCTGCTGAAAAATATCCCTGACAATAATGGCAAGGCGGGTATTTACGGGATATCCTATGATGGCTGGACGGCTATTATCGCCGGAGTGGATCCGCACCCGGCATTGAAGGCGGTTTCGGAACAAGCCACCCCGGCAGATATGTTTTTAAATGATGATTTTCACCATAACGGCGCTTTTCGGTTAAGTTATGGTTTCGAATATTCTGTGCTTACCGAGGCCGCCAAAACGGATTCACTTTATGCATTTGGCCAGTATGATACTTACGACTGGTATCTGAAACTGGGGCCATTATCCAATATTAATGCAAAATATGCCCATGGTACCTTACCGACCTGGAACAACTTTATTAAGCATCCCAATTACGACGAATTTTGGAAAAAACAAGCGCTGGCTTACCGCCTGGATACCCCACGGACAGCCATTCAGCATGTAAGTGGCTGGTGGGACCAGGAAGATATGGTTGGCCCGCAATCGGCTTACCAGGTGTTGGAAAAGCGGGACGAGCATAATCAGAACTTTATTGTGATGGGCCCCTGGCGCCACGGTGGTTGGGCAGACGGTGATGGAAAAAGCCTGGGTAATATCAAGTTTGATGATCAGGCAACTGCAACTTACTTTAGAAAAGAGATACAAGCCAAATGGTTCGCCTGGTATCTAAAAGGCAAGGGTGACGGTAAATTTGCCGAGGCGATCAGCTTCCAGACCGGGTCGAATCAATGGAAGAACTATAACACATGGCCGCCTAAAGAGGCAGTTACAAAAAACATTTATCTTCATTCGAATGGAAAACTGTCCTTTGATAAACCATCAGCTGCAGAAGCTAAACCATTAGATAGTTATGTATCCGACCCGGCTAAACCGGTACCGTACCGTGCAAGACCAATTGAGGAAACTTATGGGCCGGGATCAAGATGGTATTTTTGGCTCACCGATGATCAGCGATTTGTACAAAACCGCCCTGATGTTTTAAGCTGGCAAACCGACACGCTTACCGAGGATATCACCGTGACTGGAAACCCATTCGCCAAATTCTTTGCTTCAACAACAGGCAGTGACGCTGACTGGGTGGTGAAACTGATCGACGTTTATCCGCAGGAATATAAAAAGGAGCTGAAAATGTCGGGCTATGAGTTGATGATTGCTGATGATGTGATGCGTGGCAGGTTCAGGAAGAGCCTTTCAAAGCCTGAGCCGATTACGCCAGGAAAAGTAGAGGAATATACCATCGATCTGCATGGGGTTGACCACGTATTTAAAAAGGGCCACCGGATTATGGTGCAGATACAGAGTAGCTGGTTCCCCATCATTGACCGTAATCCGCAAAAATATGTGCACAATATATTTGAGGCGAAGGAAAGCGATTACCAAATAGCCACGCAAAAGGTATTTCATTCAGTGAGTTTTCCATCGTGCATTAGTTTGCCGGTGATGAAATAGGGTTTGAACCAGGATTGAACGGATTATAGGGTTTTTAAAATATGAAAATAGTAAGAGTACAATACACCACAAAACAAGAGTATGCTGCCACGAATCAGAAAAATATCAAGGCAGTAACTGAAGAGTTAAGAACGATCAATCACCCCGGTATTAAATATGCAGCTTATTTGCTGCCCGACGGCAAGACGTTTATGCATTTTGACCAGTTTGAAAATGAAGAAGCACATGAATTTTTGATGGGATTGGAATCATTTAAGAAATTCTCGACAGAATTATGGGCAAGTGGATTGGAGGTGGAACCAAAATTGGAATTGCCAACCCTGGTTGCGGCTTCATTTGATTTTTTCGGGTAGCGCCAATCTAAGCATCGGAGCCAGCAATCAGCTCATGGTAAAGGATGCCCCAGCGGGGCAAAATGTCGGTAGAAAAGAATTTAATAACAAATAATGCCCCGTAGGGTCATTACATTTTACGTCATTATCAATATGACAAATACCTATACCCAAATACATATCCAATGCGTGGCAGCGGTAAAATCTCGGCAGTCTGTTATCCAGCCTGATTGGAAAGAAAGATTGCATCAATATATTACCGGTATCGTGCAGAACAACGGCCACAAGATGATCGCTATAAATAGCATGCCCGATCATTTGCATCTTTTTTTCGGCTTCAGACCAGATCAGTCCCTTTCTGATCTGATGAGGATGGTAAAAGGCGAATCATCGGAATGGATAAACAAGCAAAAATTCACCCCATCAATATTTAGATGGCAGTAGGGATATGGCGCATTTTCTTATGCCAGATCGCAGGTTAAAACAGTTTCTGAATATGTTGAAAATCAGGAAGAGCATCATCGAAAAAGGACATTCCTAGAAGAATATCAGCATTTCCTTGATCTTTTTGAGGTTGAATATGATGAACGCTATCTATTTAAATCGCTTGAATAAGTATTGCCCCTACGGGGCAAAAATGACTTTTGATTTTTGGTTTCTACCGACATTTCGCCCCGATGGGGCGTTACCTTTTTACGGAATAAATGCAGGATTGAGAACTAATCTTCTTTGTTCGATTTATAAAACATTGTCCCAGCTGGGCGAAATGACGGTGGAAAAATCAAAAGAAGAATTGTATGACTTGTGAGGGCATCACATTTTAGGTTATATATAGGTTGCGATCTTACCAAAAACCAGCACAAACACATATTGCAATATCAAAACACCATCGAGGTAAAAGAAATAATAATACTCGTTCTTTTCCCACTTGGATTTGAAGATGAGCCAGCCGGTGAGTATTACGCTGAGCGTTAAGGCCCAGAAATCGGTGCTGAAGCCGTTGTGTCTGAAGAGGAATAATAGCACAACATATCCAGCAAGCAATATCTGGCAAAACAAATAGGCATTCTTTTCGCCCCAGGCAACGGGGATGGTTTTGAGGCCCGATTGCTTATCCTCAAACAGGTCGCGGATGTCAAAGGGGATAGCCAACGCACCGATGAGTAAAAAGCGTTTGGCTAACAGGATGGTTGTATCGCGAAGGGATATGGTTGCAAGGTGCATAGCCTGGGCCTCCAGTACAGGAAGCAATACACAGCTCATGGTCCATACCAGGGTGATCATGAATAGCTTTAATCCGGGAATATTCCGTAAGCCGAACTTTTGATCACCTACGGTGAACAATGGCAGTCCATAGCAAAAAGAAAGTACTGCCAAAAAGATCAGCAATATTTTGGAGCCTGTAGATATCAGAAAAAATAGCGGGATAAGCGACAACATAGAGACAATGGTCAGTGTAACCATCAACCTGTAATGAGCAAAAAACCAGCGCACACGTTTGTATGCTGATTTTTCGGGCTGTTTTGGCCTGGAGATAAGGATACTGAAATTATAGATGCCGAGTGTTGCGGTAAAAAGTAGCCCCACCACCTGGTAAGCCGGCTTTGAGCCGATCAAATAAAAAGTGAGCAAACCCTGCGCAACTGCACACAATGACATGAATATATTGCTGAACAGCAAAAAATCAAAGGCAGGCTGTAATAGTTTCCGCATGGGTAAGATCTCTGAACCCGGATTTATGAGCAGCCCGGTGTCAGGCATTTTTGCATTTTAATTCAAATATCGTAATCTCCGGTAATATTCCAAGCCGGCCCGGGTAACCTAAAAAGCCGTAGCCTACGTTTACATATAATTGCTGATTGCCTTCGTGATAAAGCCCAGCCCACTCCTTATAAATATACTGTATCGGGCTCCATTGAAAATGTTCAGTACGCACGCCAAACTGCATTCCATGTGTATGACCCGAAAACATCACATCAATTTGCGGATATTGAGGTAATACTTGTGCGCGCCAGTGTGAGGGGTCATGTGATAGTAACAGTTTTACAGGCAGGTCATCTGTGTTTTTTAGAGCAAGATCGAGCCTGCCGCGACGTTTGAAGCGGGCTATGGTACCCCAGTTCTCAACGCCTAATATTCCAATTTCCTCGCCATCAACCTTTAAACGGCGGTTGGTATTATTCAGCAAATCCCAGCCCATATTTTTATGGGT
>Ga0206944_1187_pt1 | contig 9488 bp, 6 predicted proteins | sample Alteio_BWOrgHeat_4_FD_152978 | JGI IMG/M metagenome (GOLD analysis project Ga0206944, IMG submission 152978) | Enriched cells from forest soil in Barre Woods Harvard Forest LTER site, Petersham, Massachusetts, United States -... | ecosystem: Environmental > Terrestrial > Soil > Temperate forest > O... | reverse complement strand
ACTAGCAGATTAGTGGATCTGTGTAATCGAAATTTGTCCCAGGTGTGCAGTAAATTGAAATTGTCCTGGACTGACGTCAAGATCTGTGCTAATTGATACACTGAATGTGACCGGAGTATTTTTTTTGAGGATTCCCACGTACGAGCTTGTGAGAGTTCCCTGCCAAAAATTAGTGGCTGGATCATTATTAGTCAATATAGGGAATAGGGGAGCGGTAAGTACTATGGGTTCTGAAGTATTTGCACCATTAATTGGCCCATTCATCGTGACACGAAAATTGGGAACACTGCTTAGGGGAAAAGAAGAAAAAGCATTTTGGCTACTAAGAGAGACTGATATAAAATATTCAACCAAATACACTCCATCTTCCGGAACTTCAATTTGCGTGCCTCCTGAAACAGGCGATAATACAAAGGGTCCCACATTGCCATATTTTGGCGTGCCTAATACAAGTGAAACGGTGTCAGCTCCCGTTGGCCCATAATCACCTGCGTTAACCGGGATTTGAACGCGCCCACTGATCAATGAGATACCGGTTCCTGGAGGCCCCGCCGTACCAGCAGGACCCGCTTGACCATCAGGACCACCGGGACCGGTAGGTCCTGCGGGTCCTCTTGCAGGTGTTGTACATCCTTTAGCTTCTATAGAGTAAGAGGGACCATGTTTTTTGACATTAGTTTCGGCGCTCACTAAGAAAGAGGTACTTAGGGCTGTCGCCAAAAATAAATAAATGTATGACAATTTCATGATATATAACTTTGGTTGTGGTTTAAAATACAATGGGAATGGCTTTTTTTCCTTCGGTAATGAGCTTTTGATTTTCCTTTTCAAGAAGCTCTTTTTGAGCAAAGACAATTGACGTTGCATTTTTTTGTTTAACGAGAATGTGCTCCTCTGTTGCTTTAACGATTTCATCTTTTTTTAAGGCAAGAAGCCTTTCTCTAAACTGCTGCCTTATCTCTTCTGATCTTTCTTCTCTTAGCCACCCATAGCCTTGATCGGCTCTACTTCCAGGAGCAATGGGGCTATCGAGGGCTTGGATCATTTCAATTTGGGCCTCTTCAATATCAGTTGCGTCAAAATGACCCTTAATAATTTTTTGAGTGGCTTTTTCAAAGGCGTTAAGGGTTGTGGCAATATTGGGATCTCTAAAGGAGTAAAAGTAAAATATGCCAGATAAGGCGTTGCAAGAAGCTCCGCCCCCATATGCGCCCCCTTTTTCTCTTATCTCTTGGTGCAAATAGGTGTTGTCCATTAAAAATGAGGCGACACTTAATGCAGGAGCTGCTTCATGCGTATAGGGGACAGTATGGAGCACTTGGGCAATGAACGCCACAGGAGATGCGACGGCGCGCCCTTGCGAGGGGATTTTCTCCAATGGATAGTCGCTTTTCCAAGCAGTGTGCGGATGAGATTTATAACTGCATAGCCCATAAAAATCGCTGCGTTTGATTTCATCGTATGCATTTGCATCGGAGGCAATCACAAGATCTGGAACATTTGATTTAAAAAGGATAGTTTTAAGATATTCTAATCTCTCTATAAGATAATCTTTTTGTCCTTGAAAATCCTCTGCAAAGGATTTAATCATCTGGTAGTATTCAAGGCCGTGCCATTTATTTGAAATTTTGGAAGGGACATCAAACCCTTTTGCCGATAGATGGATGGCGTATTTTAAGGCTTGCTGGGTGAAGTGGCTTTGAAGGTTTGTGTATTGCTTATGGATAATCTCTTTAAGGCGGTGTAGATCCTTAAAGTCTACGCTTTTAGTCATCTCTAAAAGCAAAGAAAAAAGATGGGGCGTATTGCGATGCAGCGCTTTACCCCTTATGCAAATAGAGGGGGCAATTTTTTTTGTATCAAAGGCACTTAAGTTAAAAGCAAGCGATGCGCTGACCCCTCCCGTATGGGCTTGGATATATTCTAAGTTTTCGGCATAATTTCTTTTCCCACACCCCATTTGCGAAAGAAGGGTAGAGAAAAAGCGAAGGATAGACAAATCCTCTTCTTCTATTTTAGGCAGATCAAAGACAAGATCGGCGTAAACGATATGATTGGTAAATGTTTTGTGGTGAAAAACTTTATGGCCATCAATTATTTCTTGCTGAAGATCAAAGATATGTCCTTGATGCGGGATATCGCTTAAAGTGATTTTGGGAAGAACATCTGTATCTTCATCCTCTTGCATTTTTTGCACTTCTTCAAGGGCCTTTGTCTCTTTTATGATGGCTTCTTTTTTTTCTTTAGTGAGCGTTTTTTCTATTTTCTGCAATAGGGCTTTTTCTTTTGCCAGCTCCTCGTTATCTAGATTTTTATCAGGAACAAGGGTCACTCTTACAAAATGGGGGTTATCGAGTAGATACTTATGGATAAGATCTGTAAAAAACTTAGGGTTTTTCAGATTTTCTTCTCTTACCTCATCAAAAAGGGAATGAATTTTCAGTCCATATTCCGCTTTTCCTCCGTGCTGCTTAATAAGTGCCGAGCGCATAAAAAGAGATAGACCAAATGGGGCATGATCTCCAGTGATTTCGCTTCTATGAAATTCGAGTTGATGGATGGCGTTTTCGACCATATGTAAAGGAATTCCCTCCTCTACAATAGCTCTTAAGGCAACGCGCACCTCACTTTCGATTTTGTCTTGGTCCTCAACATCGCACCCCTTTAATGTGATGATGAAAGGAATTTCTGAGATCTCATCATCCATAAAGCTTGCCACTTGCTTGCAAAGGCCAGATTTTAAAAGGGCAAGCTTGAGAGGGGAGGCGTCAGTATCTAGCAAGATAATTTGCAAAATATCAAGGGCAAGCGTTTCTTTTTGATTTAAGATATGTGTTGTCAGCCATCCAAGTGCCATATGGGTGGCATCATTTGCGCTATCTTCAGGGGATGCCGGATATCTTTTAAGGAGGCGGCGCGGCTCACTAAATCTTTTTTGCAAAGGGATTGGAGGCAGCTCGTTTTCAGCAGTGGCTTCTTTTAAAATTCTTTCTTCAATAAAGTCTAGATGACCTTCTATGGGAAGATTGCCGTAGAAGAAAAATAGGCACCTGCTTGGTTGGTAGTAGGTATGATGAAAATCTAAAAGCTCTTGGTAGGTCAGTGTGGGTATTTCAAGCGGATCGCCTCCTGAGTTTATGCCATAGGTAATATCTGGAAATAGCGCGCTACTTATCGCTTCATTTAACCTTGTACTTGGCGATGCCATGGCCCCTTTCATCTCATTAAAGACGATGCCTTTAAATTCGATAGGGCTTGTGGAATCATTAGGATGGCTAAATTCGAGTCTATGCCCCTCCTGAAGGAAGCTTAAGATATCTAGTTTTGGATGAAAAACGGCATCTAAGTAAACGTCTAAAAGATTATAAAAATCTTTTGGCACCTGCGTTGCTGCTGGATAACAGGTAAAGTCAGCGCCTGTAAGCGCGTTCATAAAGGTATTAAGACTTCTTCTTTGCATCGCAAAAAATGGGTCCTTGACAGGAAATTTTTTTGAGCCGCAAAGAACAGTATGCTCTAAAATATGAGCCACTCCATTTGATGAGGTGGGCGTTGTTTGGAAAGAGAGGCAAAATGTATTTTCCGTGTCCTCGTTTGCAATGTGTAAGACTTTAGCGCCTGTTTTAATGTGAACAAGTTCAATGAGTTGGCATTGCAGCTCGTCAATATCTACAATATTTTCGACTTTGAATTGGTTGTATGTGTCATTAACTTTTGTGAAGTGATGAGATTTTCGAGTCATCTTTTTCCTTTCCTGATATAGTTAGCGTTAGCAAAAAACCAACATATTGAAATATAGATGGATAATCAAGGAAAAACGGGTGTGCTACTCGTCAATTTAGGAACACCAGACTCGCCAAAGCTTTGGGATGTATTTCGCTACCTCAACGAGTTTTTAACCGATGGCAGGGTGATCGATATCCCGTGGCTTTTTAGGCAGCTTCTGGTGCGCTGTATGATTGTTCCGAGGCGCTTTAAACAGACAGCAAAAGGGTATCAAGCTATTTGGACGCAAGAAGGCTCTCCGCTCAAAGTCTATGGATATCTCGTACAAGAGGCCCTGCAAAAAAGGCTTGGGGGAAATTACCATGTAGAGCTTGCTATGCGCTATCAAAACCCCTCAATTCCAAGCGTGCTCGAAAAGATGAAGGGAGTAAAGGGGCTTATCGTCATTCCATTTTTTCCTCAGTATGCCTCGGCAACGGTTGGATCGGTTCATCAAAGGGTGTGTGAAACTATCTCAAAGTGGGAAGTGATTCCAAAGCTTTCTCTCATTAATCATTACTACAAACATCCAGCATTAATTAAGGCCTTTTGTAAGGCGGCCTCTTCTTACCCGGTAGATAATTACGATCATATCTTATTTAGCTTTCATGGACTTCCGGAGCGCCATGTGCTAAAGGCTAACTCTTGTGGCCATTGTTTGAAAGTTAAAGACTGCTGTAAAGAAATCTCTAAGAAAAACGAAAATTGTTATGCGGCAGAGTGCTATGCGACGGCGCAAGGGATTATGAAGGCTTTAAATATCCCAAAAGAAAAAGCGTCTATTGCCTTTCAATCGCGTCTTGGAAAAGATCCGTGGCTTAGGCCCTATACTGGAGAAGTTATCAAAAACCTTGCCAGACATGGGGCGTGCCACTTACTCGTCTTTTGCCCCTCATTTGTCTGCGATTGTCTTGAGACAATTGAAGAAATTGGCGTTGAATATGCCCAAGAGTTTGTAGAGGCCGGTGGCAAGAAGCTTGACCTAGTTCGCGGCTTAAACGACTCAGAAGAGTGGGTTGAAACGCTTGTGCAATTGGTGACTGCTTCTTGTTAAATAAGTGTTTTTTTTATTGATTTTTAATATTTTTTTTAGTTTAGAATTAAATTTCTTTTAACCATTAAAACTGGAGTTTTTTATGGAATTTCGTTCCTCGGGTCCATTTGCCGCTGCTGGCGCTGCACCACTTTCAGTCCCTGCCCAATCAGGACAGGGGCTAACAGCTGGCTCTATGCCACCTTTGCCTGTTCCCCCAAAAGCTAGTCGCGTAAGTTTCGCGACTAAAATTTGCGTCTTGCCGATTGCGCAACAGGTAATTGGTGGCGCTTCTGTCTTGATTAATGTCGCAAGACTTATCAAAAATGTCGCAATCTATGCCTTTTGCGGGATTGCTGCGCCAATTTATAGTCACCGTGCATGGAAAACAATAGGAAGTGGCTTTGTACTGAGTGGCGGATTGTGGGGATTTTTAAATAATATTCCGAAAGAAACGAAAGCTGCATGGAATGCAAATCAAACGACCTTGAAAAATATTCATATTAGACCTAAAGACAGTTCAGAAAATTGTAGCGAACTATCCATTCGTTACAAAGCGGCTCTTCCAATTCTTGGGGAGGTACTGTTGAATAGGCAACAGGAATTGAGCCAACTTAACACAATCGTACCAACAGATTTGAACCGAAACAAGCTCGAGGAGCAAATAGCAGAATGTCAGCGTGGGATAGCTAATTTACAAGAGTTACAAAAGGGTATGGGTCAACCATTTGGCTCCGATAATCCCAAAGTAAGGTTATCGCAGTTTTATGCGAGCACTCAATCTTATGGTAGAGGGGCAATAGCTGTAAATAAAGCAGCTCGTTGCTACTTTATCAAGGAACTTGCCAAAATACGCTGTGAAAATAACCTAAAAGGCATTGGGCTTGGACTTACCCGTTTTATCCCTATTGTCGGTACAGTGTATTCAGCTACAAAATGGTACCAAGGCTCAAAAGCTTAATAAAGAGAAGGTTTGTGATAAGGAACGAACTCCTTTAAGGAGTGACGTTCCTTATCCAAACCTCTTTTTCGACTGCGTCGTGTCGCCGCTCTCCGAGGCTCCAACTTGCGGGATGCAAGGCTTCTTTAGGTTTCTCGAATAGGCCTGAAGAACAGGTTATAGTTTATATGTTTCTCATGACGGTTACAAACAGGTTGAATGTAATAATCTTGCCAAATCTATGCTTGGGGCTAAAAAGCCCTTCATATGATAGCCTAGGCCATGAGGCCTAGGTAGGACGTAACTAATCCTCACGGCATAGGCTATCGTATGAAGGGCTTTTAGCCCATTGAAATGGCAACGTCTTCTGCGGCAAAAACATATAAACTATAGCACGGCTTAAGGCCGCTTGGTTGCCGCTAACTAAGGCTTTATGGTATTTGAAACACGGATTAAGTCGTGACATTAGGATTTCAAGGCGATGCAACGATAGCGGAGAGGGTTGAAACTCTTGTACAATTGATTGTTTATTTCATTTAAACAAATATTTATTTTTTAGTTGAATTTTAAGTTAAATTCGTTTATAACTTCCGATAGAATCGATTTTTTTAACCATTAAAGATGGAGTTTTTTATGGAATCTTGTACAACTGGTCCATTCGCTGCTGCTGGCGCTGCACCATTTTCAGTCCCTATCCAATCAGGACAGGGTCCAATAGCTGCAGCGATGCCACCTTTGCCTGTTCCCCCAAAAGCTAATCGCGTAAGCTTTGCGACAAAGGTTTGCGTCTTGCCGATTGCGCAACAGGTAATTGGGGGCGCTAGTGTCTTGATTAATGTCGCAAGACTTATCAAAAATGTCGCGATCTACGCATTTTGCGGGATTGCTGCGCCAGTTTATCGTCACGATGCATGGAAAACAATAGGAAGTGGCTTTGTATTAAAAGGCGGCTCTTACGGATTTTTAAACAATATTCCGCAAGAAACGAAAGCTGCATGGATTGCAAATAATGCAGATTTGAAAAATATTCATATTAGACCTAAAGGTGATGCGGAAATTTTAAGCGAACTATCCATTCGTTGTAGAGCCGCCTTACCTATCGTTGGGGATATACTGTCGAACGAGACAGAGGAATTGCGACAACTTGAAACGCTCGCACCAACAGGTCATACACAACGGCTAGAGATTGAGCGTCAAAAGGTAGGATGCCGGCTTGGCATAGCTCATTTACAGAGGTTACAAAATGATATGGGTCAACCAATCGACACACTAGTGAAGGCCGCAGACATTATGAGGCAGTTTGATGAAATGCAGTTTAATAAAGCCCCTGCTACTTATGGTAAAGGGGCAGAAGCGATACATAAAGCAGCTCGTTGCTACTTTATCAAGGAACTTGCCAAAATACGCTGTGAAAATAACCTAAAAAGCATTGGGCTTGGACTTACCCGTTTTATCCCAATTGTCGGTACAGTATATTCAGCTACAAAATGGTACCAAGGTTCAAAAGCTTAATAACGAGAAAGTCTGATTTTCTATCCTTAACTCGCGGAATCTATGGTTTTTCTACACATTCCGCGAATTATAAGCTATAAATAGCGGAAAATATCATTTTTACTTGTAATTCCGCGAGATATAGACTAAAGTTAGCGCTTTCGGAGAGAAAATACATGGAACACATTTTAGCCAGAAAGCGTGAAATCAAAGTCCTAGATAGAATTTATCACTCAGAGCAGCCCGAGTTTTTAGGGATTTATGGGAGGAGACGAATTGGTAAAACTTTTTTAATCAGGCAATATTTTAAGAAAAAAGGGATCTATTTTGAGCTGACAGGAATAAAAAATGGTTCTTTAAAACAACAACTTTATCACTTTAGAATTGAATATACGCGAATATTTGGTTCTTTACCTTCATCCGCCCCGTCAAATTGGCTTGAAGCCTTTAACCTCTTAAGAGAAGCTATTGAAAAGTGTGGTGTTCCAGGACGTATTATTCTTTTCTTCGATGAACTGCCATGGCTTGCAACGCCACGCTCAGGACTTTTACAAGCCATGGAACACTTTTGGAATCGATATGTATCTGATGACCATCGGGTTATTTTAATTGTTTGTGGGTCTTCAGCTTCTTGGATGATTAATAAGGTTCTTCGAAATAAAGGAGGTCTTCACGGGCGCCTAACTGCAGAAATTAAACTATTGCCCTTTGATCTAGAAGAAACGGAGATCTTTTTAAATAGTCGCGGAATTGCGCTTCAGAAAAAACAGCTGATCGACATTTACATGGCCATCGGTGGCGTAGCAAAATATTTAACCTATGTAGGTAAAGGAGAATCTTCTCTACAAGCCATTAGTCAGATCTGTTTTGAAGGCCCTCTTTATCGGGAGTTTGATGAACTGTATGCTTCCCTATTCGATCACTTCGAGCACCATGTGAATATAGTTAAAGCTCTGGCGGAACGCTCTGTTGGGCTTACAAAAAATGAAATCTGCGAAAAAACTAACCTCAAATCAGGTGGCGGGCTTAATAAAATCTTGGATGAACTGGAATCGTCGGGATTTATTCTTCCAATTGCCGGATTTGACACCCCGGTCAAAAATATTCGGTATAGACTTGTCGATGAATATTCGCTTTTCTACCTTAAATGGATAAGTCAAACTAAGGCAGTTGCTATAAGTCAAATCGACAAAGATTTTTGGATTAAAATGGGCAACACACCCGCTGGCAGGGCTTGGGCTGGATATGCTTTTGAGGGGGTTTGTTTGAAAAATATCAGCAAAATCAAAGCGGCCCTTGGAATTGCAAGTGTTCTAACAAGAGAATCGGAATGGATTTATAAAGCTACAAAAAATGATGATGACCAAGGTGTTCAAATCGATTTGTTAATCGATAGAGCAGATCAATGCATAAATTTATGTGAAATAAAGTACTACAGTGGAGAGTATGTCATCGATAAAGACTATGCATTAAAGCTACAGAGAAAAAAAAATATGTTTATTGAAAAGAGCAAAACAAAAAAAAGCGTCTTTACGACATTGATCACAACCTATGGGGTAAAAAAAAACAGCTTTGCACAAGAAGTTGTTGATAAGGAACTGACAATGACAGATTTGTTCGGCGGCGTATAATAGACCTCTTGCATAATTCCATTTGCTTGCTAAAATTGCCCTTTTTGGCATCTTTATTGCTAAATTTTTCGGCAATATGCTTGCATATTCCCTCAAAATTTATCAATAAATCTGCTCAAAAAGCATCAATTTTTTCACGCAAAGCGAATTATGCAAGAGGTCTAATCTTCAAATGATCGAGGTAATTTCAGCAATTCCCGCTAACAGAAAAAGACGTAAAGATAAAGCAGCTCGTTGCTACTTTATCAAGGAACTTGCCAAATCTATGCTTTGGGCTAAAAAGCCCTTCATATGATAGCCTAGGCCATGAGGCCTTACCATTACCCATTATTTTAAAAAATTAATTTGTCATCTTATACAAAATTGGATATCGCAAATGCATTCTGATTTCCACAACTTTTGTGTCGCTGCTACCGCAGCTCGATTATCAACTACATGGAACCCCACATTCCGCGTCGCTGCGCTCCGTTTCATGCGGGGCTATCGCACTTTGGTCACTGCCGTGACCAGCGGCGGCAGCCGCTTTCAGTACAGCAGCCCCGCATGCAGCGGAGCGAAGCGACGCGGAATGTGGGGTTGCAAGTAGTTGATAATCAAGCTGCGGTAGCAGCGATAGTACACATATGGG
>Ga0206944_1186_pt1 | contig 9517 bp, 7 predicted proteins | sample Alteio_BWOrgHeat_4_FD_152978 | JGI IMG/M metagenome (GOLD analysis project Ga0206944, IMG submission 152978) | Enriched cells from forest soil in Barre Woods Harvard Forest LTER site, Petersham, Massachusetts, United States -... | ecosystem: Environmental > Terrestrial > Soil > Temperate forest > O... | reverse complement strand
ATACTGCAACACCCACTCTTGAGTCTGCGCAGCCATAGTAGAGGAACCATTTTTTTTTGAAGTAAACCAATCCTTCGATGAAGACGGTGCCGTTTACATATTGCCCGCTTTTTTCAAAGGGCTTCATAGGGCGCAGGAAAGGAACATCCAGGCGTCCTATTGCCTTAGTAGGATCGGTAAGAGAAAACAAAACCTGCCCCGCACAATATGAGTTGCCAGTAAAGCGCTTATCTCCCCCATTTCCCGGATGGTTTTTACCATTATAAAATAAAATGATTCCCTTATCGGTCATTATTGCCGGTGGCCCGCATTCTGTGAGATCGCTGTCGAAATAGCCTTTACGGGGTGATATTAACTGTTTAAGTTCACCATTATCATCCACTAAGGGGCTCCAGTCAATAAGGTTGGTTGAAGTAGCCGCAAATACATGCAATTCGCCCCAATACATCCAATACTTTCCGTTGATTTTGGCTACGACCTGGCGGTCGCCCTCTAATTTTGTCAGTATGGAAGCCGATTTGTGCGGAATATTAAAGAACTTTCCGCCATAAGCTTTTCTGAATATGGGGCCGTGCTTCACCCAGGTGATCAAATCCTTAGATGTGGCCATGCCCAAACGCGGCACCTTGCGGTTCCATTGCGTATAGAACATCACATAAGTTCCATTTTCTGTTTCAGCAACTCTCGGGTCTTCACACCCTCCCGGCCATTCAAATTCCTTCTGACTATCATTTCCAGGAAACATCACTGGCTTGCTTTTTCTTTTGAAAGTGAGGCCATTATTACTTTCCGCATAACCTATGCGTGATGTACGTGTGCCAATTGCTACCCCTGTATTATCTTCTGATCTGTAAAGAACTACTATTTTTCCGTCTTTAACTGTGGCGCCAGGGTTAAAGGTATAGTTGGCTTCCCATCCCACCATTTTATTCAATAGCGGATCCAAAAACTTTGCATTCGTATCAGGGGAAATAATAGGGTTGATGTTTTGCGGTCGCACAAAACCGCCGAATGCCCATTTGGGAAGAACATTCTGGCCTGTGGTTTGGGCAGTTGAAAAGTTAAAAAATAAAAGGCAGGCTAAAAACCCTGTCAGTTTAATGAGTCCCTTCTTCATTAAGCGTATTTATTTTAGGTATTATAGTTGGTTTAAATCATACCAGGTTGCAAAACCGGTTTTATGAATTATTAGCAATAATACTCAATAAAACCGGTTTTGCAAATTTATTTTAAAAAGATTTTTTATCATAAATAAAGGCTGCCGGATATTTATTTTGCTAATGCCTTACTTTATATAACTTGTAGCCAAAAAGAAATATCACTGCATAACAGATGATTGGCAGGTAATAGGCTTTTGCTACATCGTGGTTGGCAATCTGGCCCATTATATATGGTAAAAAAGCCCCGCCTACCACACCCATGGATATAAATGATGAGGCCTGTTGCGTATGGCTCCCCAAATTCTTCAAGCCAAGGCTGAAAATAGTAGGGAACATGATGCTAAAGAAAAAGTTGATCATCATCAATGCGATATAAGATGTCCACCCCAACTTCTGCGTTACTATCAGGCACATCACAATACTTCCTATTGCAAAGCAGGCCAGCAACTTGTTGGGGGCGATAAACTTCATTAAATAAGTTCCTACAAAGCGGCCAGCCATCATCATCGCCATAAAAATACTCATGTACTTCCCGGCAGACAGGTTGCTGAAGCCCATCACCTCGTGCCCGTAATTAATAAAAAAGGCCCAGGTACCCGCTTGTGCAGCTACGTTAAAAAACTGTGCTACAACTGCCCATACGAAATGCTTGTGCTGATATAGTTTCTTGGTTGGGGCCACATCCACATTTACAGCCTCGGGATCAACTTCTGCCACAGCCACATGGGGATCATTCAATACCGGCACTTTGAGAAATAAGAAAGCCACGATAAGCAAAACAAGCACACCTCCTATGCTCACATACAGTGATTTGACGGCGGAAAGATTAGGTGAACTCACGGCAGCTGCGCCGAAAAGGAACCAGGAAGCAATAAAAGGTCCCGCAGTGGCTCCCAATGCATTAAATGACTGTGAGAAATTGATACGCCGGTCACTGGTCCGTTGGTCGCCAAGGGCTGCCGCGAATGGATGCGCCACTGTTTCGAGGGTAGCCATTCCACAACCCATTATAAATAAAGCTATCCTGAAAAATCCAAAAGAGCTGGCGTTGGCTGCGGGTACAAACAGAAAAACTCCGGCTGCAAATAATGACAGGCCCAGCAGTACGCCGGGTTTATAACCGAACTTCTTTAAAAAATAGCCCGCAGGAAAACTCATCACTGCATAAGCTCCGAAAACAGAGAACTGGACAAGTCCTGACTGGGATTTTGAGACATTTAAGGCTCCCTGGAAATACTTATTGAGCACATCGCTCATGGAATGCAATACCCCCCACATTAAAAACAGGGAGGTCACAAAAATAAAGTTGACAACGAACTTTTTCTCGATAAAGGCTGCTTTTTGCATAATATTTTAAGCTATAATTGGTTTACAGAATTAATGGGCGCCGGCCTCGTCATATTGTCAAACATGGCTGCAGCCCCTATTAGCGGCGCATCTTCATTAAGCTGGGCCAACTTAATGATGATTGAATTTAAGCCCCCGGTGAGGTGCGGCAGAAAAAATTTGGATGCCTTAGCAATATTGCCGCAGATAATTAAAGCTTCGGGGTCAAGTCGTTTAACAGGCTCGGAAAGAAAATCACTCATATTCAAAGCGAACTCCTTAAATATATCCTGTACAGCGGCATTTTTTTCAGCCAGTTCAGAGAGCTCTCTTACCCCTCCTGCTAATGACCTACCGGTTAATTCTTTGTAACGTTTTAAAAACCAGCGTGTCGACAGATAATCGTCGGCTATTGTTTCCTTATATGGATTGCTGCCCAGGTTGATATCCTTTGTGATCCTATTTTCACTATAGGCTGAGCCGAAACCTGTACCAAGTGTAACACCTAACACCCGCTGATCATCCTTCGCCGCTCCCATCAATACTTCGCCCGCAATAGTTGATTCGGCATCATTCCTAAACTGGACCAATTGAGGATCAAGCTTTAGCAAATCAGCAAGATATCCCTTTATATCCATACCATACAATGCTTCGTACTTATTAAGCCCCTTTATATAGGATATTCCTTTTTCATAATCAAATGGCCCCGGCATCGCAACGCTTAATGCCGATATTGGCAAGGTTGTTTTCTTTAATACCTGTTGAAAGACACCCGCCCACGTAGTTAATATATCATCGGCTGTACCCTTACTGTCAACCCCAACCCTGGTAGTATATTCGTTGAGTATCGCATAGTTTTGCAGATCGCAAATACTCACGGTAATATGCGAACCGCCAATATCGGCAGTGAGAATATATGAGGATGATAAATTATTAATCTGCATTTATTAATTGTTACTTAGTTAATTGTCAGGCTTATAAAAAAAAGTGTACGCTCACGGATAGCACGATGCCTTCCGTAAACCTGTTGATGGTTAATTCAAAAACACTCTTCATTTATTGATTAAGCTGAATAATTGGTTTACAGGAATTAAATTTTCCGGGGTGTTTATCAGCACCGGGGATAGTTTATCACCTCTTGGTTTACAATAATAATTAATAAAACCGGTTTTGCAAATAGAAAACACTATTTTTGGAAAAACAATTAATTTGAGGGCGGTTACATCGTACCTTATCAACTTATGTTTTACCTTAATTCAAGCAAAATGTGCAGGCATCAAAACGATTAGCAAAGCAACTGATAGGGCTAAGGCAACGTAATCCTTATCAGCTAATAAACTGATTATGTATTTATTAAAATACGTTTAACTTTATTTCAAATAGAAGCCAATTAAGCTGGCTGATATTATACTGAGGGTCATTAAATGAGTAAAAAACTGTCCATTAACGATATAGCTAACGAGCTTGGTGTTGCAAAATCTACTGTTTCATTTATTTTAAACGGCAAAGCGAAGGAGAAGAGAATAAGTGACGAACTAACAGAAAAGGTTTTAAAGTTTGTTAAGGAAAAGGGCTTTCAGCCGAACCAGCTTGCAAAAAGCTTAAGCACCGGCAAAACAAAAATGATCTGCTTAATGGTTGAAAAGATATCCGATTATTTCTTTTCACACATCGCCTTTCATTTGGAGGCCCTGGCTTACAAAAATGGATATAAGATAATTTACTGCAGCACAGAGAATGATCCTGAGAAAACAAGACAGTTAATTAGTTTATTGCGTGCCAGGTATGTTGATGGCTATATTATTACTCCCCCGGCTGGTATTGAAGCTGAAATTAAAGCATTGGTAAGTGATAATTTACCGGTGGTATTATTTGACCGTTATTTGCCCGAGGTACCTACCGATTATGTAGGCCTTGACAACTATAAGGGCACTTATGATGCCGTGGATTTTTTAGTAAAAACCAAGGCAAAAAAAGTAGCGCTTGTTACCTTATCTTCAGATCAGACCCAAATGGTCGAGAGACAATCGGGTTATTTAACTGCTATAAAAAATCATCATCTTAAACCTTTGATTTTGAAGGTTGCATTTGAAAATGATACAGAAACAACCGTTAAGCAATGCACTCAGTTTATTAAGGATAACCCGGGTTTAGACTCGGTGATATTTGCAACCAACTACCTCGCGCTAAGCGGCATAAAAGCCATAAATGAACTAGGGCTGAATATACCGAAGGACATTTCAATAATAGCTTTTGATGATCATGATGTTTTTAACATTTATAACCCATCCATCAGCGCTATTGCACAGCCTTTGGATGAAATGGCGAAGCAATTATTTAAAACACTACTGGATAAACTCGAAAACAGGGTCCGTCTAAAGGATTTGAGTAAAGTTATCATACAACCCGATTTAATATTGAGAGGATCAACTAAGCAGATTTAAGTCAGATTCCAATGCTCCCATTGGATATAGGAGTTCATGTGGCGTAAAACAGTTGTTCTTATCCTCTTCCGTTTCTCCTCCTGGCAATACCCGACAAGGCAACACCCAGCGCCACACCAACGCCCATGCCAATAGTTATATTATTTATCGCTACGCCTATGCCTGCTCCTATGGCAATGCCTAAGGGTAAGTAGTAATTGACTCTTCTCATTTAAAGTAAAGGTAGTTAATCAGTAAGTTAAAATACCGTGTTTTCACGGGTTGCGTAACTGCTTTTTTAGTTACAAATTTGCAGCAGATAATTATTTGCCAAAACTGTTACACTTTAACCTTATTCAACGTAAAGCACTTTATATAAAATCCATAAAACTATGAACAGGACTTACAAAAGCACTGGTAATTACTTTACCACTTTTCTGCTTATCTCGATCTTTGTTGTTCTATTGGGTCTTTGCTGGCTATCGCTTAAGCCGTAATGTTACAATTCGCCGGCAAAGAATTTTAACGAAGTAATAATGTGTTCAGACCAATAATGCCATTCGTGCCCGCCCGGGTACTCCTCATAAGTGTGAAAAATACCTCCCTTTTCCATCTTTTTATGCAGATCGCGGTTGTAATTTATTAAGGGATCAGTTGTGCCGCAATCGAAGCGCATTGGCGGTAAATGATGCTGGTAGTTTTTAAATGTCGCTAACAGATCCTCATCTACCACGTTTAATTGGACATAACTTTTTAAACTTTCTTCTGCAAAAAACTTCATCTGTGGCAAACTGGTGATAGAAGAGTGGCCCGATATTGCCTTGAATCTGTATCCGTATTTGGCCCCGATACGTAAGGCCCCGAAACCACCCATTGATAACCCCGAAATAAACAGCGGCGATTTGGTGCTTGCGCCATCAACGCCTTCAGCAACAGCGTCAATTACATCATTGATTATCCATTTTTCAAAATCATAATTGTTGTGCGGCAGATAAGCCGACCCATCGCCCCACATCCCGTCTGATGGCATTGCAAGGATCATTGGCGGCAATACCCCCTGTTTTATCAACTCGTGTACCTTTAAATGTACCCCCGCACTATGCGACCAGCTCCAGGCGCTGCCATATACGCCATGCAAAAGAATTACGATAGGAACAACATCGTTCTTTTGAACCATGGGAGGTGCATATACACAAATATCTCCCCGACCCCGCAGGTTTGGTGTTTTTACCGTAATTAACCGTAAGTTATTAGCTTCGTATTGCGGGTTAGAAATTTCGAATGTTCTGAATTTGGACATTTTATCGTTATTCAAATTGTACGACCCCTTTGGCGTTTCTGCCTGCAAGTAGGTCATTAAAGGCTTCATTAAGTTCATTTAAATGATATGTGCGGGTGATCATCTCTTCTAATCGTATCTGCCCGTCTTCGTATAAGTCAATAATATTTGGAAAATCAATTTGTGGCCGGCACTTGCCGTATAATGGATTGATGTAGGTTTTATCCCACTCAAAAAGATTCATATCAATGGTGATCTCCTGCTCAATGCCGCTCACCTGCACGGCCATTCCTGCATTACGCACCATTGCCAACGGCGCGGCACCTAATTCGGGTATGGCGGTACATTCAAATGCATAATCAGCGCCGCGGGCATCTGTTAGCTGTCTTACCAGTTTAGCGGCTTGCAGGAGCCCTGTATCAGCCTTATCAGCAAGAATAACATGTGTAGCCCCGAACTCTTTAGCCATCTCAAGGCGCGTTGGATTGATATCGATAGCAATGATTTTACCCGCTTTTGCTACTTTGGCTCCCTGTATCACATTAAGCCCAACGCCGCCAGTGCCTAATACTACTACCGATGTACCTGCTTTTACTTTAGCCGCGTTTACTACTGAGCCATATCCTGTCATCACCCCGCAGCTTATGATGCTGGCTGCCGGAAAGCTCATTTTGCCCGGATGATTTTTTACCACTGCCGATTCCTTAACCAAAGTGTATTCAGCCATAGTACCGATGTTGAACGATCGCAATAATGGCTGCCCCTGATATGTAGTACCTGATGAATCGGCATGACCGGGCGTGTAACCATTACCACCGGCTGCTACAGGCGAGGCTACTTCGCACAAATGCTGGTTGCCTTCCAAGCATTGGAAGCAATAGCCGCAATGCATGGCCCAGCTTAAAATCACTATATTGCCAGGCACAACACTCTTCACATCTTTTCCCACTTTAACAACAATACCTGCGCCCTCGTGACCAATGATGAGTTGCTTGCCCCAGCGGAGTGAATCATAATCGGTATGGCATAACCCGGCAGCTTTGATTTTGATAAGCACCTCATCATCCTTAGGATCGTTCACCTCGATCTCGCCAATCTCAAAAAAACCGTTGCCGTTTGTTATGGCCGCCTTACAGATTATCCCCATCTTATTTGCTGAATAAAAATTTTAATGGAATATCCAGTCTTTTCGACCACTCACGCTCATTATGGGCAGCGCCTGGGAAAAATTTATACATCACCTGCATCTCTGGGTGCTTAGACAGCAAAGCCTTCATTCTTTCATTATCTGCCAGGAAATATTTATCCACGTCTTGGTCGCCACAATCAAGATACAAGCGGGTACCCGGCAGTTTTTTGGATGATGCGCCAAATTTTTCAACAGCGTGCCCTTCGTCGTAAGCAAAGCCTGTGGACAAGCAGGCCGCCTTTGAAAATACACCAGGGTACATCCAAACCATGTAAAAAGAAATAAGACCGCCCATGGACGAACCCATAATGGCAGTATTGTTTTTATCAGGCTTAGTGCGGAAATTTTTATCAACGAATGGTTTTAAATTATTGACGATAAATTTTAAATAATTCATCCCCTCAGGCGTGCCCGAATATTCAACCCAGCGATCCTTGGTATTATTTATGGCGACGATGATAAACTCCTCAGTAGCCCCGGTTCTGATCAGGCTATCCGCAATTTCGTCCAGACGCCATTCTCCGCTATAAATAGAACCCGGCATAAAAACATTTTGCCCATCGTGTACATACAGCACAGGATATTTTTTAGTGGATGATTTTTTATATGACGGTGGCAACCACACCATTACATCGCGGGTATACCTCAGATCGTGATCCTCAAAATTGTGATAGTATTTAATGTTGCCCGTTGCACTCCGGTTAAATATATCGTTCCAGTTTAATGGGCGAAGAACCAGCGTAGTATCTTTTTTTATGCTGAAGGGAACTTTTGGCCCTGCATATTTACCATAAGTAAAAATGGCGCCCCTGTTATAAGTGCCCCGGGTTATTTGAAATTCAAGCGAGGTATTTACTGGGAACGAGTTTTGGAATATCCAGGTGGTATCATCCTCCCGTGTCATTTTCCCCTTGCTGAAATCAAACCACCCTCCAAAAACCGATTGGTTACCAATAATAGCCAACGTATCAGTTTTAGGAATTTTGGGCGATACGATCACCTTAACTGTAAGCCTGGCTGTTTGCGCTAAAATACGGGCACAAGGCAACATGGCAAGCGCTATTAATAATAGGATATGATGTGATTTGGTTTTCATTGAAACACTTCGCCGGCAGCTCCACCAGTGTATCAGTTACACATAGTAAACAGGATGCGAAATAACAGATATATTACCTATAAAAAAATAGCAATCTTGGCTATTTATTGGTGTATTTTATTCATGTTTTTCCATCTTTTTAAAAAAATAGGCTACAAATACTAATTACGAGATAATTTGCCCCATTTTTAAGGTAACTTCTTCATTGTTTTTAGCATTTGGGTTCCTTTAATTTGAATGCCTTTTAAATCCGGTAATGAGCAGAATTAAATTCATAATCGCCCTTTCGTTGCTATCCCTGTTGGCAGGGCATCCCGTGTTTGCCCAAAAGCATAAATTAAAGGCGCCTGCTAATGATGAGGTCATCTATCATATTTTTCAAAGAAGCTTTTACGATAGTAACGGCGATGAGCATGGCGATCTGAACGGCATCAGGCAAAAACTGGATTATTTGCAGCAGTTGGGTGTAACAGCCATTCTCTTAACGCCGCTTTATGAATCTGTTTTTTACCATAATTATTTTTCGAGTGATTTTAAAAAGATCGACCCGCGTTATGGTACCATGCATGATTACCTGAAGCTTGTGAAAGAACTGCACCGGCGCCGCATGAAGTTCTATATGGATATGGAAACTCAGTATGTTACCGAGGATCATACCTGGTGGAAGGACGGCATCAATAACCCGAAGTCAAAATATGCAGATTATATTATTTATGATGATTCGGCGCACGCTAAACCAAGCTCAATAGTTCTTAATTTGAAAGGCCTGCTGGGTTACGATAGTGTTTACCGCAAAATAACTACGGTAAATTTGAACAGTCCGAAAGTGCTTGGTTACAACTATCACCTGTTTAAATTTTGGATGGATCCCAATAACGACGGTAAGTTTGATGACGGCGTAGACGGCTTCCGCCTGGATCATATGATGGACAACCTGGATAACAAAGCTATTATGCCGCATTTGTTTGACACCTTCTGGAACCCGTTGTTAAGCAAGCTGCGAAAAGTTAATCCAAAAATTAATATTGTTGCCGAACAAGCGAA
>Ga0206944_1183_pt1 | contig 9665 bp, 6 predicted proteins | sample Alteio_BWOrgHeat_4_FD_152978 | JGI IMG/M metagenome (GOLD analysis project Ga0206944, IMG submission 152978) | Enriched cells from forest soil in Barre Woods Harvard Forest LTER site, Petersham, Massachusetts, United States -... | ecosystem: Environmental > Terrestrial > Soil > Temperate forest > O... | reverse complement strand
TCGGCTATGCCACCTGCGTTGTCAGCAATAGGTCCGAATGCGTCAATAGATAATTGCATTGCCGTGGTCGACATCATACCTGCTGCCGCGATTGAAACCCCGTATAAGCCTGCAAAGTAATATGACCCATAAATACCCGCAGCCAATACCAGTATAGGCAATACGGTTGATTCCATACCAACAGCCAAACCGCCGATGATATTGGTAGCATGCCCTGTTGATGATTGCCTGATAATACCCAATACCGGGCGCTTGCCCATCGCAGTATAATATTCGGTAATCATCGACATTAAAGTACCTACCACCAGGCCAACCAAAATTGCATAATAAACACCAGCGCTGTTGAAATGTGATGCACCATCTTTCAATACGCCGCTTGCACTCTCATCACGCACCATGTGCAGATCATCTGAAGGCAGCATCCAGTGCACTAAAAAATAAGTTGCTATTGCGGTTAAAATGATCGAGGCCCAGTTGCCAATGTTCAGTGCTTTTTGCACGCTATCCGTTTCATTTTTTATTTTAACAAAGGCTGCGCCTACTATAGAGAATATTAAACCCAAGCCTGCTATCACCATAGGCAATAATACAGGCGCTATTCCGCCAAAATTATCATGTGACACGATTTCGCGACCCAATACCATGGTAGCCAGCATCGTAGCCACGTATGATCCGAATAAGTCGGCACCCATACCTGCCACGTCACCCACGTTATCGCCTACGTTATCAGCAATAGTAGCGGGATTACGTACGTCATCCTCAGGAATACCGGCTTCAACCTTGCCAACCAGATCAGCGCCTACGTCGGCAGCTTTGGTGTAGATACCACCACCTACACGGGCAAACAATGCGATTGATTCGGCACCTAATGAGAATCCGGCCAAAACATCCAATGCCCTTGCCATATCTTCACCATTCACTGTGCTACCGCTGACATTTTTAACATATACTGTATAAAAAATAATAAACAGTGATCCCAGACCGATAATAGCCAACCCTGCCACACCCAAGCCCATAACTGTACCGCCTGTAAACGATACTTTTAATGCCTGTGCCAGACTGGTGCGCGCCGCTTGCGTAGTACGCACATTGGCTTTGGTGGCTATCCGCATGCCGATAAAACCCGCAAAAGCCGATAAAAATGCACCGGTAATGAAAGAAACAGCGATTACTGGGCTGGAGGTAGCTACTGTGGTACCAGACCAGGCCAGTAATATGGCGGCAACAACTACAAAGTAGCTCAGAATTTTCCATTCGGCCTTTAAAAATGCCATGGCGCCGTCGGCTATATAGCCTGCAAGCTCCGTCATGGTGGCATCGCCTGCATCTTGTTTTGTAACCCATGCCGACTTCACCAGCATAAAAAAGATGCCGACAAGCCCCATAACAGGTATAAAGTAAATTAAGTTATTGTAAATAAAATCCATACTAAAAAATTGTTTATAAATGATTGTATTAAAGCGTGATTGAGTGCAAAAATAATTTAGAGGCGCAAATTAGCAAATTTAATTTCTTTGCGCCGTTCTCGCTATTATAAAATTTTTAAATAGCTTAGGACTTTAAACCTTTTACTATTGATGAAAGAAGATTCTAAGCAACCGCAAATGAAGCATGAGCTTAGCCTGCTTGACGGCACTATGCTGGTAGCGGGTTCCATGATCGGCTCGGGGATATTTATTGTAAGCGCGGATATTACCCGTAATGTTGGCTCTGCGGGTTGGCTCATTGTAGTTTGGCTGCTTACCGGTTTCATGACCCTTACGGCAGCATTGAGTTATGGCGAAATGAGCGGCATGTTCCCAAAAGCTGGAGGACAGTACGTCTACCTGAAAGAAGCATACAACAAACTCATAGGTTTTTTATATGGTTGGAGCTTTTTTGCAGTGATACAAACGGGTACTATAGCGGCGGTGGGTGTAGCATTTTCGAAGTTTACGGCTTACCTAATACCTGCATTTAGTGAAGATAACATCCTTTACAAACTAAAAACCGGAGTTGATACTGCCGGGCACGACAAATTTTTTACCATCAGTGCGGCACAGGTAGTTTCCATCATTATCATTATCATTTTAACCTTTATCAATACCCGTGGAGTAAAGGGTGGCAAGCTTATTCAAACCACCTTTACCATGACCAAACTGCTCAGTCTTTTTGGTTTGATCGGCTTTGGGTTTTTAGCTTTTAAGGGTGATATATGGCATGCAAACTGGACAAATGCCTGGGATTTGCATAACCTCAATAAGGATGGCAGCGTTGTTAACCTCACTATGGCGGGTGCGCTTGGTGCTATAGCCGCAGCTATGGTGGGCTCCATCTTCAGCAGCGACGCCTGGAACAGTGTGACTTTTGTAGCCGGTGAAATGAAGAACCCAAAACGAGATGTTGCTTTGAGCATGATGTTCGGTACCATCATCGTAACGGTGATCTATGTACTGGCCAATGTGGTTTATACCGGAGTGTTATCAATGCAGGATATTGCCAGTGCCGATAAAGATAGGGTAGCTGTTGCAGCGTCTCATGTGATATTCGGAAATGTGGGCACCTATATTATCGCGGTGATGATCATGATATCCACATTTGGATGTAATAATGGACTAATACTCTCAGGTGCGAGGGTTTATTATACGATGGCTAAGGATGGATTGTTTTTTAAACGTACCGGCACGCTAAATAAATTTTCGGTTCCACAGTTCGGCTTGTGGATACAATGTTTGGTAGCATCTATACTTTGTTTAAGCGGGCGTTATGGCGACTTGCTGGATATGATCTCATTTGTTGTGGTAATATTTTACGTGCTGACCATATTGGGCATCTATATTTTAAGGGCAAAACGCCCCGAGGCTGAAAGGCCTTATAAAGCTATTGGATACCCAATATTACCCGCTATTTACATCCTGATGGGTATTGCCTTTTGCATATTATTGATCATTTATAAGCCTAATTTTACCTGGCCGGGATTGATCATTGTATTGATTGGCATACCAATTTATTATTTTTCGCAACGTAATGTAAAGGATGAGGACAAGGCTATTACTGATAATTAATTTTATACTGCTTACAGGCTTTGCCGGTGCACAATCATTCAACCAAAAACTGCAAACCGCCTTTAATCATCTGCAGCAAGACAGCCAGTGCCGCTATGCCTCGATATCATTAACTGTACTGGATGCTAAAACCGGCGAAACGGTATTTGCTGCAAATCCAAATATGGGTTTGGCTACGGCCTCTACGCTTAAAGTCATTACATCTGTTACTGCTTTTAACATTTTAGGCAAGGATTTTCAATACCAAACACAGTTCGGTTACAGCGGTTCTATCGCAGCTGACGGCACACTCAATGGTGATCTCATCATCAAAGGTGCAGGCGACCCAACCTTAGGAAGCTGGCGGTATACCGGGCATAAGGAAAATGATATTTTAAATCAAATGGTTGCGGCCCTGCAAAAGACAGGCATCAAAAAGATCAACGGAAGAGTGATTGGCGATGATTCCATCTTCGGCACACAATCTATTCCCGATGGCTGGATATGGATGGATGTAGGTAATTATTACGGTGCGGGTACATCCGGACTTTGCTGGCGCGAAAACCAATTCGATATCAAATTAAAAACAGGCCCGGCAAATACACCTATCGGCATTATTAAGGAAGTGCCGGCAATGCCTTACCTCAATTTTAAAAGTGAGTTAATGAATGACGAAGCCGGTAGCGGTGATAATGCTTATGCTTACTTACCGGTTGGCAGCAACATGATGTACCTGCGGGGCACTTATGCGGCAGATCAAACTAAAAAAAGCATTTCAGTAGCTATACCCGACCCTGCATATGACGCTGCTTTACGCCTGGCTGATACCCTGAATCGTTTGGGAATATCCGTAAGCGGCGGGCCCGAATCTGTTTTAACACTGAATGCTAAAGGGCAATCCTTACCTGCTATCGGAAATAATCTAACCACTATTCTATCGCCACAATTAAGTAAGATCGTTTACTGGCTGAACCAGAAAAGCATTAACCTGTATGCCGAGCAACTGCTCAAAACCATAGCCTGGAAATCGGGCAAACAAGCGTCAACAGATAACGGTGTGGAGGTTGAACAGAATTTCTGGAAAGCCAAAGGCATCGATCCAAATTCTCTGAATATAGCTGATGGCAGCGGCCTATCTCCCGGCGACAGGGTAACCACCCTCACCATGGCAACTGTGCTCAGATCAGCCAAGGGCACTGACTGGTTCCCTGATTTTTATGAAAGCCTGCCCACCTACAACAACATGAAAATGAAAAGTGGCAGCATCCTGAATGTGCTTACTTACGCCGGCTACCAAACCCGCAACGGTCGCGAGCTTTGCTTTTCTATTATGGTAAATAATTTCAATGGATCAAGCAGGGGAGTAAAGGAAAAGATGTTTAGGGTTTTGGATGAATTGAAGTAATTCTTGGGGCCGATCAGTCAATCATTTTTTATATACACCAAATATCCTGAAGCATAAAACTGACCATTTTCTACCAGATGCGGTGTTGTTGGCTGGCCATCCAGCTTAAAGGAGGTGATCGGGTTAAAACAAACTCTTCCACGTCCGTCAATGGGTTCAGTAGTGATGCCGGATAAAGAAATCGTTCTCTTTTTGGCAGGGATATAAATCTGCCAATCGTAATCAGCAGTGAGCCAGCCGTGATTACCAGCGTTTATGAATACAACGGTGGTATCATGACTCACAGTGTAAATCCCGGTAGCATGATCATGAATTATCAGTGTATCAATAAGATGCGAATAATTATCATTGGGCCTGTAAGTGCGAACGATGATGGTATCGATATCAGCAGGAGAAAATCCGATAAAAGCCATATCCATAGGGCCGTTAACACAGGGGTGTTTTATCAAACAGCCTGATAAAAGCACAGGCAAAACCAGCAAATAGATAAATCTTTTGATCATGGTACGTTTAGATTATCCGTTACTCCCGTTTTCTGCTAGGTCCCAGACGGCGGAAGTTACCTCTCAATCAAATGATCCCGTGCAGGCTGCCACCCTTCTCGCCCATTTTGTCTACCAGCTTTTCAGTCGCGGGGTCTTTTTCCAATACGGGTGCATGATGCGGTTTGATACAGGCATTAATAATTAACGGTCCTTTGCAGCCCCAATGCTTATGTTCGGTAAAGCTGTTGATGCCATAAATATCATGCGAGGGGTTGCTGCGGGTAAAGGTTACCCATACAAAATTGTTGAGGTTTTGGGCCGTGAAATCTGCATCATCACACAGTACCATTAAAGGAAGCTGTGCCAAATCCTTGTCTGCCAGGTCTTCCTGCAATATTTCCAATATTAAGGGTATATCGCTGTTTTTTATATTCTTCGGAACTTCAATTGCCAGTATACCCGGCATCACCATTTTATATTTTTCAAATGGTCGTGGCAAAGAAAAGTCAGGGGGCAATTCGCTCCATAATTCGCGCTTGATATCCCCAGCAACTGTCACGGCCACTTTACTGCCCGAGTTCAACCCACTTCCGCTGTAATCCAGGGTATCAATAGTAGTTTTGGTATAGAAGTGCAGGTCACGGGTAAGGTCTATCCTTTGGAGGATGTGTTTTAAGAAACCGCCTATATCGTTCACATTTAAATTTGGGTCATCCTCCTGGGCAGCAATAAACAGGTATTTGGCCAGGCTCAACTGACTTTTACCCAAAATATGATTGGCAATCGTTAATATTTCCTGCGGCTTGCGCTCCTTAATATAAGGCGTATAACGCTCGCTGCCTATAGCAAATAATAGCGGATGCACCCCAGCAGCATCAACCGCATTCACGGCGTGTAATCCGGGTATCTCTTTTGGGATGGCTGCGCCTGATATCTCATGGATCAGCGCACCGAAGCTGGTATCCTCCTGCGGCGGACGACCCACTACGGTAAACGACCATATCGCATCCTTTCGGTGGTACACATTATGCACTTTCATTAGCGGAAACGGATGCTTCAGGCTATAATAACCCAAATGATCGCCAAAAGGACCTTCTGGTTTATTCTCATGTGGCATTACTATCCCGGTGATCACAAAATCAGCATCGGCAGATATGCAAAACCCTTCATCATCATAAAAATAACGAAAGCGGCGCTTACCCAATGCCCCTGCGAAAGTCATTTCGGATAGTCCTTCCGGCAGTGGCATTACTGCTGCTACCGGATGCGATGGAGGCCCTCCAACAAAGATGCTCACCTTTAGTGGCTCACCTTTGGCATTGGCCTTGGTTTGATGCACGCCAATACCACGATGCAACTGGTAATGCAGCCCTATTTCCTGGTTCAATACATAATCATTACCTGCCATTTGTATGCGGTACATTCCCAGGTTGGCGTTCATAATCCCAGGTTTATCAGCATCCTCAGTATAAACCTGGGGCATAGTTACAAATGGGCCGCCATCCAATGGCCAGTTTACTATTTGGGGCAGATCACTTATTCGGCATTTTCCAAAACTGACAGGGGCGTTCGCACTTACTTTCATCGGCAAGGCCGATAGTGCCGTCATAGCCACATGCGCATACTTAAATGGGTGCTTAATAGCCTTGAGCGGGTCATTTTTTAGTTCGACGAGCGTTTTTACTTTATCGAGCGAATCCCTGAAAATAAATTTTGACCGCTCGAGCGTTCCAAACAAATTAGATATTGCCGGAAATTTACTGCCTTTCACCTTCTCAAACAAAATAGCAGGTCCCTGGTGCTCAAAAACACGCAAATGGATAGCCGCCATTTGCAGATACGGGTCAACCTCCTCCCCGATCCTTATTAAATGACCATTTTTTTCAAGATCGGTAATGCAGGCTTGTAAACTCGGGTAACCCATTGACAGAATATATTGTGGGTCAAAAGTACTTAAAAATTGAAAGACAAGCTTTGCACGTAAATGGATTAATAAGGGGGTGGTTTAAACCCTTCAATTGCATCAATATTGCCCAGATAGGTCCATCGCAGCCCGGTTATATAATAGTTTAATGCGCTATTAACCTGTTGAACGGTAACCATCTGTACTAATTTTGGTAAATCATCAGCATATTGCCAGCCTCCTAATATTTCGGCTTCACCAAGAATATTACATATTGCAGCCGGGCTTTGCTCATTAATGTAACTATGCGTTAAGTATACATTCTTGATATGTTGCAGCCATTCATTATCAACGCCGTTGCTTTGAATACTTTTTAATACCTGCATCATCCCGAACACTGCTTGCTGTGGGTTGTTTGCGTCGGTCGACATCATGGCAAATGGCATTTTTGTTTCTACAACTTCGGCACCGGGATTATATGACAAATTATTTTGAGTACGAAGCCGCTGGTAAAGGTTTCCCGAAAGACCCATAACGCCCAGGCGGAAAGGGACATAATTAATACTGGTATAATCAGGAGCGTTCATAACTGCACAGACGTAATTTGTTTTGAGTGGGCGTTCCTCTGTTTGAAACCTGTTGTCCTTCCAAACCGGGGTTTGCTGTTCGACAGGTGAATAAGGTTCTGAAGGGAGATTATCAAATGCCGCCAAAATCTTTTCGAAAAGCTCCTGTTTTGTTACATTGCCAACCACTACAATAAATATTTTATTTTTATTTAAGATAGTTTTATAATAGCGTTTCAAGTCATCTGCATTTAACTTGCTTACCGTTTCTTCAGTGCCCGTTGGATCAATTATATACGGAGTATTTTCAAAAGCATTTTGCATAGTTAACCGGGCTAAAATGTTGCCAGGATTTGAATAGTGCTCCTTATTTGATGCTATCTCTTTCTGTTTTAATAGCTTCAACTCGCTCTCCTCAAACCGGGGATTTGATATCGCTTCTGAAAACATATCCCACGCTTTATCAAAATATTTTGAGACACAATTTACCCGCACATAGCCATAATCAAGGGTTGATGCACCCGAAAAATCTATTCCATATTTTTCCGCAGTGTCCCTAAAAATGGCAGAATTATATTTACCTGCGCCGCAGGTAACAGTTGCACCAAGCGTGGTGTTTTCAATCCCAGCCTTATCAGCGGTATAGTTGCTTACACCGCCCCTAAAAAACAATTGTACGTTTATGATATTTTTTGACGTGTGTTTAAAAATAACCTTAATGCCTCCTGCGTCAAAAGATTGTGTTTCTGTTTGGGCGCATATTGATGAAACACTACTGCAAAGGGATATAAAAATAACGATTAACTTTTTCATTATTCTGATCTTTAATTGGATGTGAAGAAAGCTTCGGGGTTTAGCTGTTTGCTTAATTCAGGGCTTAACAATAAACCAGCGCAATATGGTTTTTTACTTATATACTTTTCAACATATTGCCTTATATCTGCATGTGATACCTTTTGTAAGTTGTCCCTGTAACCAATAAAATAATCGAGTGAGGCGGTAGCCCACCAAAAAGATATGGTTTTCGTATAGTCAGATGTAATTTCTTCCTGGCGGATCTTTGCTATTTCTATCATTCGTTTCGCTGTAGCAATCTGTTCTTCAGATATATAATCGTCCTGGCTCATCAATTCTATTTGTTTTTTCACTTCAACCATGCACTCCTTAACCTTCAATGGATTAGGCCTGATATATAACGTTATAGGCCCCCTATACTTCAGGGTTAGATAGCTGATATTAAAAGAGGTTGCAAGCCCTGACTGTATAAGGGCCACGCTTAGTTTTGATGATGCCTGGTTAATAATATAGGAAAAGATATCCGCGGCGTATGTTGCCGGAATGTCATTACGAGTATCAGGCCCCTGCCAATTTACCTCGATGAGCGGGGATTTTGAAAGCGGGGATTCTACAGTATAATAATCGGATTTGTTGAGGGGTTTAAACTCGGGAATGGGCCATTTTTTAGAAGGATCGCTTCCACCTGGCGTCCAATCGCCATATATCTTTTCGACAAGTGCAAACGTGGCATCATGTTTTACATCCCCTCCAACAATTAACAAGGCATTGTTTGGATTAAAGTATTTGGTTTTTACGGAATCCGCGTCAGTATTGGTCGCAGCGCGGATAGATTCCTCGGTACCAAGTGCTGTTTTCCTGTTGTATAAGTTGCCCCATAAATGATGGAGCATGGCTACAGATAAAGCGAAGGACGGCGATGATTGTTTTGACTTTATCTCATTACATATAATTTCCTTTTCCTTCTGAAATTCAACCGGGGACATTTTGGCAAATCGGATCTCTGTGTTCATAAAATCCAGACCTTCCTTAAGCTCTGCCGCAGGTAAGGTGAAGTATGTTCGTGAGTATTCTTCTGCTGTCGTACTGTTTGATAATTGTATGCCCAGTTGCCCTTCATGATAATCCAGGTCTTCCTGGTTAGCATAATCTTTATTTCCTTTAGCAAGCATATTCAGGTACAAAGCGGTTATTCCACTTGAATTTTGCGATTCTGTAAAAGCCCCGGCCTTAAAAGTCATCACAAGGGTTGCAAGCGGCACCGTATTGTCTTCAACTACTAGTACATCAAGCCCGTTGGGCAGTTTTTTCAAGAACATGTTATTCTGAAGTTTACTTTGTGCGTGCAGAACCATTGTCACAAAGCTTAAGAAAAGAGCGGCAAGGTAAAATTTCCTCATCATTTTGGTTTAGGTTTTCAAAATGTTAAGGTAATAAATTTGATTATAAATATTTTATGAAATATTTATAATCAACTAAAGAGAAGTT
>Ga0206944_1054_pt2 | contig 9777 bp, 8 predicted proteins | sample Alteio_BWOrgHeat_4_FD_152978 | JGI IMG/M metagenome (GOLD analysis project Ga0206944, IMG submission 152978) | Enriched cells from forest soil in Barre Woods Harvard Forest LTER site, Petersham, Massachusetts, United States -... | ecosystem: Environmental > Terrestrial > Soil > Temperate forest > O... | reverse complement strand
TGTGATCATTGTTCTAATCCCTTGCTCCGGCAATCGCCATTGGCGATCGATGTTTCTCTTTGTTCTTTTGCTGTTTTCTCTTGGCCTGTTTTTCCTATTTCTTTTGTCTGTTGCCGATTGACGTCGATTTTGCGTTGCGCTGTCATTGCGTTGCGCTGTCATTGCGTTGCGCTGTCATTGCGTTGCGCTGTCATTGCGTTGCGCTGTCATTGGTCTTACCAGTGCCTCTGGCCTTGCAGCCCTTCTGGGAGGTGCATGAGCTTGATTGTGTTTGCTTGGTGGCGTTGGACGTCGGTATAGACCTCGACGCGTCGTCCAGTTTCGAGAGGACGCTGCTTTGGGCTTTCGCGGTTTAGTCCTTCGGTTGCAGAGCAGTTTAGTCCTTCGGGTGCGAATTGGAATTCAACTGGACGATGGCATGTTGCAGCAGATTGAGTCCGATCATCCATCGACGCGCTGGATCGTGGTCACTGTCGCCGAAGCCGGTCACATACGCTGTTAGGCAAAACCCTGTGACGGAAGCGTTTGGCCGTTCACAATGGAGCTTACGTTCCAACTGAACGTTACCGCTCTTTTTGGATGGCGCTGTACGGTTTTTTCCCGACGGAACTGTCTTGAATGAATCGTAGCAATGCAACAAATCATCTCTTTCTGGTTCTTGCGCGCTCGATTGCCGGTCGCCGTGATTCGTTACTCTGCCTTGTTCGTCATGATCGGTAACTTTGGAGCGTCCTTCGTGATGCGTTGCGCTCACATCCTCATCGTAGCCTGTGACGTTGGCAGCTTCGTCCTGAATCATTCTCCTGCAGCCGCCGCGATTTGCAACTCCCGCAGATCTCCCCTGAGGCGCGATATCCGTATACTCGCCGCAACGCGCGACATCAGCGTGCCCGGAGTGCCCCATAGCGTCTTCATTTCCGGGTATACTCATTCCAGAATCTTTCACAGTCTTTGATAGCGGGCCATCTTGCTCAGCGCTATTCTCAGAGACAAACCCTTCCTGATGGTAGTAGCAATGCCGAATTACTAGCTCCACGGTGGCCGCGATTTCAGGGGCGTGACCAAGCAGCCGGCAAATGCTTTTAGCAAACGCTTCATGCTTCTCGAACGAACAACGATCGCTTTCATCGACAAAGATCAGGTCAATATAGGAAACAAATTTGCGGTCGCCAAAGATCTCTTCTCCCGGGTCCACTTCGCTACTCGACCATACGTCACACTTTATGGTTGCCAGCGGAAATCCAGGGTCGTTGATCCGGGCAAGAAAAGCACCAATATCCGGGTAGGCTGCAGCTTCAGGAATCTGCCGCATCAATTCAGGATTCTTTTTCAGATCATAGTAGCAGACGTGAGGATCATCGGAGCGCCAAGGGATTTCCAACGCCGGAGCGTCGCCGCCCAATTCAACAGAGAAGTCGGCTTGCATTAACACATTCCATGATGCTGGAAGAAGTGCATAATCTGGCGTTCTGCCCAGCGCCCATCGTATCCATTGGGTTGGGCCAGAAATGCACAGTGGCCGCCGTGAGCGGTTTCCAGCAGCGTAACGTGCGGATTAGCCAGAATCTTGGCGCGGGTTTCCGGCAGTAAGCGGATAAAAGGATCGTCCGTGGCATGGATCACCAGAGTGGGCAGCGTGATCTTTTCAATCACGCGATACGCGCCTGAGCGCATGTAATAATCCTGCGCACTTGCAAAGCCGCAATATCGCGCTGTAACCACATCATCAAATTCGCGGATGGTGGCGGGAAAGCGATCGATCTTTTTATATCTTTCAGGAAACAACTTGCGTTTGCGCTCATACGTGCGCATCAGGCTGACGAGAAATTTCCATTCGTAGATGCGATTGCCGCCTACATGCATGGCGTCGGCAGATGCAGCCAGGTCCGCCGCCGGAGAAACCGCAGCTACCGCTTTCAACTCGGCAGGCGCATCCGCGCCCAGTTCACCGGCAAGTTTCAGCACCAGGTTTCCGCCCATCGAGTAACCAATCAGCCCCACGAGAGAGATTTTGCGCTGCTCAATCACGGTACGCAACACCGCGCCCACATCGCTTGAAAGACCAGAATGATAGAGCGTGGGCGTCAGGCCTCCTGTGCCTCCGCAGGTGCGCATGTTCATCCGCACAACGTTCATGCCGGCGTTCCAGGCTTTGGCAGAGTTGCCAATCACGTATTGTGACAAGCTTGAGCCCTCAAGCCCATGGACGATAATCACCGTCGGTCGACGCTCAGCGTCGGCGTGCCAGTGGCAGTGGCACAAGACTTGCGTATCGGCATCTACTCGATACAGACATTCTTCCGGCGCTGGCAGGTTATTTTTACGGCGAAGGAAGTTGCCCGCCAACGTCATGGCGTGCCGATTGCGCAGATAACGGCGCGGAACAAATGGATCGAAAATCGAGTCTTTTGGATTTTCAGCCATGCTGCTAGAAATCAACTCTTGCGAGTTCGCCTATAATAACGACGCTGTAACTATTTTAACCGAGCGCGAAAAATGCCGATTTTTGAATACGTCTGCCAGCAGTGCAACCACCAGTTTGAAGCCATTGTAATGAGCAAACAAAAAGCCGCTTGCCCCAAATGCGAGAGCAAGCGGCTGAGCCAGCAGTTTTCCAGCTTCGGCGTCGGAAGCGGAAAGTCACGCGCAGCGGCCCCTGCCAGCGGCCCATGCGGAAGCTGCGGCGATCCTCGCGGTCCTGGCTCTTGCAGCATGAATTAGCTTTTGTTCCGTGGAGCCCACTACCGACAAGCGCATTGTCACGGGCGCGCTGCTGAAATCGTGTAAAATGGGTTTCTAGCCTTTACGGTGGGTATAGTTCAGTGGCAGAACGCCAGACTGTGGCTCTGGATGTCGTGGGTTCGACCCCCACTACCCACCCCAAAATTCTTCAACATCTACGGCCAGAATTCTACGCCTGCATTAGTATCCTCACTGACTCGGAAGGCCGAGCTGTTCCAGGTGCAACAGCATATCTTCAGGGTCAGAATAAATCCGAAATGCTCCGGCGCGGTGCAACTCTTCTTCTCCATATCCGCCAGATAACATGCCGACGCCCAGCGCACCTTTACGCCCTGCTGCCAACAAATCCCAGACGCTATCGCCCACCACAATGCAATCGCTGAGCTGAACCTTGAGACTTTGCGCCGCCGCCATAAAAATGTCAGGGGATGGCTTTGCTCTTTTCGCGTCATCTCCTGTCAGAACCGGCATGCCGTCTGGAACTTTGATCTTTTTGAGCAACAGAGATGTTTGTTTGCGATTCCCCGTGGTTGCAATTGCGATACGGACTTTGGAGCGGTGAAGATGTTTGAGTAAGTCATTGGCCCCGCGCAATGGCTGTATTTCAGAAATGGCGTCAACAATCCTGGCATCGTGTTCTTTTTCCAACCTGTCGATGTTGATTGTTTTTTTGCTCGGCGCGAACTCGCGTAACAGTTCCCTAACGAATGATTTTCCGCTCATGCCGACGCGGCGGTGAATCATCCACTTAGGCACCAGAATTCCTGCTCTACTTAACGTGTTCCACCACGCTTGAACATGCTCATAGACGCTATCAACCAGGGTGCCGTCCAGATCAAAAAGAACGGCGGGCATCTCACTCTTGGTTTTCGCCATGTTGCTCCAATCCTGAGAAGTTTAGATGCGGACGAGAAGCGCACGCCTTCAAACACGGACCCTTGCTGGCAATCCCATGAATACGGACGTAAGACAGCACGTGTGGTTGGCGGTAAAGATGAGACTCGCGGTCTTTGCGTCGCACTCAGTCGTTGTATCTCTTGTCGCGAGTAGCGTGTCAGCCATAAAGACAAAGGGACCACAACTTCATGGTCCCTTCTGGCGATCGTAAGAAGTTGTAATTTACGCGGCCTTATCGGCTTCCACGTTCACGCGTTCGGAAATCGATGTCAGCAATTGGTCGGCGTGTCCTTCTTCCTGAATGGTCTGGTTTAGCAATGCTGCCTGCTCCGCTTCACCAAGAATCTGGGCCCAGCGTCGTACTGCTCCGTACGATGCAATTTCGTAGTGCTCCACGCGCTGCGCGGCAGCGATGAGAGCGACGTCGCGGACCGTCAAGTCGGATGTGTCTTTAATCATGTCTTCGGCTTCAGATACCAGGGCAGACAGTACTTTGCATTTAATCGGGTCGACATCGCCATGTTCTTCCCGAAGAATATCCTGCAGCCTGGTTACATGGACGCGGGTTTCCTGCAGGTGAGATTGAAAAGCCTGCTTTAGTTGAACGTCAGTCGCTTTTTCAATCATGGTGGGCAGCGCCTCAATGATTTGTTGCTCGGTGGAAAGCAGCATGCGTAGCTGGTTGTGATAAAGATCTCTCAGGGAATCAAGATTGGCAGAGAAAAATTTCATGGTTCACTCCTTTTTAATATTTTTAATATTTAAATATTTGTAGTGATCATTCAGACCGTGCTCTGGGAAGCACGTCGCTATTGTCAAGTGGACCAAATTTCAATTTGATCCGACCAGACCATGTCGATCAAAAAACTGGGTAGCATCAACCGATGGGGTGATGGGTTTGTAGAAGTTATAAGTTATCTGGACGGGATCTGCCGTCTCTGACGAATTCATTCAATCTCGAATTGCTTAATCAGTGAGAACCACAAAGGAAGGGATGGGTTGCCGCAGATATCGATCTGACAGTTCGATTCTTTCAGATTTTCCTAATTGTCCACCTCGACGGCACTGGCCGACAATGCCGGTGAGAGTTGCGCATCCGCAGAACCGGATGTCGCCAGAGGAGCGTCGAGCATTTTTTGGGTCTGTTACGCCGCCCTGGGTTGCTTCGTGTCGCTGCGAGATTCTCCTGTCGTCTTTAAGAGGTCGGCGCCCTTGCGCTCGCCGCCCAGCCAAGTGATTACAGCAACCAGGGTGGCGATGATCACCACGGTCCATGTAAGCACCGGAGCAAAGCTGCCGCCATAACGTTCTTCCGCAAGTTTGGCCTGGATAACTGAGTTGCGCGACGAAAGCAAATTTCCCAACTGATAGGCAAGGCCGGGAAATGTTCCGCGCACCGCTGGCGGAGAAAGTTCATTCAAGTGCGCCGGAACAACTCCCCAGGCGCCCTGCACCATAAACTGCATCAGGAATCCGCCGAGCGCCAGCAGCGCGACGCTGTTAGCGTAAGCCCACAGCGGAATACAGGGAATGGAACAAAGCGCGGCAATCACAATGGCCTTACGCCGGCCAATCTTCTCTGACCATGAGCCAAAGATTACGCCGCCCAGCAGTGCGCCGATGTTGTAGATGATGGCAATGAATCCCACTGTTTTAGGAGCAAAGCCATGGTTCTTTTGCAGGAATGTGGGATAAAGGTCCTGCGTGCCGTGGCTGAAAGAGTTGAAGGCAAACATCAGCACGATAAGGAAAAGAAAGCTGCCGCCAAACATGAGGACATCACGGCTGAGATGTCGCTTTTCTTTGGCTTGGGTTTGGCCGTGCAGAAAGGCGGGCGACTCATCGACCTTGGTACGGATATAAATAACCAGGAAAGCAGGCAGCGCGCCAATGACGAACATTCCGCGCCAGCCGACGTAAGAAAAGAGCGTCCCATAAACCAGAGCGGCCAGCAGGTATCCGACAACATAGCCTTCCTGTAACAGTCCGGAGAAGAAGCCGCGACCTTCCTTGGGCAGGGTTTCAAATGCCAGCGCCGCGCCGACGCCCCATTCGCCGCCCATCGCTATGCCAAACAGAGCGCGCATGATCAGAAATATATGCAGCGACGGCGCGAAAGCGGAGCCAAGCTCAAAAATGGAGTAGGCGATGATGTCGATCATCAGCGTAGGGCGGCGTCCGAAACGGTCAGCCATCATGCCAAAAAGAAATGCGCCTACCGGACGCATGGCCAGCGTGATGAAGATGGCTTCTGCAATGGCAGAAACTTTGGTGTGGAAGTCAGCGCTGATAGCGGTTACGCAGAAAACCAGGATAAAGAAGTCAAAGGCGTCAAGAGACCAGCCAAGAAAACAGGCAATGAAGGTGTTTCGCTGGACCGAGGTAAGACTCTGCAAGCGGCGAAGAAAGCTCATGCAATTATCCCCGTGAGAGCTGGTCAGCCTCTGTAAGTTTTTTCCAGGCCCGGTCGAGCCAGGCAAATCCAGCTCAGTTCAGTTTGATGTTTAAATGAACCGGGGCGATGTAACAGGGAGGAAGGCAGAGCAAGGCATTATTCGCGCGGAAACGGCGTCTCACTGCTTGGTTTGCGCCGGCTTGCGTTCTTGATCGCTGAAGGCAGTACAATTCTTTTGGACTGGATCGCTCTATGCAATGGAAAAAGCCGGAAGCGGACACGGAGCCGCCAGATCAGTACATTTTCCAGATCCAGTACATTTTAACGAGATCTTCACCAATTTGTCCGATGTCTCCTGTGTAATGCAGCAGCAGGAAGGTTTGTGCTATAAGTCGCAGGACCCCAAAAGGCTTCATAGAAAAAGGAGAGCATTATGCGTTGGTTCGGCATTCGCTTTGCAATTCCGTTCTTGCTTTTTGCCGCAGCCTTGCTGGCTGGAACTACAGCTATAGCCGAGGGCGATCCACACAAGGCCAAACACGTTATCGTAATCATGCAGGAGAACCATTCGTTCGATAACTATTTCGGCGCGTTGGCCTATGCGCCAGGCAGCCCATATCACAATCCAAGGCGGGAAGACGGTGATGATCACGATGGCGGCTGCCGCAAAGATGACCACTCTTGTGTGGACGGCCTGAGCTGCCGCGTGGATGCAGCGGGCAATTTCACGTGCCGCAATGCCAACCGCGACGACGACGGCAGCACGGTGTTTGCTTTCCATGATTCGCGCCGTTGCGTGGCTCCTGATCTCGATCACGGCTGGGCCAGCACCCATCGTGAAGCCAATCTCAACCATCCCAATGACACGCTTTTTCAGGCGCTGATGAATGGCTTTGTGCTGATCAATGACAAGACCGAACAGATCGATAATGGCGTGGAGAATGCCACGGACGACCAGACCATGGCTTTTTACAACCAGAATGAAATTCCCTTCTATTACGATCTGGCGCAGAAATTCTCAGTCAACGATCGCTACTTCGCTTCGGTGCTCGGGCCCACGTTTCCCAACCGTTCTTATCTGATGGCGGCCACATCTTTTGGCCATCTCACCACCAGTGACAGCTTTCCGCTTCCAGGAAGCGGCGGCTATAAGCCTATCACCGGCACGATTTTTGATCTGATGGAAAAGAACGGCGTGACCTGGGCAGATTATTTCCAGGACGTTCCGCAGGGCGGTAGCTTCCGCCCGTTCCCGGCTCCTATCGATCCGCACTTTCTGCCGCTACCGGTCTTCTTAGGACAGATTGCCGGCTCACCCGCGTTGCCGCCGTTGCCACAGGTTTCATTCGTCGACCCGAATCTGGGTGTGCTCGGCATCACAAAAGAAAACGATGAGCATCCCCCGACCGATATTCAGCGCGGACAGGCGTTCGTGTCCCTGGTTCTGAATGCGGTGCGCAACAGTCCTTTCTGGAAAGACACGATTATTCTTTTCACCTATGACGAGCACGGCGGATTCTATGACCACGTACAGCCGCCTCGCGCGCGGCAGGGCCACGCGCCGAATCCCGATGGGATCAACCCGGGCCAGTGCGCCGACCTCTCGAATCCTCCCACGAGCCTGCAACCGGGCCAGGGCGCGGAATGCTCATCGAATTTGCTGAGCGCCACGGATACAACGACCAAAGACGCCGCTGATTTGTGCCCGCAATTCGCCCTGAATCCCACGGGACCATTCCCGGCGGCATGCGCCAACTTTGATCAATATGGCGTTCGCGTTCCGTTTTTGGCAATCTCGCCGTTTTCCAAGCCAAGCTATGTCTCACATACAGTGGGCGACCATACTTCGATCCTGGCGCTGATCGAAACCATCTTCATGACGCCAGCAAGCATTAAACAGGACGACGATGAGGATGAAGCTTCACGTCCGCATCTCACCAAACGCGATCAGCATGCCAACACGCTGCAAGATATGTTTGACTTCAACACGTCGCCATCTTTGAACACCAAGATTGGCGTGGCGCTGCCGCAGGGAATGGTCCCGTGGGATTCAGGGCGAATTGCGGGCCCTGGGGAATCGGGTCTGGCTTAATGCCGGGCCCCTTTTTTTGGGAACATAGAGTCATTGGCGCTGCGCCTCTTACAAATTCAACAAGAATAAATTGCACCTTAACAAGATATTCACGATGGCAGCCTAGACTTGTGGTGATGACTGAATGCGGCGCTGGCTGGGTGAGAATTACCTGCGCTCGTCGAGCAACATGAATCAATTTCTCATGGAGGCTTTATGCGAATCCCCACCTTCTACTCATCTATCAAACAACTGGCCGCGAAGCTGGAAGAAAAACTTGCCATTCGCATCTTGTGCTTGTTCGTTCGATAGCAGTTCCTGTTCAACAGGAAACCGTAAGTACGTCAAAGATTAACCTTCCATTCACATTCCTTTAAACAACCCGGGCTAGATTTGCCCGTGTTTCTATTTCCCGACTCGTCGATCGGCGCGCAATTCACTTCCCAATTCCAAGCAAGAACAATTCTCACAAGAGAGGAAACCAAAGAATGAGATTGAATGAGTGTCAGTTGCAACCGCGAAAGAGATTCCGTGGAACAGCCAAGTGGCTTTCATTGACGTTTCTAGTATTCGTTCTCGTGGCAAGCGCGATGGCGCAGGGAGCGCAACGCTCCAATAGCGATGATCCGGAGAACCACCAGGATGAAAGCAAGTTTGCAATCGGCCTATGGGGCGACCTGCCTTACTCAGATGTGCAGGCGCTTACCGGAATTCCCAACCTGATCGCGGACATAAACAAACAGGAGCTTGCATTCACAGTCCACGATGGCGATCTGAAAGCCGGCAACGGCACACCGGGTTCGGTAACGCCAACCACTTGCGTTGACGCTTTGTACACGCAGGCCCTGGGTTTCTTTAATTCCTTGAAAGCGCCGGCGGTCTTTACGACCGGGGACAACGATTGGACAGATTGCGACCGCCCTTCCAATGGCGGATTTTCATCACTGGAGCGTCTCGATCATGAGCGCGCCTTGTTTTTCAGCACCCCATTTTCTCTGGGCCAGCATCGTATGCGCATGGAAGTGCAGTCCACGCCGCTTTGTCTTGGCGTGAGCGGGCCGGTACCCTGCGTCGAAAACCGCCGCTGGACCCGTGGCGGGGTAACCTTCGCGACCATGAATATCCAAGGATCCTGCAACAATCTGTGCGATACGGCCCCCGATCCAGCTGAGTTTGCCGCGCGCAACGCAGCGACCATTGCCTGGATGCAGGAGACTTTTGACGTGGCCAAGGCCCGCGGTTCTGCGGCAATCATGCTTATTTCACAGGCCGACCCGGGTTGGGACCTTTCCACCGGCGAGGGAGCGCCGTTGCGTGATCCCAAGACACTGGTCGAGACTGATGGCCTCCCCGATGGCTTTCATGATTTTCTGGTTGCGCTGCGCAATCAGGTCATCGCATTCCGCAAACCGGTTGCGTACGTTCACGGCGACTCGCATTATTTCCGCGTCGACAAGCCCTTTCTTGATTCCCTGGGACGCCGCCTGGAAAACTTTACCCGCGTGGAAACATACGGTGACAACCAGGCGAACGGCACCAATGACGTAAACTGGCTGAAGGTGAATGTGGATGCGAGAAGCCGCGAAGTGTTTTCCTATCAACCCCAGGTTGTGCCGGGAAATCGAGTGGCGGTGCCGGCGCCGTAAAAATCAATACTGATTGTGTGAAAGGG
>Ga0206944_1182_pt1 | contig 9778 bp, 10 predicted proteins | sample Alteio_BWOrgHeat_4_FD_152978 | JGI IMG/M metagenome (GOLD analysis project Ga0206944, IMG submission 152978) | Enriched cells from forest soil in Barre Woods Harvard Forest LTER site, Petersham, Massachusetts, United States -... | ecosystem: Environmental > Terrestrial > Soil > Temperate forest > O... | reverse complement strand
TTCTTTTATCAAAGTCGATTTGCCGGTATTACGCGCACCAAATAAAAACAGGCTATGATCAACTGGTAATTTTAGTAACCTTGGAAACTTCATTTTCATAAGTCAACTCCGAATTTGTCGTGCATTTTCGGAGTATAGATCCTAAATTGCATGTTTGTCAATTTAAATCATGCGAATTCGTATTACAACTCCGGTTTTTTCGTGCATTCTCGAAGTTGATTTTCTTGTGTCGCGGCTGCGGGTTAGCCATGCGAGGGCTTTATCAACTCTGATTGGAGTACCACTCACTTGAATAAATCCAGCTTGTTCGAGATTGTGTATTACAAAATAAAACCCCATTGAAATTTATCGAAATATCAGATATTATTTCTACTAAAAAATCTATCTAATGAGATATGTATGGGAAGTTCTTTAAGATGTTTAAGGGGTTTTAACAGCAATACCAACTCAATCAATCTTGAGATTGAAAGTCGTTTGGCAAAAGGTGACCGTAGCAACAATAAAGCTGCAAGAGTGCTATCTGGCGCAAGTGTGCTGGTGCATCTGGGAGCTACTTTTGAAAATACGGTATGTGCATTGGGCAATCTCTTGACATCAGGGCCTCAGATGCTCGCGCATCGTTTTGGGTGCAGGCAATTGGCCAGTACCCTTGGAAGCCCAAGCGATCTTGGATATCGCATTAAAAGAGCCTTTCAATCGGCAATTGGTGTTTTCTTAGCTGCCTTTGGAATGATTGCTCCAGGTAAAAGTTTACTAGCCCAAGAAAAGCTTGGTAATTTAAGTAGTTACGATTTAGCGAGTAGGCAGCTGGATCGCGCACGTAGTGCTTTGGAGAGCAAAAAATATTGGGTGCAGCGCTATAAAGATTATTCCCTTAACACGTACAAATTATCAGGAGTACAATTAGATGTCGTCGCTAACTTTGAAGCCATTAAAACGGCATTCGACGGGATAGACAAAGAAAGGAATGTCCATCGCAGTCGATGGAATGACATCGATATAGACGGCCCTTCAGATTACCCTCGTCTATTAAATGAAGCGACGAAAAAAGAAAAAGAAGCTTTAGTGGCAATTGAACACCATGTGGCTGACCTTACACTTAAGTTGAGAACGCGGTTGGAATTGGACCACCAAGCTTTACCCGGGCTGCAAAGCAGGTTAGATGCAGCAGAGAAGAAAGTGAGCTCAACCCGACCCAGCTCAAATCCAATCTATTCTAATAGGGATCAACATGAAACGCACCGCGCTGCATTGGATGCTCAGGCAGACCAAGAAAGAGCTTGTCGTGCAGCTGAAGAGAGAATACAATTCCTTCAGTCCCTTTTACAACCTGTCGCTGTTTAATGATACCCAAGACCACCTGAATCCTGGAAAATTCTTCACACCCGTTGTGTAAAAGAGCATCAAAATGGAAAAAAAACCTATTACCATCAAATGTTTGGGGCTTGCATTTGGTTTGTTTCATGATCGGTACTTTCAATGCCTTTCATTTCAACCTAGAAACGGCGGTTGGAGACGGCAACTTAACACAATCTCTTGAACCAGAATCATTTGCAATGGGGTGGTCCAACACCCTCTGGGAATGTCCCACCCCATTGCAAAGTGATTCTAATTCAAGATCTTGCATTAATTTGCCATCTCGAACTGCCGTTTCTAGGGTTAATCGACGGAATGGTTCGTCTAATAAATTTCGTATTTGCTCGTATTTCATGATGCCCCCATGGAAGCATCATTTTTAACTCAACTCTTGGAAATTTTAAAGTTTAATCGGGAAAGGGCGGGCAGAGGCACGGGATTTTAGTTTCGAAAGAAGTCTAATGTTCACGATTGCTAATTCAATCGCGTATGAATCGAGCATGCTCCTTGCAACGCAGATTGAAAAAGAAATACTTCTTACCCCAAGCTGTTGGTGGGATGTGAGAGGCGATGCGAGTGAAAAGCAGTATGTTCCCAATCAGGGAAAAGCCCTTATACATTTATTGAGCGAGGCTCTAACGAAATAGCTGATTTAAAGGAGAAACCCCAAAGCGCCACAGTAGAGCGTAGATAAGAGGCGCTCCCACTAAGGGAAGAAAGCGAAATAAGCCTGTTACGCCAATAAGAGCAGGAATATCGTCTTTAACCAACTCTCGTAAGATCAGCCGCGGAGTCTTAAGTGGAAGTTTAGGTCCAAGCGACATAACACCCTTAGATAATTATGGCAAATAATAGTTAATCGTTGTATTGTATATTTCTTTTTATTTCAATTTAAAATTTTGAGAAGATGATGAGCTCTACCAATTCCCCCTCAAATCTAACCTCTATTGTCGACTTGGAAACAGCTTATAAAAGAGCCGATTATGACAATAAAACAGCGCGCGCAGCTAGTTGTATTCCCCATTATTTGATAGCGCTTGGCGAAAAGCGAGGAGCGCCGCAAGCACAAACCCTTCAATATATCGAAAATAGCAACCAATTCGTTAAAAAATTGTTTTTAGCAGATGAGGGGGCTGACAACCTTACTCCCCTGATGATTGCTGTGATTCAAGATAATGAAGCAGTCGTCGATAAACTTATCGATAAGGCCAGATCCTATAAACGGTTAAAGGATGTATTAAATGCACAAGATAGATTTGGATGGACACCTTTACATTTTGCAGCGCTTTCCTCTTCTAAACTTTATGATAAACTCATTGGCTATAAGGCCAATCAAAATGTGTTAAATCGTCAAAACTGTACAGCGCAAGATCTGCTAAAATTAGCACAAAGAAAAACACATCTGGATTATTCGACCAAAGTGTTTCTTAAAAGTTTAAGTTGTGAAATTTATCCTCTTTCAAGCTTAACTGAGCAACAAATCCAAGAAACTCTCGGTATTTTATATCGCGACATCTCCTATTATCCACCCTCGACGTTTAGTGATTTAAGAACACAAACGGCAACAGTTGAATCCACATTTATAGACCATCTCTTCTTTGACCTCTTTAAGCAAATGCGCGAAAATCCCCCAGCTCTTTGTATACAAGAATGCACTGATTTACAAGGCGTTGTAAAAGATGCAAAAGAGCTTGTGGCAATGGAAGAAATCCCATTCTCACGCCTCATTGGCAGCTATTCTGGCACGTATTGTTCAAAAAAACCAGATCTCTTATTCGATAATTCGGAAAAAGGTTTTCAAAGTTTTATGGAAAATCGGGCAGCTGCATATTTGCTATCCCCCATCTTTGCAGATGAGATTGGGGGAGCGCTTCGCTTTGCAAATGCTGGATTTCCGAATGCTCACCATGTAAAGGTCACGGTTGAAGGGGTGCCTCAAAGTCTATTTTTTTCAGGAGGAATACGGAAAAGTGAGCCGATTCTTTATAATTATGGACCTGATATGCCTTACTTAGGGTATGGGAAACAGATAGTTTTAGGCAAAGAAGAGATGAGACAATTTTTTGCAAGAGGACTTGATAATGTCTTAAAAGCAGATACCGAAAACACAAAAGCCAGAAGTAAAAGAAAATTTCAAGCGCAAGATCTGATCGAAGGAGAGTTATATGGTCAAAGAATGGTATATCCTCTTACCGTGCCAGCTGCTATTTTAGATTTACATTTTAATGGAATCGTATCTGCTAAGGAATGGACAACGGTGATACATAGCTCACTTCAAGAATGCATAGATGATTTTGTGGCAAAGAATTGTCTTATCATGCAAGTGTTGCTTTGTTTTTTAGGCTCCCTTCATGATTTTGATCACGCACTGGAACAAAGTGGGCAGAAAAAGAAAGCATCTCTTTGGGTATTAGATAAGGTTGGGTCTTTAACGATCATTCAAATCATGAAGATATTTAAGTCTTATTCGACTGGATCAGATTGGGATCAATTCATATTAGAGAAAGAAAAATGGATTGAAACGTACGACTGGAAACAAGATCCCAATCCCCCGCTCTCACTGCAACGCGTTAAGGATATGTATTTAACTTTCTTTAATGGGCGCAGTAAAAAATTTCAGGTAGACTCGTTGATAAACATGTATAGAGGGATAAAAAAAGAAGCGCATTATGAAACATCGGCACAATACGCGATCATCGATTATCTTAACGCTCATCTATTCCAATCTAAAACTGTCGATCAATTAATCGAGCTTCGCCAAGAAATACTCTTGGAATTAGTACAAAAAACCAAATAGCCACAACGGAATTTTAGCGTTAATCCAACTTTCAATCTCATCGCAGGCTAAAAATGCATTTTTTTCACCGTTTATCTGATCAAATATAATAGGAATACATTCCAAGCCAGCCAATCTTTTACACATTATGCTTAAGGCGTGGCCCTAAGGGCGTATCCTCTATCACATAGCCGCGAGAGACGATTAAGTCGCGCAGTTGATCGGAAAGCGCCCAATCTTTTTTAGCTCTTGCTTCGATGCGCTTTTGCAAAGCTTCTTGCAAGTCAATTGGAATCTCTTTTTCTTGCACATCAAATTTCATCACGCCAAGGACCGTGTCAAAGCGCTTTAATAGGGCAATGACTTTTGCAGCTTCTGTAGGAAACATGCCACTTGCATCGCAATAGGCGTTTATTTCGCGTATAAAATCAAAAAGAGAACCAAGCGCTAGCGAAATGTTGAGATCATCGGCAAGTGCCTCTGAAAATTTGCCGTCTGCGATGTTGATGATCTCATCGACTTTAATGCCGCTATTTGGGGCATGCGAATTAAGAGATGGAGCGCTTACAAACTCTTCCATTCGAAGAATAAAGCTTTCAAGGCGCTGCAACGTCGTTTGCATCGAATCAAGACCTGCAAAAGTGAAATTAAGCTGCGTCTTATAGTGTGTGTGCAATAACATATAGCGCACTTGAATGCCCGTATACCCCCTTTTCAATAAGTCGCGAAGAGTGTAAAAATTGCCAAGGCTCTTGGACATCTTCTTACCATCTACCACAAGGTGCTCAGAGTGCATCCAGACATTGACAAACTTTTTCCCAGAACACCCTTCCGATTGGGCAATTTCATTTTCATGATGAGGGAACATATTATCAATTCCACCCACATGGATGTCGATGGTGGAGCCCAATATCTTCATCGCCATGGCAGAACACTCTAAGTGCCACCCGGGCCTACCTGGACCAAAGGGGCTTTCCCAAAAGATATTGCCATCTCGTAAAGCATCATACGCTTTCCACAGGACAAAGTCAGAGGCGCTTTCCTTTTCATACTCATCTGCCACAACGCGAAGTGAGGCTCCCTCTTGAAGCTCTTCTAAACAAAAGTGAGAAAGGCACCCATAACGGGGAAATTTGCGGATGGCAAAATAGATGCTTCTATCGCTTCCGACATATGCAAGCCCATTTTCTAGCAAGACGTGAATCATGCTAATCATTTCAGCAATGTATTCTGTTGCAGCCGGATAATGCTCTACAGGTTCGATATTAAGGGTTTTTAAATCTTCAAAAAAAGCATCCTTATATGGCTGTGTATACTCATCAAGAGTTATCCCCATTGCAAGAGCGCCTTTGATCGTCTTATCATCGACATCGGTAAGATTCATCGCCTGGGTAATCTTCATGCCGAAAAATTTGATCGCGCGGCGCAAAAGATCTTCAAAAATGTAGGTTCTGAAATTGCCTATATGGGCAAAGTTATACACGGTTGGACCGCAAGTATACATCTTGATGTGCCCCTTTTCCAAAGGAACAAGCGGCTCTTTAACGCAAGATTCTGTATTATATAGGTGCAATGTAAGTGGCGTATTTGTCATATAAACGTTCTTTTTTAGGTTATATTGTAGAGAATCACTATATCCCTTTTTAAGAAATTTTACCAGTCCCAATCGCTGTCTACTTTTCGATTGACTAAATATTTTTTACTATATATACCGAAAGTATTTCAAGGAGACCTCGTAAAAATGAAAAATAACACTTTTATATTTTTCCTCATTCTATTTTCGGCACTCAGTTTTTTGCCAATTAATTTAGGTCCTTTTATACCCCCCCATTCGTTGATGGCAGAAGAAACCACCGATGGAGAAGAGGAGGGTATTGACAATGAAGATGATGAAGAAAAAGCTAGAAAGCAGGACAAACGCTTAGAGGATGACCAATCGACATTTTACAACGCTGCCAATGCTCTTTACAACACGGATGAAGAATCCTCTCAGTATACGACACCCAATTACTCAAACCTAAATATCTACGGAAATTAAAATAAGTTTTTTAGCTATATCGAATGAGACTGTTGTGATATGAAGAAAAATAAATTACAATGCAAGAGGGTTTAATGAAAAAATTTTTATGCGCGTTTATGTTAACAACATTTATGTTTACCTGTGCTTTACAAGCTCGTGGCACTTTACAAGGAATTCCCCAAACCACCTGTAAAATTGGCAAAACCTCTACCTTGTTAAAGTATAATCATGGAACTGTCATTGCAATTCCACGCGTTACCTCGGTTCTTTGGAATTATCTGGCCAATCCTGATGATCCTAATGATATACCCACTATGTTAGAGAAATTTTTGCCCGATTTGCTTACTAGTGATTGGTGCGCAGGTTTTTCTGAATACAGAACCAATCATGAAGCAGGAGTCAATACAAACCAGCCGATTCGTAAAGGTTTTTTTGTAGGACAGAAGACGATCTTTCCGCAAAGTGGGAACACAACTGTTACAGATGATGAGATTCAGCAAACACTCATCGCTAATATTCAAAACGGAAGCCTACCAGCGCCTCATAAAGGCAATCTTGGCAATAATCAATCAGTTTATTTGATCTCATTTCCACCTGGCTATACCGTAGATGCAACTTCTATAGGTAATGGCATGTCATGTTCAAGCTTTTGCGGCTATCACAACTCTGTCCTTGAACCAAATTCCGGGATCACAGTGGCATATGCGGTCTTACCAAGATGTGATTTAAACTCTTGCGGTTTCGTTGATAGCGATATTGTTAAAAGTTTTGAAGTCGTTGTCAGTCATGAACTTGCTGAAATTATTACTGATCCTATCGTTCCTGAAGGCTGGGACAATGACCCTATAGTAGAAGTTGCAGACATTTGTGAAAATGAATCCGCTGGTCAAATCACTGTGGGTAACAATACATGGTCTGTTGCAAAGCTTTGGTCAAATAGAAAGCGGGGCTGTGTCGATCAACTTCCAGGGTTCAAATAACATTTGCAAGAATAATCCTAAATCCGGCAGTTGGAGACGGCAACTTAACGCAATCTCTTGAACCAGAATCATTTGCAATGGGGTGGTCCAACACCCTCTGGGAATGTCCCACCCCATTGCAAAGCGATTCTAATTCAAGATCTTGCATTAATTTGCCATCTCGAACTGCCGGATCTAGGATAATGAGATTTATACCGAATTATTTTTTCTATCCTTGAGAGTGACTTTCGTGTATGATCGTCACTTTATAAAAGAAAAGGATATTTCATTATGAAATTTGTGATCCCTACACAAGAATTTAACTATCTAATCAGCAAGTGTTTAAACGTCGTTTCGGCAAAAGCTGCTGTCCCGATTCTTTCTAATCTGTTGATTGAAGCCTCAAGCGGAATGATAAGGGTTACAGCCACTGATTTAAGCGTCGGAATCCGCTGCTTTGCAGAGGTTGAAATCATCGAAGAAGGCGCAACAACACTTCCAGCAAGAAAACTTGCGCAACTCATAAAAGAGCTCACAACGCCAAACATTGAAATCTATTGTTCGCCAAATCACATTACCGAAATCACTGCCGGCACATCTAAATTTCGCCTTCTTGGGATGGATAAAGCGCCTTTTCCAAGCCTACCCGACCTTGGAGATGTGGTAAAATTCACCGTGAAAGAGCGCGACTTAAAAGAGGCAATCTTTCGCACAGCATTTGCTGTTTCTAAGGAAGAAGCGCGCTATACGCTCTCTGGCGTTTGGTTAAGTATTTCAGGGGGCAAAGCGATCTTGGCAGGCACAGACGGAAAACGCCTTGCACGCGCCATCTTGCCAATTGAAAATGCTCCAGATCTTACAGGCACCTACATCATCCCGATCAAAGCTGTCGATGAAATTTTAAAAAACCTACGCGAAGAAGGAGATGTCACCCTCTACCTTCTAGAAGATAAAATTGCAGTGCAAACGCAAGATGCCTTAATCGTCTCTAAACTCCTTTCAGGGGAATTTCCCGATATTAACCGCATCATCCCACTTGAGGCCAATAAGCTGATCTCCCTTCATCGAGAAGAGCTGATGACGCTCCTTCGCCAAATTGCCCTATTCACATCGGAAAATAACAACGTAGTGCGTATAGTCCTTGAAAATGGGGAAATGAGCCTTGGCGCTAGTGCAAATGAAGTTGGAGAGGGAAAGGTGAGCATGCCGGCAAACTACTATGGAGACAGATTCGAAATCGCATTTAACCCAAGTTATTTTCTCGATGTCCTACGCCACAGCAAAAATGAAACGGTCTCTTTAGGGGTTAGCGACCCATTTACTCCTGGCATCGTCACAGATGCTGAAATAACAAGCTATGCGCCAGAAAACTTAAGCCCACTTTTTGTCTTAATGCCGATGCGCCTTAAGGAAGTATAGGCCTTCCGTGTTCATTAAGACCCTTTATCTTAAGGATTTTAGGCTATATAAAGACGCAAGCTTTCATTTTTCAGAAAAAATTAATGCCATAAAGGGACCAAATGCCCAAGGCAAAACGTCTCTTATTGAGGCCATCTACTTTTTAATGACCGGCCGTTCATTTCGCACATCTCAATCGATGGACTTGATCAGACACGGCGCCTCTTTTTTTCATATCGAAGCCAAATTTGTCAAACACGGTATCGAGCAGACAATAAGCGTAACTTATAATGGCAAAGAGAGAAAAGTCTTTTACAATAGAGCCCCTTGCGCCTCATCCTTAAATTTACTGGGTCTTCTACAAGGAGTCGTGATTCACCCAGATGACGCTGCAATCGTCAAAGGAGCGCCTCAGATGAGACGAAGTCTTCTAGACATCCAAATTGCACAAACTGATCCCCTTTACGTACGCCACCTCACCCGATACGATCGAGCGATGCGGCAGCGCAATTTTCTACTTAAAGCCAAAAGCGGAGCCGGAATCGATGTCTTTGAGCACCAAATGGCAGCGTCAGCTGTCTATATCGTCAATAGGCGCTCTTTAGCGGCGATGGAGCTAAATTGCCTTGCAGCGCCACTTTATGAAAATATCTGCGGCGCTAACGAAGTCCTTGCCCTGCGATACAAGGCACATGGAACAGGCGATCATATTCCAAATGAACCAGATGCTTTGCAACACCTTTTCATCGATCAATACAAAAGGCATCGCGCCAAAGAAATGGCGCTTGGTGCTACCCTAAGTGGCCCCCATAAAGACGATCTTGTGATTGCGATCGCTGGAAAAGAGGCTAAAGGCTTTGCAAGCGAAGGACAGCAAAGAAGTGCTGTCGTGGCCATGCGCCTTGCTGCCTTTGAACAACTTGAAATCCTCACAGAAAACGCCCCATTAATGCTTGTCGATGACTTAGGAATGAGTCTAGATAGCAGCCGCCGCGAGCATTTATTAGACCATTTGTCCAAGTTAAACGGCCAAGTCTTCATCACAACAACCGATACTCTAAAGATTTTACCGGGTGAGCATCTCGTCACTATTATTTAATCTAGAAACGGCAGTTCGAGATGCTAAATTGGCGCAAGATCTTGAATTAGAATCACTTTGCAATGGGGTGGGACATTCCCAAATGGTGAAGGACCACCCCATTGCAAATGATTCTGGTTCAAGAGATTGTGTCAAGTTAGCGTCTCCAACTGCCGTTTTTAGGTTTAACC
>Ga0206944_1181_pt1 | contig 9781 bp, 10 predicted proteins | sample Alteio_BWOrgHeat_4_FD_152978 | JGI IMG/M metagenome (GOLD analysis project Ga0206944, IMG submission 152978) | Enriched cells from forest soil in Barre Woods Harvard Forest LTER site, Petersham, Massachusetts, United States -... | ecosystem: Environmental > Terrestrial > Soil > Temperate forest > O... | reverse complement strand
TTTTTATCGTCGGGCCAACAGCCGTCGGAAAGTCTGAAATAGGCCTTTGTGTAGCCCAAAGGCTTGGTGCCGAAATCATCTGTTGTGACGCCATGCAGGTGTATCGTGAAATCAATATTGCGAGCGATAAGCCACTACCCCAAGCGCGCAGCCTGGTGCCTCATCATCTGGTCGACATATTATCAGTAGCAGAAGATTTTAATGCAGCCAGTTATCGTCAATTAGCCTTGTCAGCCATACTAGACATACAGGTCCGTGGTAAAACACCATTAATCATCGGTGGAAGCGGCATGTATATGTCGGTTTTACTTGATGGTATTTTTGAAGGGGTACTTGCGGATGATAATTTAAGGGAAGAATTGACCCAGGAACTTTCTGAAAATGGCTCAGTGGTCATGCATGGGCGTCTTAAAACCTTGGATCCCCATGCCGCTGACAAAATTCACCCCAATGATCCCCAAAGGATTATCAGGGCCTTGGAAGTGGTGCTCACAACAGGACAGCCTATATCTAGCTTGCAGGAAAAACGTGAAGGTTTATGGGGCAAGATGCCGATCAAAATCATTGCCCTTAATCGTCCGCGTGAGGAATTATACCAACGGGTGGAAGCGCGCGTGGATGAAATGTTCACAAAAGGATTGGTCGAAGAAATTAAGAAAATTTCAGGACTGCCTTTAAGCGAAACTGCGCGAAAACTTATTGGCATCCCTGAGATCACAGGCCATTTAAAAGGCGAGTACGATCTAGAGCGTGCCAAATACTTAATGAAACTGAACACGCGCCATTACGTCAAGCGCCAATTGACCTGGTTTCGACGGGACAAACGCTTAACGTGGATAGATATTGCACCACATCAATCTGTGGCACAGGTAGCGGATAGTATGGGAGAATTATGAGGGAAAAAGTTCTATTAGCGGTGGTTATTGAACATACGCATTCCAGCTGGTCTCCTGAGGATGAGGCGGCAGAGATGAGTCAGCTGATTACGACTTGCGGTGGGGAGATTGTGCATACGGTTTTTTGTAAGACCCAACCTCCCACAGCTTCACATATGCTCACCAAGGGTAAGGTTGAGGAGATCGCAGTTTTATGTAAGGTAGGCGGCATTGATGCGGTTATTGTCTCTTGTGATCTTAAGGGAAGTCAGCAGCGTAACCTTGAAGCTGATTTTGGAGTAAAAACATTAGATCGCACCCAGGTCATTCTTGATATTTTCGCCAGACGGGCCACATCCCAGGAAGGAAAAATGCAAGTGGAATTAGCCCAGTTGCAGTACAGGCTCCCGAGGCTTACTGGGCAGGGAGTAGAAATGTCACGTTTAGGCGGCGGTATTGGTACTTCAGGCCCCGGTGAAACCAAGCTTGAAATTGACCGGCGTCGTATCGGAGAACGTATCACGCGACTCAAGAAAGATCTCAAGGATGTCACTCAAAGCCGGCAGGTCAAACGAAAAAAACGCCAGGACCAGAAAATACCAACGATCGCCTTGGTCGGTTATACCAATGCCGGCAAATCAACTTTGTTAAATATGTTAACACAGGCAAATACCTTGGTGCATGATGGGCTTTTTACGACCCTTGATTCTCTATCCCGTCAGGCCCAATTGCCGAATAACCGTCGGGTTGTTTTCTCTGATACCGTTGGTTTTATGCACGCCTTGCCGCATGGTTTGATCGAAGCTTTTAAAGCCACGCTTGAAGAAGTCCAAGAAGCGGATTTATTGCTTCATGTGCTGGATATCAGTCATTCTGATTATAAAAAATTCTATGAAGCTGTTAATGCGGTATTGGCTGAACTGAAAGTTTTGGATAAACCTGTGATCATGGTGCTAAACAAAATTGATAAACTGCAAGACAGGGATCGGTTAGAAGAGATCAAAAGGGATGTCCCCTTTACCATCGGTATTTCTGCTCTCAAGGGAGAGAATATTCAACAGTTGCTTTTATTGATTGAAGGTATTTTGTCACAAGGATCAGTGGATATTGATATTGTATTGCCGGCCAATCGCATGGATTTAGTCAATATGGCCCATGCCCAGGGCCAAGTGCATGAGGTTAAATTTTTAGCTAAAGGGATACGCGTGAAAGCCTCTTTGCCGGCCAAAACAGCGGGTGCTTTAAGCCTGAAGCGCATTGACAAAGCTATTTAACTATGTTAAATTTACCGAATATGTTCCGTCGTAATTTTGCGATATCCATTTTCTTTTTATTTCTATTCCCATCATTGAGCCCCGCTGTCTGGATTTGGACCCCGGAGACTGGCAAATTTATTAATCCCAAATGGGCGGTAAAACCTACCCCCGGTGATCAATTAGAGTATGCCCAAAGTTTTAGGGATGAGGGTAATTGTAAAAAAGCCATGGCGGAGTATAAAAAATTGATCAAGGCCTATCCTCGCGCCAAAGAAGCCCCGGAAGCTGAATTTTATACCGGTCAGTGCCTGGAAGATTCACATAAACCTTATAAAGCCTATCAAGCGTACCAGCTGGTCATTGACAAATATCCTTTTAGCGAACGAGCTGCCCAAATTGTCAGCCTGGAGTATAGTATTGCTAATCATCTATTAGAGAACAAGGATCGCAGTAAATGGGCTGAGGCCGTGGTAGGCAGCGATGACAGGACCATAGAAATATTACGCACAGTCATTAAAAACGCGCCTTATGGCAAATTTGCGGCGATTTCTCAATATAAGATTGGGCTTTATTTGAAGGAAAAGGGTGAGTATCAGGAAGCCCGGGATGAATTTGAAAAAGCCATGAACGATTATCCTAACAGCGAGTGGGCCCAGGCTGCCAAATTTCAGATCGCCATGGCCGACACTGACCGTGCTTCAGATGCCCAGCATGAGCAGAAGGTGACGGGTGTTGCCATGCAGGAGTTTAATGAATTTGTAAAAACCCATCCTGATAGCGAATTGACCCCGGAGGCTAAAGCACAGATGGGGCGGTTGAAAGACAAGGAAGCGGAAAATAATTTTGTCATCGCCAAATTTTATGATAAACAAAAGAATTTTAAAGCAGCGCAGATTTATTACAAAGAAGTTGTCAACGACTACGCGGATACATCTTGGGCTACCAAGGCTGCAGCCCGGATGAAAATAATTGGTGGATGATGACACGACTTTTGTTAAGCATAATGCTTGTAGGTACAATTGCCGGTTGCGGATATACCACCGGATCTTTATTGCCCAGCAATTACCGCACGATAGCTATACAGCCTTTCCAAAATAAAAGCACTAATATTAACGATTCTTCCGGGGTTTACATACCGCTTTTGGAAACCAATGTGCGCACCGCGATCATCGACAGGTTTTTGTTCGATGGGCATTTGCGTATTGCGGAAGCTGACAAAGCTAATTTAGTACTCAGTGGTGATTTGATTGCATTCCAACAAGATGATTTGCGCCAGGATGTGAATCAAAATGTTCAGGAATACCGTGCGCGTGTCATTGTTTCATTAACCTTGACTGATGGAGCGACGGGCAAGGTGCTATGGACAGAGCCTTCATTTGCCGGTGAAGCCACCTATTTTACGTCAGGACCCCAGGCACAAACGCAATCCCAGGCGGTCGACACCGCGTTGACTGATCTTGCCACCCGTGTTGTTGAGCGTACCATTGAGAATTGGTAAGCCATGATTTATCTATTTCTGGGTGATGACTTGAGCGTTAAAGACGCCAAGATCGCCGAAATCAAAAATAAATTTTTTAAGAATTCCGAGGAAGCTTTGGCCTTTGATTTTGATAATCTTGATGCCAAAGAACTGGGAGATAATACTTTAAAACAAGCATTTTTAACCCTGCCGGTCATTGCCCCTCATCGCCTGATCATCGTGCGACAGATACATAAGCTAAAGTCTGCGGATATTCAAGTTTTGATTAATTATTGCCAGAAACCAGCCACGCATTGCGATGTGATTTTAGAATCCACTGAAAATATCCTTAAAGGTGATTTAAAAGATTTACCCCTATTAGCCAAGGGGACGGTGATGGCCAAGCCTGAAGGGCCGAACGTTTTTGATATGACCAGATTGATAACAGCTAATCGCAGTGCGGATGCATTAAAAATGTTGGATGGTTTTTATAGCAGCAATGTCCATCCTTTGCAGATCATGGGAGCCTTGGTGTGGTATTGGGGTAAGGAAGGCAAAGCTTGCGGCAAAGAGCGTTTTGAGCGAGGATTATTGGCCTTGCAGGAGGCTGATTTGAATATCAAGCGCAGCCGCCTTGAAGCTCAATATGCCGTTGAAAAAGTGGTGGTGGAGTTAGGTTTATTACTTCGCCGGTAAAGCTAAAGACCGTGCGAAACGTGATTTGCGACGGGCCGCTGTTTTCTTGTGCATGACATTACGTTTGGCAGCCTTATCGAACTTTTTGTAAATTTCTTTGAGCAGTTCTTTTGCATCGGCTTTTTTATCAGCAACAGCGACATTAAATTTTTTGACCGCCTTTTTCAGATCAGTCTTAATCTGCAGATTATGCAGGTGTTTGGTATGGGATTTACGTAAATCTTTAATGGCAGTACGACGTTGTGGCATGAAGAAATTCTCCTTATTAATAGTAACGTTAAGGATGAAATGATAGCAAAGCACCTTATATATGTCAACTGATAATTCTAAAGCACCCCATAAGCACCATGCCCTGTTAAAATCCGGATCCATTGTCGCATGCGGGGTATTGGCCTCGCGTGTGCTGGGATTTGTGAGGGATGTGATCCTGGCGCGTTTTTTAGGCACTGGTTTTTTAGCAGAAGCTTTTTTTGTTGCACAACGCATCCCTAATTTGTTGCGGGATTTAGTTGGGGAAGGGGCTGCTAATGCTGCTATTGTGCCGGTGCTCTCCGAATATGCCCGGAAAAAATCCAGAGAAGAATGGCAGGAATGCATTAATGCGGTTTTGGCTTGGGGAGTGATTGTTTTAGGGGGCATAACAGTGCTGGGCATTCTTCTGGCCCCCTTGATTGTGCGTTTGATTGCTCCTGGATTTGCCAATGAGCCGGGCCAAATGCATCTAACAGTTAATCTGACGCGCATCATGTTTCCTTATTTGATCTTGATTGCCCTAACTGCTTTTCAGGCAGGGATTTTATATTCTTTAAATGCATTTTTTGCACCGGCTTTTGGGCCTTGCTTATTAAATTTAGCCATGATTTTAAGTGCGTGGGTGGCTTGTTTGTTTTCATGGGATTTGGCGTATACGATTTCCGTTGGTGTTTTAATCGGCGGCATTTGGCAGTTCGGGGCCCAGTGGCTGGCCTTGCGCCGCAGGGGTGTTCATTGGAAAATGCCGGTGAGCCTTAATCACGAGGGCGCACGGCAGATAGGCCGTCTTTTGATGCCTCGCCTGTGGGGATCCGCGGTGTATCAGCTTAATATTTTTGTGGATACTTTTTGCGCTTCTTTGGCGGTGATTGTAGGTGCCGGAGGTATTGCCGCGATTTATTACGCCAACCGCATGATTCAGTTTCCGCTGGGTGTTTTTGGGTATGCCTTATCGTCAGTCACCCTGCCGTCCTTATCCAAACTTGCCCAGGAAGGGAACATGATCCTTTTTAGATCAACGCTATTTTTTGCTTTACGCAAATTGATGCTGGTGCTGATACCTGCAGCCCTGCTCATGATTGTTTTTTCGCATTGGATCATTCATCTTGTTTTTCAGCGCGGCGCATTTGACGCTTATTCAACGCATGTGACTTCCCAGGTGATGCTGTATGCTGCATTAGGATTGCCATTCTTTGGGGCTTCAAGGATTTTGGTGTCTGCATTTTATGCTTTGCAGGACACCAAGACACCGGTCAAAGCAGCCACGGTTTGTTTGATCGTCAACGTGGTTTTAAATGTACTGTTAATGTTCCCCTTGAAAGTCGGCGGCATCGCGCTCGCCAGCAGCATTGCAGGCGCGGTCAATTGTTTCCTATTGTGGAAAGGTTTAGAAAGTAAACTTTGGAGACAATTGGGACCTAAGGGATAAATAAAGTATTAATTTTCTTGTAGGCGGACGCATTGTAAGGAGCAAATTTATTCTTTTCGCTCCTGGGGTCATTTTTTTAACGTCAAAAGTTTTTCTGTTGTTCCGGTGGCTGAACGACATATCCCCTGATTCTTGCTCAGCAATGGGGGTTTCCCAAAACAGATTACTGATTAAAAATGACGAGCAAGTGCGAGTGTCCGGCATGAGGACCACAGTCGCTCGAAGAACAAATTTGCTCCTTACAATGACGCATGCGTCAAAGATGAATATCTATTCATCTTTGTGCACGTTTGACGGTGAGGGCAATGACAATGGATATCAAATCAACTATAAAAGGATTGTCGGTCAGCAGTGGCGTTTATTTGTATAAGGACGCTGCGGGGGCTGTGATTTATGTTGGTAAGGCTGTGAATATCCGCAAGCGGGTGGAGTCGTATTTTCGGAAGAACACTGGAAGTTTGAAGACCGATTTTTTAGTCAGTCATATTGCGCAGATTGATACTATTCAAACTGCTTCCGAGGCTGAGGCTTTGATTTTGGAAGCCAGCTTGATTAAGCAGCATCAGCCGAAATATAATGTTGAGCTCAAAGATGGGAAGACCTATCCGTATATTCAAATCACCAAGGAAGAATTTCCTCTAATTTCTGTAATAAGATTTAATGCGCGTAACCGCAAAGATGTCAATGCAGAACTTTATGGGCCCTATGTCAATCCAACACTTATCCGTGAGGCCTTGCAGATCATCCGTAAGATTTTTCCTTTCCGTTCCTGCGATCCTTTTGCCAGTCAGATCTGTTTGTTTTATCATATCGGCTTATGCCAGGGGCCTTGTGAAGGCAAGATCAGTAAACAGGACTATGCACGCAATATACGTAATGTTCGATTGATCCTAGAGGGTAAAAAGGATGATCTTTACCGTCATTTGCGTGCAGAAATGGAAGAGCTGGCGCGATCTAAAGATTTTGAAGGGGCAGCCCGCCTGCGGGATCAGATCCGTGCTATCGGGGCATTGTATTCAGGGACAGGGGACATTAATTATTTTAAAGAAGCTGAGCAATTGCAACGGGCGATTGGTTTGGAGCGCGCGCCCGTGCGCATTGAGTGTTTTGATATTTCAAACATCATGGGCAATCAGGCTGTTGGATCCATGGTTTCTTTTTTAAACGGTAAACCTGATAAGAATAATTACCGAAGGTTTCGCATCAAGACAGTCAAAGGTATCGATGATTTTCAGATGATCGCCGAGATCGTGCGCCGGAGGTATACGCGTCTTCAAAAGGAAGGGTTAGCGTACCCGGATTTGATTGTTATCGATGGGGGCAAGGGCCAGCTGGGTGCAGCCATGCAAGAGCTTAAGAAATTACATGTCACAATACCTCTCATTGCCTTGGCCAAGCGCGAAGAGGAAATTTTTACTCCTGGCAAACGTAATTCCATAAAACTGTCTCATGATTCCCTGGGATTGAAGCTTCTTATGCGTGTACGTGATGAAGCCCACCGCTTCGGTCTTAAATACCATACTTTTTTAAGAGGAAAAGAATTCTTATCCTAAAACATTATTTTTTAAAAAAGTTTTTTATAAAGTCAAAAGGTATGGTATAAATAACGCATGTGTGTTTTTAAAGATAAAAAAGCTTTTACGATCCTAGAGCTAGTTATAGTCCTTGCTGTTTTGGCCATCCTTATTGGGATTTCTGTCCCAAAGATTAAAGGGATGATGCTAAACGCTAATATAGCAAAGGCAAGGAAGGAAGTTCAGACCATAGGGGTCGCCCTGGAAACGTATAAAACAAATGTCAATCCGCCAGCCTATCCGTTAAGCACTTCACCTATAACAAATTTGCAAGCCACCTATTTAATAACTGCCACTCCTAATATGCTTAATAAAGTCTTATATGATCCATTTGCGGCAGCCAATACAGAATATAGTTATATGACTTCCCCTAATGATCAGTATTATATCATATGGTCAGTAGGACCGACTGGATTGCATGTTCCAACAGCTGTGGATAATAACGGGTATGTCACATATTCGTAGTTTATTTTTATAATTGGAGGCAAATGTCATGAAAATTACAAATCCACGATTATTGATTCTTCCTGCATTTTTGTTGATCATGGTGCTAACGATTGTTTGGGCTCAAAATCTTATGGCACAGTCACCCATTGTTGCAACGAACGCCAAAAACCTCACTGCAACGCCTCCATCATAGGCCTAAGCATTGTTTTTATAAGAAATCCATTCGATGGAAAAAGCCATAGCCCTTCGTGTTAATTCTTGAATTAGTCATCAAAAAACACCTCGACAAGCCCTGATTTTAAGATTATCATGTACAAGTTTTTAATGTACACCTTAAGAAAGGTTTTTCATGGAAATTGGTATCGTAGGCTTGCCTAATGTCGGCAAGTCCTCGTTGTTTAATGCGTTGACTGGTGCTGCTGCGGCCGCAGAAAATTTTCCTTTTACCACCATTGAGCCCAATATCGGCGTTGTTCCTCTGCCTGATGAGCGTCTACACGTCCTGGCAAAAGAATGGGAGTCTGCCAAGATTGTCCCGTCAGGTATCCGTTTTGTGGATATCGCCGGTATTGTTGAGGGGGCTTCTCAAGGCGAGGGCTTAGGTAATAAATTTTTATCTCACATCCGGGCCGTGGATGCCATTGCCCACGTGGTGCGATGTTTTAAAGATGAGAATGTGGTTAATGTGATGTCAGAGTTGAATCCTAAATCTGCCGCTGATATCATCACCACGGAACTTTTATTGGCAGATATCCAGCAATGCCAGACAGCCGTGGATCGCTGGTCTAAAAAAGCCAAGTCCGGTGACAAAGACTCCATTGCCAAATGCAATGTCTTAAATGATTGCATGAAAGCTTTCAATGAAGGAATACCTGCCCGTCAATTAAAGAATATCCCCCAGGAAATACTAAATGAGTTTCAGTTCATGACAGCCAAGCCGTTAATGTATGTGGCTAATACGGATGAGGGTACACCTGATGAAGAATTAATGAAACCGTTACGCGATCGCGCGGCAGCAGAGGGCGCAGCCCTGGTTTCCTTGTGCACAAAATTAGAAGCAGAGATTGTCCAGCTTCCCGCTGAGGAACGCGATGAGTATTATGAGGCTGCAGGGATCACGTCCCCAGGTTTGGCACGCTTGGCACAAGCTGGCAAAGAATTGATCAATCAGATTTGTTTTTTTACTGTTGGCCCACAAGAAGCCCGTGCCTGGCTAATCCCTAAAGGGACGCCGGCTGTTAAAGCTGCTGGGAAAATTCATACGGACATTGAGCGTGGGTTCATCCGTGCTGAAATTTACAGGTATGATGATCTCAAACGGCTTGGTTCTTACAAAGCAGTTCAGGAAAAAAATTTGGTTACGCTCGAGGGGAAAGATTATATTATGCAGGACGGAGATACGGTGCATTTCCGTTTTAGCGTTTAAGGAATTTATGAGTGACCTGGCTGGCCTAAGGGGGTATCTTTGACTTGCCCCACAAAGAAACTAAAATAGCAGAAATTCAGGCCGAGATGTCCCAGGAAGGTTTTTGGGAACATCAGGAACAAGCCAATAAGGTCATGCAGGAACTTAAAGGGTTAAAGAATATTGTTGAGCCTTTTATGGAATGTGTGAGAAGAGTCAGTGATTCGAAAGAATTACTGGCCATGTCTGAAGATGATGAAGATTTAAACAGGCAATTGGCTGATGAGGCTGTTCTTTTAAAAACTCAAATTGATGCCTTGGAGTTACAGGCCCATTTAAGCGGCCCTTTTGATAATGCCAATGCACTTTTAAGTATTAATGCCGGTGC
>Ga0206944_1179_pt1 | contig 9843 bp, 9 predicted proteins | sample Alteio_BWOrgHeat_4_FD_152978 | JGI IMG/M metagenome (GOLD analysis project Ga0206944, IMG submission 152978) | Enriched cells from forest soil in Barre Woods Harvard Forest LTER site, Petersham, Massachusetts, United States -... | ecosystem: Environmental > Terrestrial > Soil > Temperate forest > O... | reverse complement strand
TTGGAAATACACGGGTAAGCGGCTCTTCTGACCAAAAAGCAAGGCAAGATTCAGTTGTGGTAGCTTCTCCTTATCGCGGTTATGCCCGTATTTGATGAATTCATTTAGTTCCGAGTAGGATGAGATAGAAGTGATATCATAGCAGAGATAATCATCCTCTAAGACTTTATTCATCCATTTATTGAAGAAGGTTTGCTTCCCATCGATGCCAATAGCGCGAAGGACCTCGGTAATGCACTGGCTTGATAGAGGCACTCCATAAGGATGTGCATGACTTTTGCACCACGTCCCACAATGACTCAAAGGACCTCCCTGAGAAACGAGGTAATAGGCCATCGTTAGAATCTGGTGATACTCTTTGGGAAAGCTGGATTTCAGCAAGCTGTCCAGGCCTAACTGCTCAGTGATGGTGTCAAGGATAATCGAAGACCCTACAATCTCGGCAGATGCCGTGACAACAGGATCTCTAACAGCAGCTTGTTCGGGCGCAAGACGTTTAGATGGAATTAGCTCCCCACTAACAGGGTCAAGCTTACCAATGCACACCTGTTTATTGCGTGCCTGCTTCTTCTCTTTGTCCCAGTATGAGATAGACTCATACACGTAGGTAACGCCTGTTTTCTTGTTTACATGGCTGACTCTCCTCTTTACAATAGTTATAATTGTAGCCATGAAAAAGGTAAAGAGAAATCGAAAAACATGTGCAACAAGCTTTTATTTAATGGCTTACGCCAGTCCTAGTTACAAATCTTACGGGAAATGAGGTTGGAGATCGCCTTTAAAGGCGGCTTCAAAAAGCCAGCGGTAACCTTCTAAGGTGTCTTGTTCCACCCCATCCCCTTTTTGGTAAAGGCGGGCAAAGCGCAGCGCTTGGGAAGCTGAGATCTCTTTACTAGGGGTTTTTCCCTGCTGGATTCTCTTGTAAATGGAATTAGTAGCATTGTCAGAGAACTCCTCGAGAGGGGTTTTTGCAAATGTTTTTAAAAGTGCAAGCTCGCTCTCTTTCTCTTTTTCCTTTTTATCTGGACCAAATAGCCTTTTCATAAATGGGAGGGAAGCGACTTTCTCAGTTGCAGGAGAGGTAGACGCCCGAATGTGCGCTTTAACTTTAGAGGAGAGCAGCTCTCCAAGGGGACTTGGCGGCACAATGTCAATCTGCATAGCCGGTGCATCTACAGAAGCAGCTGTTGCTGCCTCACTGCTGCTAGCGCCTATGTGGCTCTCTCCAAGGCTAGAGATGCGAGACGATATGCGGGGATCAGCTGCTTTTCCTTTCCCGGCAGAAGGCACGTCCCCTTTCTCTACAAAGGGAGCTTTTTCGCTATTATATGGAGCATATGGAGGAATTTGATCGTTAGAACTCATAACCACCTCATAAATTAAATCATAATTAGTTATAGAATTAATATATTTAATTGTCAAAATAGATAATTGTTTACATTTATTTTTATAAAACAAATTACATTGTAAATAAAAATATTAATTCTTAGAAAATAAGGAGCTGTGTCTATTTTTGGCTTATTTTTAACCAATCATTTTACCTCTACACCGGTAAAATATTAATTTTTATAAACTTTCTTATAGCTTATTTATGTAAAACAGGTTAAATTTACCTTAATAGCAGTAAAAACAAGCGTAAATATCATGGATACCAAACACATTGGACAAATGATCCACTTTCATCGGAAACAGAGTAAACTATCTCAAAAAGAGTTAGGAAGGTTAGCAGGACTTGGAAAAACCGTGGTCTTTGACATAGAAAAAGGAAAGCTTTCAATTCAGTTTGATACATTACTTAAACTTCTTTCTGTGTTAAACATCACTATCTTGTTTCAAAGTCCTTTGATGACAAGTTTTGAGGAGGGTTTTGATGAAAAAGGCTAACATCTACATAGACGGAGTACTCGCTGGAGAACTGCAAGAGCTTAAGCGCAATGAAAACTACCGTTTTCTATACAATGATGAGTACAAAGGACCATCAGTCTCACTCACGATGCCAAAGGATCGATCTACTTATGATTTCGACCGATTCCCCCCATTTTTTGAAGGTTTGCTTCCAGAAGGGATCATGCTAGAAGGGCTTTTACGGCATTCAAAAATAGATAGATTCGATCTTATGACTCAATTAATAGCAGTCGGAGGAGACCTTGTAGGAAATGTCACTGTAAAGGCGGCTGAATGAATCGCTGCCCCATCACCTATGAAGAATGTGGGGAACAACTCTATTCGGAAAAGGGTTTAAAATCGCTCTCGCGCTCATTAAATGCTCTACACTTATTTCCTTACTCCGCTAAAGAACAGATCCAACTTGCAGCGGACTTTGCCGCAAAGCTATCCATTCAAGGTATACAGCCAAAGCTTAGCATTAAATTAATCGCCTCAAAGGGTGAATTTATCGTTGTAGAAAAGGGTGGTCGCTATATTCTTAAACCTCCTCATCAAGTCTACGAGGAGCTCCCACAAAATGAAGATCTCACGATGAAACTTGGCTCTGTGGTGGCAATCGATGCCCCCTGCCATGGAATGATTTATAACAAAGATAACTCTTTATCTTATTTTATTAAGCGCTTTGACAGAGTATCGTCGCATCATAAATTAGCTACAGAAGATTTTGCCCAATTGATGGGTTTTTCACGCGATACAAAATATGAATCCAGTATGGAACAATTAATTCCTATCTTAGATAAGCATTGCACATTTCCCCTCATCGAGAAAATCAAACTTTTTCGCCTTACTCTCTTTAATTTCTTAATCGGGAATGAAGATATGCATTTAAAAAACTTTTCACTGATTAGATACGAGAATAAAGTGGAGCTCAGCCCTGCCTATGATCTTTTAAATTCTAGCATTGTGTTAAGAAACCCAGAAGAAATCGCTCTTCCATTACGAGGAAAAAAAAGTAAACTAAAACGTGAAGAGCTAATCGATTATTTTGGCCTTGAAAGACTTAAACTTCTTAAAAACGTGATCGATCAAGAACTTGAAACCTTTCAAAAGGCCTTTGCAACGTGGGAGGCGCTCGTGAGAAAAAGCTTTTTATCTGCACACATGCAAGACAAATACCTTGATTTAATCTCTGAGCGCCGGAAAAGACTAAAGCTCTAAACTCTCAGAAGATCCAAAGGAAAGGAAAAACAATGGGGTCAGTAGTCTTTTCTCCGAGGAAAGACTCTACTGACCCCATTGGCCCAATCGTCCACTTTTAAGGTGATTTTTTCGTTCTTTCCAAAGAAGCAGTGTTCCTTGGAGTATTTCGCAGGAATTTTCGAAATATATGACATAAATCTTGGTAGTTGAGGCATGGCACAGTAATTGAATTGCGTGCATAAATCAAGTAGTATCATGGGGAACAAATAATAGTTACGTTTTTATCAGGGTGTTTTCATTAAAATTTCTGGCCTCGTTCATAACCTTGGGAGAAGTTCGGCCATAATCCTAGAAACGGCAGTTCGAGATGGCAAATTAATCACCTATCGATTCATGGTGTATAAATTTGCATTTTTTGCTATTGTCTTCATTTGAGTTTTCTTTAAAATATTATGGATAATTATGAAAAAAAATACATTGGTTATTTTGTTTATACTTTTGTGTGGCTGTCAAATAAATGAATGTTTGGCGGAAAAACTTGATCGGGATCTTGAATTAATAATTAGACTTCTTTAAAACTTGCTTTGTTTGGGAAAATTGATGATTTTTGAGCAGATTTATCGACAAATTTTGAGAGCATCCAAATTGAATAAATTTCTAGGGGCATATAGTCTTCTACATCCTTCCCATGTTTTGCTAGCAGAACAAGGGAAGGATGTAGAAGACTATATGCCCCTAGAAATTTATTCAATTTGGAAATACGAGCCGAGTTATTAAGGATGGAGTGGCTCCCATTATTTGTCAGAGAGACCGGCAAGTTTTCTCAGTTCTTGACGAAATTTGACTTGATTGGGTAGAGGGCCAATTGCATTTGAATCGCACATGGCAACAATTGCTGGTTGATTTTCTTGAAGAGGAAAAGCAACGTGCGCTGTAACATCTCTTGCTATGCCGTCATCAAATAGTTCATAGTTTAACCCTGAAAACTGAATCGAAGAAGCATTTGCCTCACAGCCGAGGCCGTAAGTGTAAGTGCCGTCGGAGCCGCGCGCGCCTAGCATCTTTTTCTGCCACTCTTCTCCAAAGTATGAAGAAAGGTGTTTCTCTCCTTTTTGAAGAACTTGAGCCACCTTCAAAAGGTCACTGATAGAGGAAACCATATCTCCACACCCAGCTTGAATTACATCTCCGTGACCAGAAAACCCAGGTGCAATACGTGTATCTTGTGATAGATTGAAAACCCTGGTGAATAACTCATCCCTTATGATTTGTGAAAAGGGAATTTTAGGTATTGTATAACCTTTACCGGCATTGTAGACAAGCTCCTACATCCAGGCTGCAACATCAAATCCGAGATTGCTATACAATCCGATCCCTTCGCCTGGTTTATGTTTATGTTCATACTTTTCATCCAAGGTTGCTTGGTAAATGAAACGCTCATTTAAAGTTAATAGCCTCACATTTGGATCATCTTCACCCTCGGGACCTATCCTCGGCTTATCATCGCCCTCAAGCCCTGAAGTATGCGAAAGAAGTTGTTCTAGCGTCATTTGTCTTGCCTTTGTAGGATCAGCAAAAACCCCCTGCAATACCCTTTCATCAATTAATTTTTTATCGATCAAGTCGCCTAAGCTGGTTTCGAGATTGATCATACCGTCATTCATAAGCTTTAAAGCTAGAAAGGCGGTAAATGTTTTTGTCACCGATCCAATTCGATGAGCTCCATAAGCTTCATTCTTCCCAAGGTTTAACTCCGAAATACTCCCATCTGGCCGCAAAATACCAACGGCCACATGGGCATCATGTGGATTGTCTGTAGCTAAGAGATAAGCTTCCTTCGCAGATTGAACATCAATACGTTCTTCGATCGATGTCCCCAAAACATCTATTCCGACTCTATTTGTTTTTTTTGCTTGCGGGAATGAAATGTCCTCAAGCAAAGACAGCCTTCCCTGGAGGTCTTTTTCACTTGTAATCGAGTCTAATGAAACAGAGGACAGAATTTTACAAGCCGTTTCAAGCTTTTCTTGCTCGCCCAATACAGCATAAGTAACACCATTGATTTCCACGGAATGATCAGAGGGTTTTCCTTTCACTAAGTCAATATTATAATCAGTCCCATGATGTTGGAAACTAATATGCATTTCTTGTGGTCCAGACATAATAATACCCTAAAATAAAAAATAATTTGTTTCAGATCGTTAGTCTATCAAATCTCATTGTATCATTTATATTTGTTTTTGTAAAAGATACACACAGTTGCGTTTCATGGGCTTGTCTGTTACACTACCAACTTAGGTTAAATTTCAGAGAGAAGAGGCGTTTGAAGCGAACGAGATTACTTGCGGCTACTGATCAGGAGGCGAGGAGATGTTCCTCAGCATCAATTTCAATTGGCTCAATAATTGCATTGTTTTTATTATTGGCCAATTTCTCAATGCTGAAATTGTGATAAAAATTTCTGAAATCTCTATCTTCTAATAAGAGTTGATCCATAACATATAAACGAATACATAGTTCACAATTCCATATGACCAGCTCGTCTATATTCACAGTAACTTAGTTACTGAATATATTCAAGAAGAGAAATTTCTAGCGGGAATTGCTGTTACAACCTTTCTCAATTTAATTTAAACAATCCTTTGCGCTATACTGATCCCGATGGGCTATTTGTCTTTGCAATTCCCCTTGCAGCGATTGCCTTTGGAACTAGGGCCTCACTTGGATTATATTAGGTTTGGTTGATTGATGCATGAACCCAATTTTCTTTTAGAAAAGCAAGCCACATTGGAGTATTGGACCCTTGTTGAGTTTTTCTCTCCCTATAACCTTGATAATCATTTAAATAGCCAAAAAACCTACCAAAAAATTTATGCGGGTGATGAGTCAAGTCCAGATCTTCCTTGGCTGAATGCTTCCCTCATTCCTGAACATTCACAAGAGACTCCATTTGCAAAAGGGTATCATCTTTACCTTGGACTTTTTAGCATTGAAGAAACGGCCGATCGAGCGCGCCATACCTTTGCAAAAATCCCAAGTGAGTGGCAATCCATCAACTGGCAATCTTGCTCATTGGGCTCTTGTTTTGCCCGGCTGACTATTACCACACATGGCATTCCGTTATTTGGCACATTGACCTTGTCTACTCTGCCGTGGGCGCATGGACGTCTTTTGGAAGGGAAAAAAGAATCGATTGCGATTGAGCAGTATTGGAAAAGCGTTCATAAACTGCTCCATATTTTGCGCGAAGAATTTTCACTCACGTTGCCACGTAAACTCGTAAAAGAGCCAAAAACACAGGCGAAATACCTTGATAAAGTCTCTATTTCAAGTTTGGTCAATTACCTTTACGATTGGGCAGGATATCGACCAAACGATTACCCTATTGCCCTGATTGAACCATTAGATGAGGATTGTACTCTCGCTGCTAAAGATCCTCAGATTAAGAATGAAAGGGACATTCCCATTCTCAATAGCTTTTATATTCAAGATCTTGAATCTGCAAAGATCTCTTTGGTCAATCTTAAAGGGAAGCCAATTGATGATTACCTTGGGGGAGAGCAACAGGAGCGCATTATTCTCGATAGTCCTAGAGGGAAGGAAACGATTCTTCAAGCCATTCGTCCAGAGGAGAATCCATTGGGAAGATGGCCTGATCCGCTTTCTAAAACGCAAAGTCTCATGCAGCAATTTTCCATTAATGCGGCATTGGATTCCTCCATTTTTTCTGTGAATGGGCCTCCGGGAACTGGAAAGACATCACTTTTACGAGAAATCGTTGCAGAAAATCTCGTAAGACGCGCTAAGGCGCTTGCGCAGTTTAAGACGGCACAACAGGCCTTTATTGGAAAACAGACCATTAATTTTGAAAGTAGCGATTCCATTGTCGTAAGTGAGCTCGACCCTTCATTACTGGGGTTTGAAATCCTTGTGGTTTCCTCTAACAATAAGGCCGTGCAGAATCTCTCTCAAGAGCTTCCATTGAGATCGGGACTTGCCCAAGAGTTTCAACACGCCTCCTACCTTGAAACGGTTGCGACGAAGGCTTTAGGTGTAAGAGTTAATGAAAGCTGGGGGCTTATTTCAGCGACACTCGGCAATATGGAAAATTGCAAGCGATTTGTAGAGAATGTATTCATCACACCGGGCAAGAAAAAGGGGGAAGAGCGCATTTGGGAATGGATTGAGACATATGACGGTCCATCCTTTGAAGAAGCTAAAGATGCCTTTATGGTGGTTTTAAGTCAGCTAGAGGGACACATAGAAAAGTTATCAAGACTTGAACGTCTTCATGAAGAGATTGGCTCTCATACTGATGAATCGTATTGTAGGGAAGAAATAAAAGCCCTTGAGAGTATTCAAGAGGAGTCTGAAGAGCTGCAGCTAAAACTTGCCAAGTTTATAGAAGAAGAGGGGGAGATAAAGGAGCGATTAACTCTTTTTCAAGAGAAAGAAAACCTATGGAAGCATAAGCGTCCAAACCCTTTTGTCAGAATTTTTGATAAAGACGCAAGCAAGGTATGGTTGGATCAAGCTCAAGAGATTAGAAATCAGCGCATGGAAGCCATTGATGAGTTACACCGATGTAAAATGGCTCTTAAGGATCTTCGAACGCAGTTGCAGGAAAAAAGCCGTAAGGAAAATGATTTAACAGAGGAGCTCCTTCATTCTGTACTTTCATTCCATTTGAATAGGGATGAATACGCATCATTTAAGGCAAGCTACCCCGATGCACTGCTCCCTGCGAACAATCAAGAACTCATCCATACACACATATACTATCAAGCCTCTGACTTAAATCGGGTAAGAACTGAGCTCTTTATTGCGGCGATGGCCTTGCATGAAGCATGGCTTGCAGAAGTGTTGCAAATGAGGGGGGGATTTCGCGGTAATCTCATGGCAATTTCTAGTTTGCTGCAGGGAAAGACGCCAACGACTGCAGATGACACTCGCCTTGCTTGGCAAAGTGTTTTTCTTCTGGTCCCAGTGATCTCTTCCACTTTTGCTTCCATTGGACGTATTTTCCGCTACCTTGAACCTGCATCCATTGGTTGGGTTTTGATCGATGAAGCGGGACAAGCTGTTCCCCAAGCAGCGGTCGGCTCTATTTGGCGTGCGAATAGAGTTCTCTCTATTGGGGATCCCTTTCAGATTGAGCCGATTTGTACAATACCTGCAGAAGTGATTGACGGAATGGCGAAAATAAGAAACAAAGATTTTACCCTAAGTTGGGCGCCTTCTCAGGTGTCGGTGCAAAACTTAATGGATCGCGCAAGCATTTTTGGATTACAGAGACATATACGAGAGGATAGTTATTGGCTAGGATCACCCCTTCGCGTTCATAGGCGTTGTTTAGAGCCCATGTTTACAATTGCCAACTCAATTGCTTATGAATCGAGTATGCTCCTCGCAACGCCTCAGGGAAATGAAATTTCACTCCCTTTAAGTTGTTGGTGGGATGTGGGGGGAGATACAAGAGAGAAACAATATGTCCCAAACCAAGGAAAAGCGCTTACTCATTTATTGGAAGAGGCCCTTCTTCAGATCCACCCAACAGATCTCTTTGTCATTTCTCCGTTTCGAGAAATTGTCAAACAGATCCAGCAGCTGATCTTGGAAACAAATTTTATAAAAACGATTTTCGAAGAGAAGTTCGCGCATATTCCCCTGCAACAATGGGTGCAGCAGGCAGTTGGCACCGTACACACTTTCCAAGGCAAGCAAACAACCGCTGTCTTTTTTGTCCTCGGAGGGGATAAAACTACCTTACGTGCCATCGAATGGGCCTCCCGCAAGCCCAATCTTCTAAATGTCGCTGTAACGCGTGCTCAATCTAGATTTTACGTCATCGGAGATTATGACCTTTGGAAGATATGGCCGTATTTCGCTGTGGCCGCTAAAAACTTAAAGCGCACTCCTTTCAGCAATTCCCGCTAAAAAGGCATGCGATTTTTTAAGGGGAGATATGACGCCCCCCTGTGGAGTGCCCTTTAACCTAGAAACGGCAGTTCGAGATGCTAAATTGGCGCAAGATCTTGAATTAGAATCACTTTGCAGTGGGGCGGGACATTCCCAAAGGGTGTATGAGCATCGAGGCCTTATAAGACATGGTCAATTTTCTTGAACAGCAGTTGCAGCAGCTTTCTCAAAGCCAAAAATCCAATTCTTGAAGTTGTTTGAGTATATCGGAAAATGCAAACGGAAACGCAAAAAGTTCACGGTGTGTTTCTTAATTTACAGGTAAGGTCTGGCAAGTTGTTTGGGTATAAAATGCTGGTCAGAAAATGGTGATTTCAAGTAATTTCTTGAGGAACAGAGGCTTTTGCAAAACTCGCTTTGTTAGTCTTATATTTGACACCATTGATACGATTGGTATGATAGAGAAATGAAGTAGACATGCAAGAACCTCCTTGGTAAGAAGTTCTTTGTATCGTTTACTTCATTTTTTTATGTCTTTCTCTCGCGGTGAGTCCTAAAAAACCGGATGAACCTTTTTTATTGCGTACACCTTTTAATCACACCCATTCTGATATAGCACTTGATTTACGTACACAATTCAAATATTGTGCCATGTATTAAGAAACTCCGATCGAGAAGGTATGATGGAATCCCTTTGCGAGCGCAAGACTTCTCTCTCGATATATAAGCCTCGAAGGCCTGAAAAAACGGTTCTTTTTGAAGTTGTAAAAAAGCATTACACTACATGGCTCAAAAATGCGAAAAATCCTGTTCCAAAGTATATCGACAAAGAGTTCA
>Ga0206944_1174_pt2 | contig 9886 bp, 9 predicted proteins | sample Alteio_BWOrgHeat_4_FD_152978 | JGI IMG/M metagenome (GOLD analysis project Ga0206944, IMG submission 152978) | Enriched cells from forest soil in Barre Woods Harvard Forest LTER site, Petersham, Massachusetts, United States -... | ecosystem: Environmental > Terrestrial > Soil > Temperate forest > O... | reverse complement strand
AACCGTGGCAAGGCCGTCCACGCGCCGAGCTACCTGCTACGAGGCAGAAAAATCTAGATTCTGGCCACGCTGCAAAAGCGGGTTGGAGCGAAAGCGACAAAAATGAAAAGAGAGGCCGTGATCATCGACGCAGTCCGCACACCACTGGGCCGGCGCGATGGCATACTGAAATCCTGGCACCCCGTCGATCTCCTGGGCTTCGCGCTCAAGGGCCTGGTCGCGCGCAACAAGCTTGACCCCGCGCGTATCGACGATGTTATCGCCGGTTGCGTCATGCAGGTCGGTGAGCAGACCGCCAACGTCGGGCGCAACGCCGTCCTCGCTGCGCGCTTCCCTGAATCCGTTCCTGGAACCACTGTCGATCGCCAGTGCGGGTCCAGCCAGCAGGCCATTCATTTTGCTGCGCAGGGTGTGATCGCCGGCAGCTATGACATTGCCATCGGCTGCGGCGTCGAGAGTATGACGCGCGTTCCCATGGGCGCATCCGCCGCCAACGGTCCCGGCAAGCCGTTTGGCCCGGCGATGATGAAGCGCTATAACAATGTCCATTTCAACCAGGGCATCAGCGCGGAAATGCTGGCGGAGCGTTACAAGCTCACCCGCGAATGCCTGGACCAGTACAGTCTGGAAAGCCATCGCCGCGCCGCGCGTGCCACCCAGGAAGGCTGGTTCTGTCGCGAGATTCTGCCACTGCCGGTTGAAACCGAACAGGGCACGGTTACCGTTAGCCGCGACGAAGGTATCCGCGCCGATACGACTTTAGAAAAAATGGCTACGCTTAAAACCGTATTCAAGGCCGACGGCGTTGTCACCGCCGCGAACTCATCGCAAATTACTGATGGCGCTGCTGCTGTGCTCATCATGGAGCGCGGTGTCGCGGAAAAACTCGGCTACCGTCCAATGGCGCGCTTCGTTGAGTTCGCACTCGCTGCGGAAGATCCCGTGCTGATGCTTGGCGCGCCGATTCCCGCAACGCGCAAAATCATGGAGCGTTCCGGCCTGAAGCTTGAGGAGATGGACTGCATTGAAATCAATGAAGCCTTTGCCAGCGTGGTGCTCGCCTGGCAACGTGAAACCAAAGCCGGTCTTGCTCAAGTCAATGTCAACGGCGGCGCAATTGCGCTGGGACATCCGCTGGGCGCAAGCGGCGCTCGACTGATGACCACTCTTGTACACGAGCTGGAACGCAACGGCGGTCGCTACGGAATGCAAACCATGTGTGAAGGCGGTGGCATGGCCAACGCAACTATCATCGAACGAATACAGTAAACACATTTACCACTGATGAACAACTGATGACACTGATCAGGAGGCGCAATTGATCCTCAGTCTGTCTTCTCAGTGCAAATCAGTGGTAAGAATTTTGGAGAATCCATGAAGATCAAAGGTTCAAGCGCGTTGGTTACCGGTGGCGCATCAGGTCTGGGCGCGGCGACGGTTCGCATGCTCGCAGCGCAAGGCGCTAAAGTTATCATCGCAGACGTCAATGAAAAGGGCGGCAACGAACTCGCCCAGGAGCTCGGCTCCAGCGTCAAGTTCGTCAAGACCGACGTGACCGATAACGCCCAGGTAGCTGCTGCCGTTGAGGCCGCGGTCAAGCAGCATGGCGGTCTTCATATCCTGGTGGCCACCGCAGGTATTGGCATTGCTGAAAAACTGCTGGGCAAAAATGGCATGCATGACCTGCAAAAATTCATCCGCACCATCCAGGTCAACCTGGTCGGGACCTTTGATGTGATCCGTCACGGCGCAAATGCTATGACCGCTAACCAGCCTGATGAAGACAACGGTCGCGGCGTCATCATCACCACCGCTTCGGTCGCTGCCTATGAGGGCCAAATCGGCCAAGTCGCATACTCAGCGTCAAAAGGAGCAATCGTCGGCATGACTTTGCCTCTGGCGCGTGAACTCGCCCGCTCAGGCGTTCGCGTGTGCACCATCGCTCCAGGAATTTTTCACACGCCTTTGCTCGGCGCATTGCCGGAAGCCGCGCAACAGTCTCTCAGCCAGCAGGTTCCCTTCCCGCAAAGACTGGGCAAGCCGCCGGAGTTCGCCGCGCTGGTGCAGCACATCATTGAAAACAACATGCTCAACGGAGAAACGATTCGCCTCGACGGCGCCATCCGCATGGCTCCAAAATGATCGTTCTTTTCATCCCGAGCGCAGCGAGGGAGCCCTATAGGCACGATGATCTGAAGGCAAACACGATGAACTTCATGATTGCATTTCTCGCTGCACTGCCTGGCCAGGAAATGAGAGGGCGGAGAAAGTTGAGAGAGAGTTTTAACAAGAAGAGGTTTTCGTGAGGATAGGCTTCCCTCGGGATTGCACAAGCATCTACATTTGTTTCTTCAAAAATCTCTCCACGCCTTTTCTGCAATCCTCTGTCTGCCGCGCAATCGCATTGATCTCCACGCCCGCCTGCAACGCAGCCTCAAATGACATCAAATCCATGTTGTAGAGCAATCGTTTAGAGAGCATGACGGCTGAAGCCGATTTAGCCGCCAGCTTTGCCACATAACTTCCAACCTCGGACGTAAATTGATCGTCAGCGAACACGCGATGCACCAGACCCAGCTCATGTGCCCGCGCCGCCGAAACTGTCTCCCCCATCACCACCAATTCAAACGCTGCTTTCTCTGAGACTGAGCGCCGCAGGATCGCCATCACCATCGCCGGAACAAAGCCGATGTTCACCTCGGGATAACCAAACTGGGCTGACTGCGCCGCCAGAATAATGTCGCAAGCCGTGGCAATGCCGCATCCACCGGCCAGCGCTCTTCCCTGCACCGCCGCAATCACCGGTCGCGGATGGTTACGCATCATCAGGAACAAGTCGGCGGTCGATCGCGCGTCGGCCATGTTCTCCGGCACGCTGTTTTGCACCGTCCTTTCCAGGTTCGCCAGGTCAGCGCCGGAACAGAAATCAGTTCCCGCGCCCGCAAGCAAGACCACACGGCAGGCATCTTCAGTAGCCGACGAGCTGAACGCCGCTTTCAACTCCGCGATAATCTCGCCATCCAGCGCGTTGCGCTTGTCCGGACGGTTCAGCGTGATCCGCGCAACTCCGTCGCGCAGTTCGTAAAGGATCTTACGGTACATCGATCTCCATTCTCAGCAGCGCCGCGCCGTATGTTTTGCCCTGATTGTCCATGCGCAATGACACCAGCCCGCCGCCATCCAATGCATGATGCAATACAAAATTCAACGCGTGCAGATTCGGCAGTTCATAGCGCTCAACTTCACCGCGGCAGATTCCTGCAAAGTGCTTCTTCACTCGCTCAGCCGTGACCTCGCGCACCAGCACCTGATAGTCCTCCGGCTTGAGCGCGATCAGGCCGATATTGGCATCATCGCCCTTGTCGCCTGAACGCGCATGCGCAATTTGCCAAAGTTGTATCTTCATCCTGTTTCCGCCTCAGAAAATCAATTTTCACCACCGAGGCTCGGGGGCTCGGAGAAAAAACCGAGTCAATTTATCTGATCCGCGTATATCCGCGTTCATCCGCGGTAAGTTCGGGTTTCAATTTCGGCGATTTTGGCAATCTTGGCATTTCTGGCAATCTCCACTACTGCGACCACGGCGGCACCACGCCCGTCATCCGGGCATAGGCCACCAATTGCCCCATGTGTTCATTTGCATGAACAATGATGCGGAGGTACATCGCGTCCACCGTCGAGTCGCGATCATGAATCTTGAGCTTGCGATTCAGGTCCGTGGGCTTGACTGCCGCGTGCGCAGTCTTAACCGCCTCCATAGACCGCTTCAGCCATTTGATTACGTCGGCTTTGGAGGTCACGGTTTTTTCCAGGTTTTCATTAAAGTCCGCTGGGACCTTGGGACCCGTGTAGCTCAGCAGCCCGAAGTTCGCAATCACAATATGCATGTAAACTTCGCTTGTCGAGCGGACTCCCGCCGCCGGACGCCACGCAAATTTATCGTCAGGAGTGGCTTCCGCCAGCGCGACCAACTGGCTGGTCACATGCTTCCATTCGCCGTCGTAGCCCTGCCAGATACCCTCAGGCGCATGCTGCGACAGAACTGGCTTGGCGCACAAGAGAATCAGCAACAACAATGCCCTCATCATCCCTCCTTCTTATCCGCAAAATCAGTGTCATCTGCGTTCATCAGTGGTATGGCTTTGGTCCCCCAGTCACGCCTCCACCACTTCCACGCGTGGCGCCACAATCGTCTTGGGAATCAGCGCCGGCCAGTACGTGATGATCTCATCCACCTTGCTGCGCCCTGCGCTCAACCCTGTCACTGACGGTGGACCATTCAGCGCGATTGGAATAATCTCTTTCAGGAAGCGCTCCACTGGCGCCTTCTCCATGGCGCGCGCCCCGATGCGCAACACCACTTCTGCAATATCCGCATCCGGCTCGTCGGACATCTCTCCATGGCAGCCATTCACGCCGACAAATTCTGAATGAATCGCATCCAGCTTCAGCCCCAGCCGTTCCATGCGTTGCCGCAGGATCTTGTCCGCCGCCCGGGCTTTCTTGTACGCATCCGGCCATGAATATGCCAGCGCGCCCACGGCCTTAAAGCCAGCGGAATAACTGATTGAAACCTTGTATTGATCGGTCGCCGCTCGGCCCTTGATTCCAGAAGCTTGCACGCGGTCAGGTCCCCGCTGCTCCAGCCGGATCGTCGTGAAGTCCGCAATGCCATCCGGCGTGATGTAATTTTTCGGATCGCCGATCTCATACAGCAACTGCTCCGTCACTCCAGCCACATTCACGCGACCGCCAGTGCCGGCATGCTTCGTCACCACGAACGCGCCATCACTCTCGGCTTCGATGATCGGATAGCCAATGTTGGCAAAATCGGGGATCGATTCCCAATCCGCCTGGCAGTTGCCGCCTGTGCACTGAGCGCCGCATTCAATCACGTGTCCCGCAATCGTTCCCGCGGCAATGCGGTCCCAATCATCGGCTTGCCAGCCAAACTCACTTACCATCGGGCCAAGCGCCAGCGCGGCATCATTACAGCGCCCGGTGATCACAATCCCCGCGCCACGGCACAATGCATCCGCAATCGGAAACGCGCCAAAATAAACGTTGGCGCTCTGTACCTGCGAGCGGACCGAACTCAGAGGCTCTCCGGTATCCATATTAGTGAACGCGATTCCGCTCTCCAGCATCTGGTCGAGCTGCGGCATAATGTCGTCGCCCGTCACCACGCCAATCTTCATTCTTCGGCCGTAACCCGCCGCCCGCAGCACTGCCGCCACCGCATCCTTGCAGCCCACGGGATTCATGCCTCCGGCGTTGGTCACAACTTTCACGCCGCGCTCAACAATCTCCTTCGCGCCGCGCTTGATCACCCCGACAAAATCATGCGCGTAGCCCGCCCGTGAATCGCGCGCTTTCAGCTTCTGCAGAATCGACATCGTGATCTCAGCCAGGTAGTCGAGAGTGAGATAGTCCAACGGCCCGCCGCGTAACAACTCAAGAGGTGCTTCTGCTGAGTCGCCCCAGAAGGCCGATCCGTTGGCAATCCTGATCATCGCGCGGCCCCGGCCGCGTCGCCGTTCAGCCGTTCGCGCAGCACGCGCTTCAGCACCTTACCCGTGGGGTTCTTGGGGAACTCGGCCATCACGTGAATTTCTTTCGGCACTTTAAAGCTGGCCAGCTTCAAGCGCGAATGCGCCATCAGCTCTTCTTCATTCACCTGCTTGCCTGGCATGGGGACCACGCAGGCCACAACTTTTTCAATCCAGTAAGGATCGTGCAGTCCCACCACCGCCACCTCAGCTACGCTGGGATGCGCAGCAATGGCCTCCTCCACTTCCTGGCTGGAAACATTTTCCCCACCGCTCTTGATCATGTCTTTCTTGCGATCCAGGAAATAAAGCCAGCCATGCTCGTCCACGCGCGCAACATCGCCGGTGTGGTGCCAGCCGCCGCGGAAGGTCGCTTCATTCGCCGCCGGGTCTTCAAAATATCCCGGTGAAACGCATGGCCCGCGCAGCACAATCTCTCCCGGCTTGCCCGGTTCCACGTCCTTCATCTCTTCATCCACAATGCGCAGCTCCAGGGGCACATGCCGGACGCCAATCGGGTCCGGCATTGCCAGCATCTTTCCCAACTCCGCTGGGGGCGTTGTCGATCCAAGCGCCGTGGTTTCAGTCTGTCCCCAGCAGTTGATCCATTCCGCCTGCGGCGCAATGCGGCGCCAGCGCTGGAAAACCGGCGTTGGCAGATATTGAAATACGAACAGTCGTTTCAGGCTGGAAAGGTCCACCGCCTCAATCAGCGGCATGCTGATCAGTCCCACCCATACCGTTGCCGGCAATGAGAGCGAATTCACTTTTTGCACGGCGATGGCATGAATGATCTGCTCCGGCTTGGGCAGCGGAATGATCACGCTTTCGCAGCCTGAAGCAAAGCACCCAAAGGTCATCACCAATCCGGCCACATGAAACATCGGCAGCGCCAGCAGATACTTCATGCTTGTGTCTCGGCCATAGTCGGCGTAGCTCGCCAGCAGGTAGGCATAAAAATTCAGGTGCGTCAGCACCACGCCCTTCGGCTTGGCCGTGGTCCCACTGGTAAAGATGATCAGGTGCGTCGATTCACTTTCGACAAACTCCTCAACCGGCGCGCAGTCAAACTCATTCAGTGACTCGCGAAACTTGTCGTCCAGCACAAAGCAGTTCGGCGGCGGTGCAAGGACCTTGGGCTGAAACACCGGCTCAACCAGAAGCGTCTTGACCCGCGTCTTCTCAAAAACATATGCCACGTCTTCAGCGGTAAACATCAGGTTAATGGGAACCAGCGTCGCACCGATCCGCGCGCAGCCAAAGAACGCAGCCACATATTCCGGTGAGTTGGTGGCAAAGATGGCCACCGAATCGCCGCGCCCCACACCTGCGGCCACGAGCTTGCGCGCCATACGGTTGGCCAGCGCGTCCAGTTCGACGTATGTGAGCTCGCGCCCCATAAAGTGGATCGCCCGCTGCTGCGGTGTGCGCGCAGCGCTACGGCGCAACGCGTCGCCTATGTTGAAACGATGGATCAGATTGTGGTCGAGGTCGGTCATGGTTTAGCTTCAGCCTTTAGCCCTTAGTTCTTAGCCTTTAGCCAAACCTGCTAATCCTCAACAAGTAAAAGCTAATGGCTAAGTGCTAACTGCTAATGGCTTTTTTTTACAACTTCTCTTCCTTCGCGATAATCTCTTTCATGATCTCTGAAGCGCCCGCGCCAATCGTATTCAATCGCAGGTCGCGCCACATGCGCCCAATGGGATATTCCGTGGTGTAAGCGAAGCCGCCGAAGATCTGCATGCAGTCATACGCAATCTTCTGTGACAGCTCCGTGGTGTAAAGCTTTGCCATGGTGATCTCGCGCACGGCGCGTTTGCCATGATTCACCAGGTCTAGCGCCCGATAGGTCAGCCAGCGACCTGCTTCCACGGCGGTAAGGTGTTCGGCAAAACGGTGCCGCCAGATCTGGAATTTTCCAATCGGCTGGCCGAAGGCGCTGCGGTCATGGCCATAGTCAATGGCCAAGCGCAGCGCTTTGTCCATGGCCGCCAGCGCGCCCAGTGAAGCCACCAGCCGCTCGCCCTGAAAATTTTCCATGATGTAGTAAAAGCCCTTGTCGCGTTCGCCCAGGATGTAACGCAGCGGCAGGCGGCATTCGTCGAAAAACAGCTCCGCTGTATCTGATGCCAGGTTGCCGATCTTCTTCAGCTTCTTGCCGACGGAGAATCCCTTGGTCTTCGTCGGGAACAGCACCAGCGAAATTCCTCTGTGTCCTTCGCCGCCGGTGCGGACGGCCAAAACAATGTAGTCGGCCCGTGTGCCGTTAGTGATCCACAATTTCTGCCCGGAGATGATCAGGTCGCCGCCTTCGATCCGCGCGCGCGTCTTGATTGCCGCCACGTCTGACCCGCCGCCCGGCTCACTGATGCCTAGCGCGCCGATCCATTCGCCGGTCACTGCACGAGGTATAAACTCGGCCTTCTGCTCCTCGGTGCCCAGCTCCTGAATCACCGGCAGAGCCATGTCAGACTGCACCAGGAACGCCATGTTGATGCTGCCGCTGTCAGAGTGCGCCATGGCTTCAACGTAGGCCGCCGTGGCCCACCAGTCCTGGCCGCTGCCGCCCCACTTGGGATCAATGCGGATGCCGAACATGCCCAGCGCGCCGGCCTTGGTAAAAAGCTCGCGCGGAAAGATGCCTTCGTCGTCCCACTCCGCCGCGAACGGAGCGATCTCTTCTTTGCAGAAGCGCGCCACGGTCTGCCGTATGAGCTCATGCTCTTCAGTGAAATAGGGAAACTCAGTGCTTTGCTGCTGTACTGCTTGCGTGCTCATTGGCATCCTCCACGGCTTCAATTTCCACGAGCATCTGTCCCGGTGCCACAACCTCGGCGGGCTTTACCAGCACTGCCCGCACCACGCCCTGGATTGTGGCCTTTATAGTTTGCTCCATTTTCATGGCTTCCAGCACGATTAATGCGTCTCCCGGCTTTACCGCCTCTCCTTCCGCCACCAGAATGCGCAGCACCTGCCCCGGCATGGGCGAATTCGCGCTCTGATGTTTCTCGCTCGCCGTCTTTTCCGGAAACCGCGGCAGCCGCGTGACTGTGCGCTGTCCCAGGCTTGAGCGAACGTAATAGTCCCCGCCATGCTGCCGGATGTCAAAGCGATACCGCACTCCTTCCACCAGTGCATCAGCGTGGTCCTCGCCTACAGAAATAACTTCGATTACGGACTTTTCTCCACCAACCTGATATTCCCTCTCGCTGACCGCAAATTTCATCGCCGGCGCGACCGTCGGATTGTTGCGAAAGCGCAGCGGTATCGACGGAAGAATCTTGCGTCGCGCATGCTCTGATCTCTCAATGTAGGCGCGCGCGACTGCGCAGAATACACGATCCAATTCTTCATCCACCGCCGGTGAAACCGGCAGTAGAAAGCCAGTGTGTGCCCTTCCACTCCTGAATTCTTGTGACTCCAGCACCGCAATCAGAAATTCGCGATTGGTTTGCACGCCCTGTGCGACAAGGCCGCGCAGCGCATAGGTCAGCTTGCGTATGGCAGACTCGCGGTCCTCGGCGTGCGCAATCACCTTGGCCAGCAGAGGGTCGTAATAAACGCCAATCTCGCTGCTTTCTTCCACGCCACTATCGATCCTCAATCCGGTTGATGATTCCGGTGGTCCCCAAACATGCAGCGTCCCGGTTGAAGGCAGAAAATCATTCGCGGGATCTTCCGCATAAAGCCTCGCTTCAATTGCATGGCCTGTCTGCTGCGGCTGCGCGGCTGGCAATTTCGCCCCCTGCGCAATTTCAATCTGCAAGCGAATGAGTTCCAGCCCTGTAACCATCTCCGTGACTGGATGCTCCACCTGAATGCGCGTGTTCACCTCAATAAAATAGAAATCTCCTGAAGGAGCCAGTAGGAACTCCACCGTTCCGGCGTTCGTGTAGCCGACCTTGCGCGCGAGCGCCACCGCCGCATCCGTCATTCGGCTCCGGATTTCCGGTGTCATTGCCGGTGACGGACTCTCTTCGACGATCTTCTGATGCCGCCTCTGGACAGAGCAGTCGCGCTCGAAAAGATGCATTACATTGCCGTGGTGATCGCCAAAGATCTGCACTTCAACGTGACGCGCGCCTTCAACATATTTCTCTATCAGCAGCGCCCCGTCACCGAAGGCCCGCTCTGCTTCGCCCTGAGCCGCCGCGTACGCCGCTTGGAATTCGGTTCGGTTGCGCACTATGCGCATGCCGCGTCCGCCGCCGCCGAGCGAGGCTTTGATCAGCTTGGGAAATTCATTCTCTGCCGGAGTAGGGACCACCGGCACTCCAGCTTCCTGCGCCAGCTTGCGCGCTTCCTGCTTTGATCCCAGTGCTCTGATCACATCTGCA
>Ga0206944_1178_pt1 | contig 9925 bp, 7 predicted proteins | sample Alteio_BWOrgHeat_4_FD_152978 | JGI IMG/M metagenome (GOLD analysis project Ga0206944, IMG submission 152978) | Enriched cells from forest soil in Barre Woods Harvard Forest LTER site, Petersham, Massachusetts, United States -... | ecosystem: Environmental > Terrestrial > Soil > Temperate forest > O... | reverse complement strand
CTGAGATCCTGTACCTGACCGGGGAATCGCGCAAGGTAATCGAAAATTCTCCGCATCTCGAAGTTCCAAAACAGAAAGGCTATGAAGTTCTCTACTTGAGTGATCCGGTGGATGAATTAGTAGCAGACCATCTTCATGAGGTTGAAGGAAAGCGATTGAAATCTGTCACCAAAGGCAAGGTTAACCTTGGTACGGAAGAAGAGAAGAAAGAGCGTGAGGAGCAGGTAAAGAAAAAAGAAGAAGAATACGCGGGCTTTCTTCAGGCTTGCCAGAAGAAAGTGGATGAATACGTGAAACAAATACGGCTATCCACGCGGCTGGTCGACTCGCCTGCCTGTCTTGTGACTGAAGAACATGAGTACAGTCCGCATCTGGAGCGCCTGCTGCAAAAGGGTAAAGGCGGTGGCCCCAAGCAGCGGCGCATCATGGAACTCAATCCTGACCATCCAATCGTTGCGCGATTGTATGACCGCTATCAGGCGAATAATGAGGACTCGTCACTTGATCGCTCGGTTGAACTTCTCTTTGAGACGGCCCTGATCGCTGAAGGCTCGGAAATCGCCGATCCTGTGCGGCTGAAGAACACCGTTCTGGAATTACTCCAGCAGGTAGTTTAGTCGCCCTGCATTCGTGTATTGATCACGCCCGGCTGCAGGGCTATCGGTCGAGCCAAGTCGCGAGAATCGTCCGCATGATCGCGTGCGCTCGATGCCTCGAAAACTTATAGTCGCCGGCACCACAGTCAACGTGGCATGAATGATCAGCTTCGACAAGAGCATCTGCACAGATTTGCAAGCAGGCTTGGGCCGCGAGTGGCTTGAGACGAATGGGCTGGGTGGATTTGCCTGTGGCACCATCGCCGGCGCCAATACGCGGCGTTACCACGGACTGCTTACCGCGGCATTCAATCCGCCGGGTGGACGCATGCTTCTGCTTTCCAAGCTGGAAGAAACGCTCGTCCTTGGCGGCCATCGGATCGATCTTTCAACGAACGAATACGCCGGCGCGATTCATCCTGAAGGATATTTATTACTGAGCAATTTCCGGCTGGATCCTTTCCCCACATGGACCTTTGAACTAGAAGGCATGTGCCTGGAAAAAACCGTCTTCATGCCACAGGGCAGCAATACTGTTCAAGTTGAGTATCGGCTGTTGCAATCACCTCAAGGAATCGAGCCAGTGCTGGAGGTGCGGCCACTGGTTGCTTTTCGCGACTATCATTCCACCACGCACGAGAATGGTGCATTCAATCGTGTCCTGGAAGTCGCACCAAATCTTGCCAGCCTGCAGCCATACACTGGCTTGCCACGGCTCTATTTTGCCCATGACGCCTCGCACCTTCAGGAACAAGGCTATTGGTATCAGAATTTCTTCTATCGCGTGGAGCAGGAACGCGGTCTCGATTTTCAGGAAGACTTGTTCAATCCGTTTGTGCTCACATGGAAGCTAAGCGACAAACAGAGCGCAACTGTAATTGCCTCGATTGAACCGAAGGATATTCGTCAGGCCGCTGCGGCCCGTAAAACGGAATTGCAACGGCGGCAAGAGTTGGGTGCTTCATCCCCGGTGGAGGATCCTCTGGTCCGCGCGCTGACGGTCGCCGCAGATCAGTTTCTGGTGCGCCGCGGAGCAGAGTGGACTGTGATTGCGGGTTATCCCTGGTTCACAGACTGGGGTCGCGACACAATGATTTCCCTGCCCGGCCTCACGCTTTTTACCGGGCGCAGCGGCATAGCCAAAAGCATACTGCGAAACTTTGCCCGCCACACGGATATGGGCATGCTGCCGAACCGCTTTGTCGATTCCGGTGAGAAGGCGGAATTCAATAGCGTAGACGCCACGCTGTGGTTCTTTGAAGCTGCGCGCGCTTACGCGGCGGCAACCAACGATTATGATTTTCTGCGTCAGGAACTCTATCCCGTGTTCATCCAGATCATTGACTTCCACATCAAGGGAACGCGCTACAACATCAAGGCGGAAGAAAACGGGCTGCTTAATGCTGGCGCTCCCGGCACGCAACTCACCTGGATGGATGCCAAGATTGGCGACTGGGTAGTGACGCCACGAAACGGCAAGCCGGTTGAGATTCAGGCGCTCTGGTATAACGCTCTGCGCATCGTTGAAGCCCTGGCGACACAATTCGGTGATGAAGAGTGGAGGACGCAGTGCTCAAACCTGGCATCACGTGCCAGCGAGACGTTTAATCGTATTTTCTGGAACGACGATGTCCCTTGTCTGTACGACGTAGTGGAAGAGGGAGTTCCTGATAAGTCGATTCGGCCGAACCAGATATTTGCCGTCAGCCTGCATCACTCAATGCTCTCTGCGGAACGTGCCCGCGCGGTTGTAGACATTCTGGAGCGTGAACTGCTCACGCCGGTCGGCCTGCGAACCCTGAGCTCGGCCGATCCGCAATACCGAAGCAGTTACCAGGGCGATCAACGCAGCCGGGATTCAGCCTACCATCAGGGAACGGTGTGGCCTTGGCTGCTCGGACCGTTCATCTCGGCCTACGTGAAAGTGAATGGAGGATCGGAACAGTCGCGGTCTCGCGCGCATGATCTGTTGCGGGGCATTGAAAAACATCTGACTGAAGCTGGATTAGGACAGACTTCAGAAATCTTTGATGGTGACGTTCCGCATCAACCGCGCGGGTGCTTTGCGCAGGCATGGAGTGTGGCTGAAGTTTTGCGCGCCTTATGTGAAGACGTATATCAGGTTAAACTCAGATGATCCGGCAAAGTTGCAGCAGCACTCCTCTGCCCTATCCAGAGCTCCCGAATAAGCCACCAGCAGCAACATTGCCGCTCCAACAGTCCCCCCAATCTGCGGCAATCCTCGCCATTTGTGTATGCAAGGTTAAACTCTGGTGAAAAGAACCGGGAGTACTACAAAAGTTATTGATTTACCCCATCTAATTACCATAAGGTGACTGCAGCGGATGTTGTGCAGCCTGGATTTATGGGCCACAATTCCGTCGCATCAAGGAGGGCTCGGTGGCGCGATTTTTTGCTGGTTTGGCGCGGCTTGCAATGGGCACGGAGCTGCCGGTTCAAGTGGCAGCCGTCTGTTATCGGCTGAGAGGCTCATCTGTGGAATTCCTGCTCGTAAATACCAGCTCAGGAAAGTGGACTTTTCCGAAAGGTCGCCTTTGTCCAGCCTTGTCACCCAGTGAAAGCGCCGCGCGCGAAGCCTGGGAAGAAGCGGGTGTTCACGGCAGAATTGAAGAAATACACTTCGCCCACTACCTCGATACCAAGCGCACATTAGGACACGATTCTCTTACCCGGGAAGTTCGCATCGCAGCTTTTCTCATGGAAGTCCACAGGACTGAAGACCCGCAGGAAAGCGGACGCAATCCAAGCTGGTTCTCTCCTCAACAGGCCAGAAAACGGCTGGCGGAAGGACGTCTTTCGCCCTATTCCAGGCAAATCGCCAAGATGATTGATGCAGCAGTGGATCAACTTGCGGTAAAAAGCAGAAGGCAAGCTGCAATCCTTATGCGCATGCAAGGACGGCGGCGCCTGGCGTCTGTCCGCTAGCTGCCGGCCCGCACCTCTTCACTTGCCCTGACTAATTGTTTGGCGCAAATGCAAAGCTGAACTGTTAACCTTGAAATGTGCGCATCTCGTAGAGCTTTGCCTGTGACTTCCCAACGTCCAATTCGCAAAGACTCTGGCCTGGTCCATTGGATGAATGAGGTGCCAATGGAAGCCGACAGGGCTGCCGACGGCTTTGAAAATGAACCAGTCCATGATCTGCGCGTTGCTCTTCGCCGATGCCGTTCCATGGCGGACGGATTCCGAGCTATCGATCCGCATAAAGATTGGAAGAGAATGCGGCGGCAGGCTACGGCGCTTTTTGATGCCTTTGGCGCTTTGCGAGATTGCCACGTCATTATGGAATGGGCCCAAAAGCTCGGTGGCTCCGATGATCCCATTACACAACAGCTTCTGGACCATTTTGACGACAAAGAGGCAGAGCTGGAACAACAAGCTACAAGCGCGATAGATGCCTTTGACCGAAAACAGTGGCAGACTTGGACGAACCAACTGGGCCGACGCGCTCGCCGCCTGCCAATTGGCTCACACGTATTCCAGATCCTTGCCCTGGAGAAATTTATTGCGGCCCGGAGGTTGGAAACTCCTGTGCTGAAATCGAGCAATGAAATTGCCTTTCACAAGTTGCGAATCGGCCTGAAGAAGTTTCGCTATGTGGTAGAAAACTTTCTTCCCCAACTGAACAATGAGTGGAAAGCAGGATTAAAGCAGGTCCAGGATTTGCTGGGCGAAATCCATGACCTGGACGTGGTTCGAGAATCGGTTTTCTCGTTGTGTGCTTCTGCCGATCCAGCGGCGCTTCAACAATGGGGAGGGGTCATAGCAGCCCAGCGTCTTCAGCGCGTCCAACGCTATTCCGAACTCATGTCTGGCGAGAACTCCTTATGGCGTGTTTGGCGGTCTGCGCTGCCTCAGGGAAAAGCTGCGCGGGAAGCATCGCTCAAGAAGCTGCAAGCCTGGTCTGCTTTTATGGATAGTGATTTGCAGCATAACCGGCGCGTTTCCCGGTTCGCAGTCCAAATTCATGACAGCCTGGCGCGTCTTGGAATGTTGAAGGGTACCGATAAGAATTCACGTGAGCTACTGAAAGCTGCCGCCATGGTCCATGAAGTTGGCAGGTTTGCCGGCAAGAAGGACCATCACAAGAGCACGCAGCGAATGGTAAGCAACTTGGACCGCATCGTTGGATGGACACGGCAGGAAGTCATGACGATGGCTAGCGTGGCGCGCTATCATCGCGGCGCTCTTCCTCAAGCCGGCCGATTGCGCAATATTCCTATCGCACAGCGGAAGATGATTACGCTGCTGGCCGGCATTCTGCGGCTGGCCAACGCATTAGACGACGAGCGTGATGGTCAAATCCAGCGTATCAAGGTGAGTCAACACGCAAACTATATCGTGATACAGGCACAAGGGCTGCGCCAGGACAGCATGCTGGCGGAAAAGATCGCGGCCGCCCGTCACCTGTTGGAAATTAATTGCGGCGTTCCGGTATTGGTACGGCCCATGCCCCATCGAACGGCAAGAATAGATCGATCTTAGTACGCGAACTTCATCGAGTTCACGCCAATAATCCTCAATCAGCATGAATGCGCCAGTTGGGAGTGAATGTCAGTTGCAACTGGCCGGTCACATTGTGCTCTGCTGTGGGCTTGAGAATGGGAATCAGCCATCGCTCGTATTGCACGAATGCGTCAACCTGCAAGTTCCGATGTACTCTCCAGAGCAAATGCATACTGGCATCACTCTGTGTTCCTCCGCCTGGCAGAAACGATGAACTGGCTTTAACATCGCGATAGCTTAGCTGGATACTTGTCTCGGCTGATAAGTGATATGTGCTCCAACCCTGATAACTGCGTCCGTCGCGACCCGTGGTATTTCCGAATAAGATTCCCTTATTTGTATTCGCGTCATGGTATTCCGTGCTGAAGTAGAGGAATGTGCCCCCATGGTCCACCGCGCCCATGAGCTGGGTTGACGTAGACTCCACGCGAAGATCGAGCCGGGAAATGCCAGGGAAATGTGAGAGATACAAACCCGGATTCATGGCGCTTCTCCGCGGACTGGCAAGCGGAGAAGGATCGTCGTCACTATAAAAATCACCGTAGAGACTTAACCAATTTCTCAACCCGGGAATCTTGTAGGAGAAATCGAATCCTGATTTTCGGTCACCGGGATCATTGGGATCGGTGGCCGGAAGACCGCTATCGCCAAACGACCCGAAATTTCTTGCCAGTGCTCGCGCTGTAAAAGGATGGCCTACTCCAGCCCAGATTGAGGCGCGGGTAAATCCAAGTTCAAGATTTTCTGTGGGGTGAAAAATGATTTTCTGAAGATTGAAGAACGGTCGCGCCGGAAACTGGTGGCCGGATAACTTTGCGAACTGAAACTCCGTTTTGATCTGGCCCAGGTAATGGAAGATCCAGGGTAGTTCCATCGGCGTTGTATGCGTGAGGTGCACCCCGTACATGGCATCGGCATTGTCGCTAAGCGTCAATGGCCCCATAGCGCCCGGTCCCAGCCACATGCTTTCTTTTCCGAAGGAAAATGCGAATTTGCCCAATTGAACCCCGGCATAGACATCAAGAGGGTAGAAACGATTGATGGTGGAAACCGGCGAGAGCGGCAATACCGGATTTTGGTCTATAGACGCGATAAGAGTGCTTTGCTCCTGGGTTAAAGGCCCGCGCCCGGGAGCGTGTTGATACTCGCCTCGGGCATAAAAGAAAAACCTTCCGGCTACCGCGCTGCCGGAAGCGCCGGTAACTATGCTGCTGCCTTGATCATAAGGCCTGCCAAAATCATTCCAGATTGTTTGGCCGAAATGGTAGCTGTCGCGCAATGGAACGCCGGAAATATTCTGGTAACGCCCATAAACGGAATCGATGCCCGCGGAATAAAAATGTTTTCCGTCCTCGCTAAACTCCGACTTGAGCAATCCAATTGTCCTGGCAACCCATAAAGGCGTGGAGGAATCCTGCGCATAGTATTCCGCTTCCTGTATTTGCCGTAGACATTCTTCACGCGTCCAAGGCTCAATACCAAGAAATTGAGTGCGGATGTATCCCATTGCGGCAAGGCGCTTCAACTCCGGATAAATCCAGCTATCCACAGGAACAAAGACCGAGCCCAGGCGCGATCCGCGGCTTTCTTGCGGATCGGACACAAACGAACCGAATTCAGCATCATCGACATCTGGATCGTGGTGGGCGCGATAAACTTGCCTGCCTATCAGCCATCCCACGGCGGCGCCCGCCACTACATCCGAAGGAAAGTGTTGCCGGCCCGCCACGCGGCTAACGCTGATGGCGGTGGCGCCACTATAGGCAAGAGTCTGCGACAACCAACCGGGATATTGGTGAGCAATCACCGAAGCGAGCGCCCAACCCAGCGTTGAGTGCGTGGAAGGGAATGATGGATTACTTATTGTCTGGAAAAACCTTCCCTGGCCGCCAACTGTCGTTGGGCGCTCGCGTGCAAAAGCAAATTTGAATGCCTCATCCACCGCGTAGCTGTTAATCAGGGCTTCACCAGACAGCAGCCGCCGTCAATGGTGATGGCTTTGGTAATGGTAAGAGCGCCGTATCCGGCTGGATCAAGAGCGTCAATTTCACCGCCGGCGGCGGTTTTGGAGATTGCGCCTGCAAACGTTTTGCACGGGGCAGTGCGGCTGCAGGGATTAGCGTCATCGCCCACACCGGACACCCAAGTCCGAGAGGCCTGGGCACCGGCAAGGCCGGCCCACAACATAACAACAGCAAAAATTTTCATCGTGCGCATAGTGCCTTTTTTCCTTTTCAGTCTTAATTGGCACCCGTCCCCCCGAACGGATTTCTGGACTCTTGGTGAGTGGGTTGCCTGGCTAGTTGTGATAGGGGAGAGCAGATCATATCAAATAATCAGCAGCTTTGAATCCTGATTTAACGGCGAATTTATCTTAAAAATTAAAGACAAAACCCCCAGGGCGGGACCATTTCGGGGTATTGGCGTCTTACAACAGATAAGGCATGTTTTACTGAGCTTTAAGCTCAAGGTTCAGCCAGCAGTAATCTTAAACACAGTACCGATTTGCCGACGAGTGAAGAAGAGACGTTCACTGGCATTCAGCCCCAATCGCCAACTTACGAAACCGAAAAGAAGAACGCTCGAAATCAGCAGTCCAGTCCGCATGACCACCCCTTCGGGGAAAGTGACGGTGTAAATGGCGATGTAGCCGCCCGCCACTGCCGTTGACAACCGCAGGAGAAAGCCGGGCCTGTGTGGAAGAAGCTGATGCGCCAGCAAAAACAAGAGGAACGCCTCAACGATGAGACGCATGGCCCAGGCAATGGCCGCGCCCCTGACGCCGAAGGCCTTTACCAAGAACACCAGCCCTACTACATAAATCGGAAGCTCCACCAGTTGGAGCTTGGCCGGAATGTCCGGACGCCCGGCGCTTTGCAATAAAACGTATGGCAATTGCGCCAGGCAGTTGGCAAATATACCGGCGGCGAGCCAGCGAAGCACCGAGCTGCCATTTTGGGCAAAAGAAGCCCCTAACCAAAAGCGCAGGACTTCTGGTGCAAAGGCGGCAGTAAGCAAAACAATGGGGAACACAGCCAGGAAAATGTATTTGACCCCGCGGCCCAGCAGCACCTTGGTACGTTCAGGATCCAAAGCCAGGCTGGTGGCGAAGGCGGGAAAAAGCACCCCCGTGACCGCGCCTGGAATCACGGAGAAACGAGTCACGACTTCAAAAGGCGCAGTGTAAAAGCCCACGGCGCTGACGGAGATCAGGGTGCCAATGAGGAAGCGATCCATATAAACCATGATTGGGCTAAGGAGATTACTAAGATTCATCCATCCCCCCAATTTAATGAGAGGCCAAATGGTCGAGCGTCGCAAACTAACGTTGTGCCGCAGCAGCGGCATGGTATGAAAGCAGGCGAACAGATGCGCCAGCAACCCCATGACACGACCCGCGACCAGGATCGCAATTACCGGCACCAAACTGTGCGAAAAGGGCAGAGCCAACAGCGGGCCGGAAAAGGAGAAGATGCTCATGGGGATGCGGATTAGGTTGAGCAGACGAAAACGCTGCTGTGCTTCCAAAATCCCGCGAAGGCCGGAGGTCACCGTGACTGTGGGAATAGAAAGCGCGAGCAGGTAGAAACATCTCAAGGCCTCAGGCTGCAATGCAGCCGGAATCTTGAGCAACCCGTACACCAGCCGGGGCGAGACAGCAAATGTGGCCAATCCACCAAGAACTCCAAGACCAAACAAGATAAGGATAGAGGTCCACGCAAGAGGCGGCACGGAGTGTTCTTCATTTGCTCCCAGCTTTTCGGCAACAAGCTTGGTTAGCGCCCTGCCAATGCCCGCATCAAAGAGACTGAAGTAGCCTATGACTACCCATGCCAGTGAAAGTAAGCCGAAGCGATCCAGGCCCAGCGCGTGAACGAGCGGAGGAATTGACACAACCGCAACGCCCATGGGCAGAATTGTGCCCAGCAGATTCCAAATGGTGTTGCGCGCCAGCAAACCGCCGCTGGTGAGGCTAACCTGCGGTTCACTGCTCATTTCGACGCGACATTTCGGATAGCAAGAATGTTGAAAGCAAGTTTCATAGTGGGTCCTCGTCCGACGATTTGACGCTCTTGATAGTAACCGATTGAAGTTGAGGATCGTGACCCGGCGCGCACTGAAAGAAAAACTTCATCTCCCGGTTTTTAGTTTCGACGGTCAAATAGCTACCGGTTTTCTCCGCGTGACCCGATTCAAAAATAAACAGCTCCGGCTGGTGCAGGAATTCCGTAACATTCAAAACGTCACTGGGATGTGGATAGACAGTGACTCGCAGTACTGTATTACGCCCTTGCGTCGGAGAGTAACCCAGCTCCGCAAAAACCATGCGATAGCCGGTGCGGGAAGATGGGTTCCATTGGCGCGCTGATCTATTCTTGATATCAGGCTCTCCCAGGACCTTGAGCGCTTCTGAAACATCTTTATCCAGCGGAAGGCCGTAGTACGTGCGCCAAGCCAAAACTTGGTCTGCCGTTAGCTCCTGTTTTACTGGCTCCGTTTGGTGGGAAATGACCTGGAAAATGAAACAAAGCAAGATGGCTAGCGCTTTCATAGGTGTAGTTTATCGTAAGAGGTCATCACATTAACCTGAACGAAAAATGAACAAATCGGGCCTCAGGGGGCTTGTCCTTATTCGCAATTTATTCGCGTTTAGAGATGCGCTAAAGTAGGCGAAAGCAAAACAATTTACCACTGATCGGCGCCGATAACACTGATCAGAAATAGGCGGAAGCACAAACCTACGCAAGGCCAAGGCGTTGAAATCTACGCCATTCTGGGATGACTTGGGATGAACCCTCTCA
>Ga0206944_1047_pt2 | contig 9969 bp, 9 predicted proteins | sample Alteio_BWOrgHeat_4_FD_152978 | JGI IMG/M metagenome (GOLD analysis project Ga0206944, IMG submission 152978) | Enriched cells from forest soil in Barre Woods Harvard Forest LTER site, Petersham, Massachusetts, United States -... | ecosystem: Environmental > Terrestrial > Soil > Temperate forest > O... | reverse complement strand
AAGTGCACAAATTTAGGCCTTTCTGTATGCAACTGAAGGGCCTTTTAAATTTCAACAGTAATCTATGCTAAACTTAGTTCTGTTTGGTCCACCGGGAGCCGGTAAGGGTACACAATCACACAAGCTTATTGAAAAATACGGGTTGATCCACCTTTCAACAGGCGATCTGCTGCGCAGTGAAATAGCGCAGGGAACAGCCCTTGGTATGGAAGCTAAGAAGCTGATGGATGAAGGCGTACTTGTTCCTGATGCTGTGGTTATTGGTATGATCAGTAACAAGCTTGATTCTAATAAGGATGCAAGGGGCTTTATTTTTGATGGGTTCCCGCGCACAGTGGCACAGGCTGAGGCTTTGGACGATTTGCTAAGCAGCAAGGGCGTTAACATATCATCTATGATAGCACTTGAAGTTGATGATGTTGAACTGGAACGCCGTTTACTGTTACGTGGCAGAGATTCAGGTCGCCCTGATGATGCTAATCCCGAAGTGATCCGTAAAAGGATAAAGGAATATAATGACAAAACAGCCCCCGTTGCTGAATTCTACAAGAAACAAGATAAATATACAAGCGTTAACGGAATCGGATCAAAAGACGAAATATTTGATACGATCTCTGAAGTAACGGAAGCACTATAATTTCGGATTTCGGAATTTCAATTTCGAATTTATTTTTATTGTGATTTAAATTCGAAATTCAACATTCGAAACGGCGAAGCCCTCTTGAGCACTTTAAAAAAACAAACAATAAGCGAAAAATTCGATATTCATTATTCCAAAGATGTCCCAGGGTTCCAATTTTGTTGACTATGTGAAGATATGCTGCCGTTCAGGTCATGGCGGAGCCGGGTCTTCACATTTGCACCGGGATATACTTACCTCAAAGGGCGGACCTGATGGCGGCGATGGCGGCAGGGGAGGGCACGTGATCGTTAAGGGCAATGCACAGTTATGGACGTTGCTGCATCTTAAATTTCGCAAGCATGTGATAGCTGGCGATGGCGATCCTGGTGGAAGCTCTTTGCGGTCAGGAAAAACAGGCAGGGACGAAATACTGGAAGTGCCTTTGGGAACAATAGCCAGGAATTCTGAAACAGGCGAAGTGATTTTTGAGATCACTACCGACGGCGAAACCAAAACATTAACGCCAGGCGGTCGGGGCGGCCTCGGCAACTGGCATTTTAAAACATCTACCCAACAAACCCCCCGTTTCTCCCAACCCGGAGAGGATGGTAAGGAACAATGGAACATACTGGAATTAAAATTACTGGCAGATGTGGGCCTGGTAGGTTTTCCGAACGCGGGCAAATCAACCCTCCTTTCCGTCGTTTCAGCTGCTAAGCCTGAGATTGCAGATTACGCGTTTACCACATTGGTGCCAAATCTTGGTATTGTAGCTTATCGCAACAACCGCTCGTTTGTAATGGCCGATATCCCCGGCATTATTGAGGGTGCATCACAAGGCAAAGGGCTGGGCTTCCGTTTCTTACGGCACATCGAACGTAACTCCGTATTGCTGTTTATGGTGCCAGCCGATACCAGTCGCACAATCAAGGAAGAATATAAGATTTTACTTAGCGAGTTACAGGAATACAATCCCGAACTGATACATAAACCCCGTGTACTAGCCATCACCAAAATGGATTTGCTGGATGATGAATTACAAGCCGAAATGAAGAAGGAATTGCCGGAAGGCATACCATCAGTATTTATATCTTCCGTAGCGCAGAAAGGTATCAGCGAGCTGAAGGATTTGCTTTGGAAAGAGATCAATAAATAATGCGGAGTGCGGAAGTTCGAATGCGGAATGATTAATCAATCAGGTTCTCAATGCATCACCTTTGGCCTTTCGTCTGTAGGTTTAAAATAATTATTATCAGATAGCCAGTCCGCCAGCCGCTGCGGCCAGGTATTTACCGATTTCAGTTTGGAGCGGTTCCCCATATTAAAGCCATGATCACCTCTTTCTAAAATATGCGCCTCCACAGGCACCTTTGCAGCGCGATAACCCTGTAGCAGTTTTATTACTGATGGCGAGCAGCACATATCATCATTCGCGGCAAGCAAAAAAACAGGCGGGGCATCAGCAGGTATTACATCAGGAATATAGCCCGGCCCCGGATAGATTTGTATCAGGAAATCTGGTCTTTCGTTTTGTGAATCGATCAGGTCATTGCTTTTTAAATGCCGCTTGTCGTTATCAAAAGCCACCATATCCACTACCTCGCCACCGGCCGAAAAACCCATCATCCCAATACGCGTAGGGTCAATGCCCCATTCTTTTGCCCTTGTGCGAACTAAACGCATGGCCCGCTCACCATCTTCTTTTGCATTCTCAATTTTATAGGGCGAATTAGTATCACGTGCCAAACGGTACTTCAACACAAAAACGGCTACGCCAAGGTTGCTCAGGAATTTGGCAGGATCAATGCCCTCTGCATTAAAAACCAGCAGCCTGTGCCCGCCACCCGGGCAAACCACCACTGCCGAACCATTAGCTTTCTCCTTTGGCGGAAGAAATACGGTAAGCGAAGGGTTATTAATATTCTTCACCCAATAATCCCTGGCCTGTTCGGGTACGTCCTTTAGTTTCTGAAAACCAGGAGCCCCATTGGGCCATAAGGGAACCACAAAGGGTTCGGATTGGGCGAAGGCTGAGAATGGTAGCAGGCAAATTAAAAAAAAGAGTTTTTTGAGCATAACGGTAATATTACTATGAAGAATCATATTGAGCGTTGTCATGCTGAGCCCGTCGAAGCATGGTGGGCAGGCCATACCCCACATGCTTCGACGGGCTCAGCATGACATCCTTTTTATTGTACTACTTCCCAATCATCCCCGGGTCAAAAATGCTTTTATCAAGCGGGCCACCTGTCTTTACATCATAATACTTCTCAATCTGCAATATTTTATCGTTCACAAAAAAGGAGCACCTGGTTTCGCTCCATGCACTTTTTAGAGGGATCTGATCCTCCATAAACCCTTCCTCTTTGCTGCCGTTTTCGTATTTAATAAAACGGATGGCAACCAATTTATCCTGGTTAATCCACAATTGGTTCACCTTTTCATCATCCTTATCGGCGCCGATCACATAGGCTGGTTTTCCCTTCCATACTGATGTATGAAATTTACTCAAATCATAATGTAAGGCCTTGAAATGGGCGAGCACATCATCAAACGGGCTAAAATATAAGCCGCCTAAAAAGAATATCAGCTCATTTTCATTTTTGACAGATCGCGTGATCTTATTCTTAGCGAAAACATAAGTCGAATCCTTCCTGAAAATAATCCCATTGCCACTATTGGGATCACCAATATCAATCCTGAGCATATCGGGGTAAGCAATACGCTCGTACCAGGTATCTGATTTGATAAGGCTGTCGTTCCGGTATCTTTCGGTAGTTTGGTTAAATGACAAGCTGCTGTGCCATTTACCATGATACCTTGCATACATTTTTTGCAAAAGGATGGTCGAATCCAGGTTTCCCTGTTTTTGAAAAAGGCAGAGATAAAAAAAGTAAGAGTGCTAATGATTTCATATTCTATTTAAGAAGTAAATTCCTCATAGGCAGTGCTAAAGAGAAAATTACGACGTTGCATGGCCATATTTTTTCAATGAAGTTAGGGAAATTATGTGCAATATTTTTTTGTGGTGAAAATTTTACGAGGATAGATTTTATAAGGATTTGATGATACCGGCCGGGTTGCCTCTATTTAAAATGCTCCGTAGGAGCTACCGCTTTGTAGAAGAAATAATAAAAAAATAACATGCCCCGTCAGGGGCTATCCTTATGCAATTGGGTAACCCCTACGGGGCAAAGCAATTGTTCTGTATTAGGGCTACAAAGCGGTAGTCCCTCTGGGACAGAAGAGAATAGACAAATAATATTTAGCCTTTGATGTACTTCGATGATTTTACCACAGAGGCCACAAAGGATTTCACAGAGTAACGCAGAGTTTTAAAAACTGGTTATCTTTACCATTCTTTTATGGAGCAGTCAATCACTAATACCACCAAATGGCTTTACTTATTCATCGCAATGGCCGTTTGCATAAACTTTAGCGGACTGTTTATCACCATTATCGGCCCCGACGGTACCCTTTATGCAAACATTGCCAAAACCATGATGCTTCGCCATGATTATGTGAACCTGTATTCGCAATGGGGCGACTGGCTCGATAAACCGCATTTCCCATTCTGGGTCACCGCTTTGTCTTTCAATGTGTTTGGTATTACAACGTGGGCCTATAAGCTGCCGGGTATTTTATTTATGCTGATGGGAGCCTGGTATGCCTACCTGTTTGCAAAAAACCTGTATAATAAGGAGATTGCCTTATGGTCAGTATTGATTCTGCTTACCGCACAGCATATCCTGATATCAAATTATGATGTACGTGCCGAGCCGTATTTAACCGGGCTTATCATTGCCGCTGTTTATCATCTTTACAGGGCATCGGTACAAAATAATTATTGGCAATTACTCATCGGATGTGTCTTTGCTGCCTCTGCCATCATGACGAAAGGCATGTTCGCCATTATACCAATCGGCGGGGCAATTGCGGGGCATATCATCATCACCAAGCAATGGGGGCAGCTTTTTCACTGGCGATGGCTGGTAGCTATAATTTTAACGCTGATCTTTATTCTCCCTGAAATATATTGCCTGTATCAGCAGTTCGACCTGCATCCCGAAAAAATGATCTTCGGACAAAAAGCCGTATCTGGCATCCGCTTCTTTTTCTGGGACAGCCAGTTTGGACGCTTCTTTAATACAGGCCCCATAAAGGGCCACGGCGATCCGTCTTTCTTTATTCATACTACCTTATGGGCCTTTTTGCCCTGGTCGCCGCTATTATTTGCGGCGATATTCCAATTCCTCAGGAAAGAGATCAAAAATGTACAAGCTTTTGAATGGTATTGCCTTTGTGGCTCGATGCTTACCTTTTTATTATTCTCAGCATCAAAATTTCAACTGCCCTATTATTTGAATATCGTATTCCCTTTCTTTGCCATAATTACGGCACAATATCTCTATAATCTTAAGTCTGAAAAAAGCATCCGTGCTGTCCGCATCACGCAGGTAATCATTATTGTATTATTGCTAACCGTTGTTATCGCACTGCAATACTTTTTTCGCCCCGAAGCGTTTTCATGGTCAACGGGTTTAATTTTGGCTGCCTTAATTGTTTTGCTGGTATCCTTGCCACGATCGATATCAACCAAAGTATATCACCGGATAGGGTTCAGCACCTTGCTGATCTCATTTATCGTGAACCTTTATCTCAATCTGGCATTTTATCCATCGCTTTTACATTACCAGGCAGGGAGCGAAGCAGCCAGGTGGATCAATAAAAATAATCCCTCAAAATTACCAGTAGCGCAAAGCGGCGATAACCCCGACGCGCTGGCATTTTATCTCGGTCAGCCATTAACCAACATCAATACCGATGGCACAGGAAAAATGCCGCCAAGGCCATTTTTACTACTGGCCCAAACAGATATCATCCACGGTTTGGCTGCGCATGGCTGGCATATGGATACAGTAAAAACGTTCGACCGTTACTGGATATCTCGCTTAAGCCTCAAATTTCTTAATAGATCCACCAGGAAAAAAGAGCTCACCCACAGTCAACTGGTGATCGTTCGCTAATAAATTATAAAATATTTTATAGGTGCTGTATCATTTGCAAATCAATACCCGTAAGGTATAATTGAGGTTTATGTTGATAATTGAATTTAACTTATGAAACGCATCAGTCCGCTGCCGAGCCTCCTCCTTTTAAATAGTTGCCTTTACTTCCTGCAAAAAGGCAACAAAGACATTAGGCCTGGCGAAGGGACAGACACCGTCTTTACCGTAACCGGGCAACAAGGGGCCGCAGTGGACGATGCGTTTACGTTAATTTAATAATGTAGCTGCCAGCACTTCCAAATGGCAGCTACATTTTTTTATCTACACCTTTAGCGAGTTACAATAAATAGCCCCAACAAAAATTCTATCATAAAAAACCCTGCCTGCGCTTTAGCGCAGACAGGGTGATCAAGCGAAGCGATGATCGGTCCAAAGGACTCCTTCTAAAATTTAGAAAGCACTCCTAAACCTGTACACGCATCCCAGCCTACACGAGCGGTGTACCCACCGTGAGAGGTTGTAGTATCATTATCGCCTACGGTTATGTCTCGGCACAATCCCGGGGTCGCATAAATTGTTGGATTAATAAAGCCTGCCGTTTTCCCCTTTTGCTGGTTAACTCGTGCTATCAAACCGGCCATCAACGGTGCAACGGCGCTTGTGCCCCCTATTACCATCTGCTGTCCGTCTACCAATACCTTATAACCTGTATTCGGATCGGCATCAGCGGCTACATCCGGAACGCCGCGCCCTTTAAATTGGAAGCCTGCTGTTGCCGGCACATTTGAATTGGCTTGATAGTCGGGCAATGGGAAAGTGCTGCTTACGCCGCCACCGCCTGCTGATGTATCAGAATCATGCCAAACGGTTTCAGTGCTTACAACGCCATTATTAACAATCAGGCTTGTGCCGCCGCATGCTAAAACATAGGGGCTTGATGCCGGAAAATCAACATTTGGCTGGCCGCCGGTCGCACCAGTAGTTACGCCATCGGCCGATCCGGCGTCGCCGGCAGCTACACAAATGGTAACACCAAGCAATGAGGCCGCCTTAAAGGCTTCATTAAAGCTGGTGAGCGATTGCTGTGTCCAGTTCACCTCGGCCGATCCCCAACTGATGGAGATAACAGATGGCTTATTAGCTGCATCATGTACTGACTGGGTGATAGCATCCAGGAAGCCCTGATCTGTATTGGGGCAAAAATAAACTACAATATTTGCACCAGGCGATACTGCGCCTGCCACTTCGATATCAAGCATTACCTCACCGTCGGCGCCATCGGCGTTTGAGGGGCTGTTTTTACCACTATCCACTGATATTGCCTTGACTTTCGGCTTTTTTATCCCAAGGCTTTTAAAATAATTGGTCAGATCCTTAGTGCGGAATCCGCCCCCCAATTCAATAATACCTATTGTTTGCCCCTTGCCATTAAAGCCATTAGGAAAGCCGTAAATTTTTGCAAGCTGATCAGGTGTAAAGGCTTGCGGTGCTGCCGTGTGTGCAACGATCTGCCCGTCTCTTTTTGATATTTTAAACATTGGGCGCGCCACAGGGCGGTTATCCAGCCCAAAAACACCTTCGATGATATCCTTTAAAGCCGCCGGGATAAAAATATCACCCTCCCGTACCCTGATCTGATTACCAGCTGCATCAGTTGAAGCTGCTAAATTTACACTGAATGCTGCTTCCATATCGCTGACGCTTCCACGCAGGATAACACTTCTGCGGGCCAGACTTACCTGTGCGGTAGATAAATGATATTGATGAGCAAAGTCCTCAACCTTGTCAACATCCTTTTGGGACGACCCAAATTCCTTTTCATAATTTTTATGAGTAACCCTCTCGCCCGATTGCAATTTGGATTCAATTGATTTTTTTCTGCGGATGCGCACAGTTACTTCAATGGTTTCGTTACGGTTTACCTTACCGGTGGTTTCACGTTCATGGGGGGCCTTATGGCTGCCGGCCAATGCTATTTTTTTTGGAGAACTCATTTTAAATGATATTTAGGCTGTAAATAATAGGAATAAAATTAGCTGACGGCCAAAGGATATTTGGCAGTACAATTACGGTTTCTGATGCGTGTTTTTACGTTGTTTTTCAGTTGCTGATTGAGGGGTTATTGGGTGGCTGATCGGGTTATTTTTTAATTAAAACATAGGTGTAAACCGAATTTTGTTTTAACTATTAGCAAAACTCAATCAATCCGATCAACTATAAATAAAATCACGAATAGTGATTCTTGATCTCACTATTTAATTGGGATAGTATAGCCGCATCTAATTCGCAATGGCAGGATACGCAGTTTAAATGTTTATCAAACCCAAGCTGACCCAATATCTTACCTTGATCTACAACTAGGAATTTACCCTTTTCATCAGGTAATACAGCCAGGCTGCGCTCATCATCTTTAAAATTGATCAGTACGTGAAACTGATGTTCCGGGAGAAATCCTGATTGCTGTCTCATAATAAAACCCCTTCTGAAAAAATGGTTGGTAGAAAAGAAATTGATATTACTCAAATTTAACGAATAGTTATTTACAAAAGTGCAAGTTTTTGATTAATTTTTTGTTAAAAGTTTAATTTTTTTGGAGCAATATTACTTATTGTTTTAACCACGATTAGGTTGGTATGATGATAGGCTATTACTCTCCCAAGAGGGGAGCTTTTTACCCCTTCATCGCTTCAATTTCCTTCAACGTTTTGGGCAGATATTTACCTAATACCTTGCTTCCGGTATCTGTTATCAAAAAGTTATCCTCGATACGTATCCCACCAAAATCACGGTAGGTGTTCAATACATCATAATTGATAAATTCTGTAAATTTATTTTCAGCTTGCCAGCGGTCGATCAGTTCAGGGATGATGTAGATGCCTGGCTCAACCGTAAGTACAAAACCAGCCTCAAGCTCTCGTCCTAATCGCAACGATTTCAATCCAAAAACAGAGGTTTCTTTTTTTAGGGTATCGGTATAGCCAACATAGGGTTCGCCCAGGTCCTCCATGTCATGTGTATCCATTCCCAGCATATGGCCCAGTCCGCATTGGAAAAACATGGTGTGTGCACCTGCTTCTACAGCGTCCGCAGGGTCGCCTTTCATCAGGTTAACTTGTTTTAAACCCTCCGCAAGCTTTTGACAGGCTTCCAGGTGTATGTTTTTATATCTCAAACCCGGCTTTAACAGACCAATGGCATGATTCATTGCATTCAATACCACTTCATATAGCTCACTTTGCCGGGTAGTAAAATGCTTGCCTACCGGGAAGGTGCGGGTAAGATCACCGCCATAATGCAGGTCGTTTTCGGCTCCGATATCACTTAGCACCATCCGGCCCTCCTGCAGGGTATTGCCGTAATAATGCGTATGCAGCGTTTGCCCATAGGTGGTAATAATGGCTGGGTAACCCAGATGCGCATTATTGGCGATAGCTACCTCATGAGCCTTAGCCACCAACTCGTATTCCTTTATGCCGGGCCGGGTATGCTGTATAACGGCCAGTTCCATATCCACGCTGATAGAAACCGCCTTTTCCATCTCAGCTATCTCAAGCGGCATTTTGATGACGCGTTGCGAGATAATGGTTTTGATCAGTTTTGCAGATACATAATCAGCAACATCATCTAAACTTGTATTGAGCCATGCGGCAAGCTTGATCTTATTTTCAGGCCGGTAAGGTGGTAAAATATGTACCGGCCGACCTGCTGCTAAAGCTTTATGTATGTAATGTATTACCTGGTCATAAGGTTTTGTTTGGGCGATGCCAACCATTGATGCCATTTCGCTTACAGTGGGCAGCGTGCCGGTCCACACAATATCATCGATACTCAGTTCATTGCCGAAAATCACTTCCTCGCCTGTGTCGGTATCGATAACTGCGGCAAGCATCTGCACATCAAGCCCGAAGTAATAAAGAAAGCTGCTGTCCTGCCTGAAGGGGTAGCAATTGTCTTTATAATTCATACTGCTGTCCTCGTTGCCAAGCAAAAGGATAATGCCATCAGAGCCGATTTTGTGCTTCAATACTTGCCTGCGGTCGGTATAAACCTGTTTTTCAAAAAGGTGAAAATTCATGGTACAAATATATTGTTTTGGCTGAGTTGAATAAATTCATAGGGTTGGAAAGGGTCGAAATAAAATGATTGAGTAGCTGGTTCCAACTACTTCAACCAATACAACGTTTCCAACCACTTCAACCACTCTCTCACCCAATCAACAAAAAATAATTCCCCAACCTGTAACTTTTTGTTTTATTTTCGGGTAACAGGTTTTATAGCTCTATAAATAAATATTACAACAAATTAAATAAAGCGCAATTTTATAGTTCGATATTTAAT
>Ga0206944_1177_pt1 | contig 10017 bp, 10 predicted proteins | sample Alteio_BWOrgHeat_4_FD_152978 | JGI IMG/M metagenome (GOLD analysis project Ga0206944, IMG submission 152978) | Enriched cells from forest soil in Barre Woods Harvard Forest LTER site, Petersham, Massachusetts, United States -... | ecosystem: Environmental > Terrestrial > Soil > Temperate forest > O... | reverse complement strand
ACGATTTAGGATATTGAGTGATAGATATAGAAATAGAAGGAAGCGATACCGGTGATTCATGAAGTTGCCTCACATGGTATGTATACCGGAAAATGATCCTAAAAACGATTACTTTAACCTAAAAACGGCAGTTAGCGTCTCCAACTGCCGTTTTTAGGTTTAATCTTTAATTAAAAGAAACTGAAAAGGCGGAGCATTTTCCCAAAGCAACCTTGCGCTTGCATAGGCTGAATAGCGGGGTTCATTTACTGAGCCCTTATTATGGTATTCTTTACATGCAATTTCAATGTTACTTAATGACATCCATTCTCCTCTTGTTTTCTTTGCAGCCAGTTTAAATGCACTAAACCCAAGGAATGTGCTAATAGCCTTTTGTGCTGTTTCGTCCCATAAATTTTCATACTTGATGGCTAGAATCTGCGCTTGATTTAGTTCACAAGGCATTGTTTTAGCATGCAGCCAATAGAACAACTGCTTCGTGCACCCCAACGCATCATATGCTAAGAGATTATTGTCTATAGTTTGGCATGTGGTCGAACCGATGTCTTCAAGCCACGAAATATCAGAACTTTCCACATGTTCAAAGTGCAATTTACCCCATTTAGCGTCGTTTGCACACATATGCAAAGCAGATTCAGCAGCCTTATCAGGATCGGAATAAATAAAGATAATCTTTCCACTATAAGACTTCTTTGGCACAAGAAGGTGTGTCTTTAAAATGGTATAGCCCTTCGGACAACACTTTCTTAAAGAGTCAAATAAAACGGTACTCCCTGAACGACCCGGACTTGCCACTAACACACTGTTTTTATCTTTATAATACCCTTCAAGTTCTTGGTGAGTGCAAATAACTGCCATTAGCACATTGAATTTTGCACATATAAACAAACCAAAAAGTGTTGTATACAACGCCTTACGTATGCTCATAATTTATTCCCTTTTTTCGCTATTCCAAGGTGGAGAATGGAACGTTTAGCATTTCGCCACGAGGATACGGAGTGTTTGGATATCTGCGAAGGCCTGTTAAATGAACGTGGCAAGTTTGTAGGGTTAAGCATGGATTTAATACGTGTAAGCCAGCTTGCTGGGCCTGAAATGCAATTCTCCCATCACAATGTTTGGTGCCTAACTCAATACGACTATTCTTAAAGGGTCTCAACGGAGTTGTAAACACCCAACTATCGTGTGATGAGCCATCAGGTGTTCCATATAGCTCTTTGGTTCTATATAGATCTAATGAACCATCTTTTTTTACATTCCAGCGCGTCAAAGTTAAAAACTTTCCTGTTAAATTATAATGCTTCAAGTATTCAAGTGTATGATTAAAATAGATATCTGCATTAGATACAATCACTTTCGAGTTAGGATACAATGTATTCGCAATATCAAAACACATCTCATAACTTTGACGACAATTGGTATATGTGATGAGAACTGATTTTTCAATTAAATAATTCAAAATAGCATTTTTACTTGTGTCTATTTTATCATCGTTGGTTGTATCATAGATGACATGAATGACATCTATGAACGGGCAGGCCAGGTTTTGCTTTAGGCAGACAAGATATTCTTCTGCGCGCTCGGGATTGTCTTCATTGTATAAGCATGTAATTAATACAACCCTCTGAGAATTGAATTGTGCATTAACATTGATATGAATTAAAAATGTTAAAACTAATAAAATCCATTTATTCATTTTTTTCCTATTAATTCGTTTTTTATAAAAACCTATTCTTTCGTTAACCGATCTACCGACTCTTTTACATGTTGCAATTGGCCTATTTTATTTGGAATACCAATCGTCCAATTCGCATGATGCATAATAGGGCGATCCGGAATTGGCACCACGACACCTGGTTTCCAGCGTGTGTTAGTAAAGGTACCTCCGCCAAAGAAACTATCGGGTAAAAGACCCCAAGAAATTTTGAACTCGTTAGATCCCAAGTATTTTCGAAGAAGAGTTTGATCATTCTCCTTCGATTGACTGTCTGAAATGGCCTTAAGATCGGAATAAATTCTTGCCCATAACTTTAAAGTAGATGGGGTACCTCGGCAAGCAAAAAAACCCGCACAAATACTTTTACTTCCTGTTTCGTCATGATCTTTTTGGAAAAGCATATCTTTATCTTTCATAAGGCTGAGTATAAGATCTTTAAAAGGCGCAAAAAACTGAATATCCACATCGCTATGAATAAAAACTTCATCCGGATTTTCACGAATACCCTCTATAACTAATTTTACTTTTTTTAACATCGTTGCATTCCAGCCTTCCATCATGAATTCGCCGGAATCGCAATCTTGTCCTGCGTACCTGATGATCAGTGTAAAATCATCATGCTGCGTAATAGAGGGTAAAAACCAATCGCGCAAAAACACCCTGTGAGATGGGGTATAAAGCGCATATACTTTCACGTCCGTTTGTTCACCTTGAACAATTTTGTTACCCTGAGCAATTTTTTGGAATGGGTTGTTAAGCCTAACACCCCTCGCTTCCTTTGGCGCGCCTTGAGCCACATTGATCAACATTACAAACGCCAAAAGCAGCCAATTACTCATTCGCAGCCAATTACTCATACTCATTTTTCACTCCATAATAATTATAAATAGCGAAGACAAAACCCTCTCCACAAAACTGATTAAAAGCGGCTTTACAAGCACTTTTTAACTCATTTTCCCTATCTTCTGGTATCGCACTTAAAATCGCATGAAGATTTATAATATCTTTGTCATTTAAAAAAATGCAACACGTTGTCCAATCAAAGCCTTCGGGAAGATACATATCGCGATCAAATAACACAGGGATCGCTTCTGCCTGCAAGGATTCCCAAAAGCGCACTGTACTTGCGCCAACACCCCTTGGACATAGAGAATAGCGCGACCTTGAGAGAACCTCTTGGTATTCTCCTCTTTCTTCATCCTTTAACTGCTGATTCCCTTTAAAATGCCATTGCAAACGCTGCTTGATAATTGTATTTTCTTGAGCCGGTAGAGAAAATAATTGCTTACGCGTGAAATGGGTATCATATCCAATAAATGAATACAAAAGATCTTTATTAGATGCCGGATCTGCCCCGTTAATAGGAAAATGGGGAAATGGAAGCACGTGAATACCATCGAAAATGTCTTTTTTCATCACGTGTGGGGTAAACAACACATCAATTCCGATTTCTTTTAACTTAGGGATAATTAACTTGAAATTCACATGTTGACAAATTGTAAAGCCCCCATCCAACTGAATATTTGGAGCAAGATCTAATTTTTTAGTGTTGATGAGTACAGTCCAAGGAACTGCTAAATAATTCACATCTAAATTGACGCGACTATTTTTTAAACATTCAAACGCTTTAAGTTCTGTAGGGATATCTGTTTCAAATAAATCCTCAAGATAGGAAAAGATTTTTATTTTTGATGTCGCTTTTGATGTCGTATTCCAGTTTTGTTTATTTTTTTTAACGAATGGATTATGCACACGAATACCCACATTACGCATAGGAATTCCCATACATTGAGATTCAGGCAAGGCGATGGTACATCCAATTAAAAAAATCAGCCAGTGAGTCCACTTCATACAAATTGCATCTTCATAGTCTCTTGAAGCCCTTTTATATTTCCTAAAAGGTTATAGCACAAGATAAGGCCATTGACAACAAAAAACCTCGTAAGGATTAATTTTGACAATCCTAAAAAAGTTCAATTTTAGGAGAGAGAAATTCTATCCAATATGATTGAAAAATAAATTTACACGAATTAATTTTCACTTGCCAAAAACCAAATTTTGAAATTTTTCCCTCCTATATTGTTCCATTAAATCTTTAGTACCCCCTTGAAAATGTAAAGCTTTGAATCTAATAGGCACGCCTAAGTTTTTATTGAAACAGTAGGGAAAATTGTCTTGATCCCAAGTGATTTTCTTAATATTTCTTGATTTGTCCTGAACCATTTCGTAATAGTCTTCATCACACTGCATATGATGATCAAATTGTGCATCTCCATAAATATTCCTCAGATTGTAAGATTTCCAAATACTCCCCTGGTCATGAAGAAAATGGGTTAGGAGAGTCATATCACAAATACCACCCTTTAGTTTTTTCATCTGCATTCTTTCGAATATGTCTTTCAAATTTTGGAGTTTTGTTTTGTCTGTGTAATAATTCATAATATAGTCGCAAAATGATTGTAAACATTTTTTTGTCCAATATGAGATGTGCCCTGAAGCTGTGCCCTTTGGAGAAATCATTATGGAAAGATCGTATTGACTGAAATTTTGGTACTCCATATTTATGTTACAATAAAGCATGACATCCGTATCACAGTGGAAACATGTATCAATATTATAATAATTCATAAATTCATTTAAAACAAACCATCGTTGAAAACAGAACAACTCATACTTGAAATGATTAGTACATAAATGTGTATAGACACTTTCAAATTTTTTTGAGTCGATAGAAAAATTATTTATATTAAAATGGTCAACTTCTTTGTAGACGTTATTTGCATCGTCACCAATAAAAATAATATACGGGTTATATTGCTTTGCTTGCCAACAAAAATCTTTTAAATAAGAGGAATTGTTATAGTGCAATGTAATTACAGGGATTTTTTCAACACTAGCACTCAAATTAAATGTAAAAATTACTAAGTAGATGCATAGAAAGATCTTTTTTAAAGAAACCATTTTTAATTCTCCTATGTTTTGTCCGAATCTAGCCGGAGTTTACGAGCCCCTCAACGGGACTGCGTCCTGGACATATCTATAAATAACTTTATGGCATAGTATGAGCATCGCTACACAATCCAAAACCATACCAAAATGGATTTTTAAATAAACGAGTTCGGACAAACTATGTCACATACTGATCTAAAATTCAAGGATCACTTTTTCCCTCTTCAGCCTAGTGACAATATGTACCCTGTCACGTCGACGTCAACCTATTGCAATATAGAGTGTAAACAGATAATATTGCACAAAGCGCAAAAAGGTTAATATGGACTCCACCACCTACTTTAATCCCTACTCAAATGAAACATTTTTTGGAGTGATTTTTCAATTTTTTACACGGTTTTTTTTATTTTTGAGCGGTAATTTACCCTTGAATGAAATGGCTGCCGACGAAATCCAGGTCATCGTACTCATCGCAGTTTCTGCCTCATGTGCTCTGGTCGGATCATTTCTCGTCTTGCGAAAAATGACGATGCTCGCCAATTCACTCTCTCATACAATTTTGCTTGGTATTGTGATCGCCTTTCTTTGGAAGACATCTTTTTCTTCAGACTCTGCTACTCACGGTCTTAGCATCTCAAGCTTACTCATTGCCTCTCTTATTATGGGTCTTATTACGACGTTTTTAACCGAATTTTTGACTAAGGTCACAAAATTACAAGAAGATGCAAGCATTGGCCTTGTCTTTACAAGTCTTTTTGCAGTTGGAATTGTATGTCTTACGGTGCTCATGCGAAATGCACATATCGGTACAGAGGCCGTTATGGGCAATGTAGATGCCTTAGAAATAGACGATATCAAGCTCGTTTTGACCATTTTTGCCATCAACGCCATCTTAATTTTTCTTTTTTTTAAAGAATTTAAGATCACAACGTTTGATAAGCAACTCTCTTCTGCTTTAAAAATCTCCCCCGTTTTTTTTAACTACCTCTTAATGGCTGAAGTCTCTGCTACGTCAATTGGTGCTTTCCGCGCCGTTGGCGTCTTAATGGTGCTTGCCTTCATTACCGGCCCTCCACTCATGGCCCGCTTAGTGACTCATGATCTAAAAAAACTACTTCTGATCTCTGTAGCCATCGGCACATTCGTCTCTATTTTCGGCGTTGCCCTTTCTCGCCATCTCCTGACCGTCTATGGTCTTTCCCTTTCCACTGCAGGCATCACCGTCAGCACCATATTTGTCATGTATTGCATATTGGCGGTATGGCATTTAATGCCTAGCTTTAGGTTTAAGCAAACCTTTTCTCAGGACTCTTTGTAACTGAGTGCGCACAGGGTTTTTACTTTCTGGGATCTTAGCTTGTACAGGCGTTTTCTCTTCTACTATCTCTAAAAGTAATGGCTTTTTCTCTTCCACTATCTCTACAGGTAGAGGCGTTTTCTCTTCGACTACTTCTACCGGCACAGGTGTTATTTCTTCTACTACTTCTACCGGCACAGGTGTTATTTCTTCTACTACTTCTACCGGCACAGGTGTTATTTCTTCTACTACTTCTACCGGCACAGGCGTTTTATCTTCTACGACAACGACATACTGGCCCTCTTCTTCTTTAACTACCGTTTCTAAGATAAGAAGCTCTTTATCGTTCCATTTGGACTTTAGTGGATATATTTCAAGTTTTGGCCTCCCTAAAGCGCAGGCCATCGCCGAAAATGAAGACTCAGCTCTTATCACACACTCAAACTGCATAAGAGAGAAAAAATCAATTAACACGTTTTGATCATGGGAATTCTCTTTTGGTCTATAATCAAAAAATATTTGAGGATCGTTTAACTGCTCAGCATACACTTTTGCAAACACTTCAGGACATGGGTCATCTGTAAAAATATACACATTTAAGATGTCACTTGGGTATTTCTCTCTTACAAGTTTCAACATCTGAATATACCAAGCATCGGGGGGAAATCTTAAAGGGAAGTCGATGTCTGGATGTTGCTCCTCTGGAATTTGATAGGCAGTAAGGGGGAAAGATGTGTTGACAATTGCACTCGTTTGCCATAAAGGATGATCAAATCCTCCTCCTCGTCTAATATGAAGTGCAATCGTTTTATCCCCTTTTGGAATCTGTATAAGGTCAACGGGAGATTTTAGGCAAACTTCTTGCCTTAATATAGATAAAAATGTCTCATCTTTCCAGTCAATATGGTTATTGGCAGGCCATGCAGAGATCATAAACATCGTATTTTCAGCCTCTGGGTCAATCAATAAGACATCTTCGATGTTAACTACTTTTAGATCATGCTCACTATAGCGCCTATTCATCTGATCCATCATTAGTTCATCGGAGTACTTAAACGGGCGATAATAAAAATCAAAGCCTTTTGAGTAAGCCACCCATCTTGCCTCAACGTATGAACGCAAATGATCACCCGTGCGGGTGCTATAGTAGGGATTATCTGGATCAATCACAGCGCGCACACCATCACCTGAATGTGTGACGCCGTTTGCTCCTAAAAGATGGGAGTAGTTTAAGACGACAAATAACGATGTCAATATAATGTAAATCATTATTTCCCTTAACTTTTTAAGTAAAAATAGCTTTGAATAAGTAAAAAAAGACGATGGTAACTAATGCACCGGCCGGCACCGTCACAAGCCATGAGAGAAAAATATAGCGCGTCGTCCTTAAATCCAACGCCTCAAGGCCCCTTGCAAGGCCAACACCTATGACAGAGCCAACTAAAATATGGGTCGTTGAAACGGGAAGGCCAAGGCGTGAGGCGATAAGGATCGTCGTAGCAGCGCCAAATTCTGCAGCAAATCCCCTTGTCGGAGTCAGTTCTGTGATTTTTTTACCGATTGTCTCGATCACGCGCCACCCCCATGTCGCAAGACCTACGACAATGCCTGCGCCGCCAAGTGCAAGGGCCCACGTCGGAACGGGGGATGAAGATGAAATGACGCCTGTTGTCAATACAGTAATTGCCGCAGCAAGCGGACCTATGGCATTGGCAACGTCATTTGCGCCATGGGCAAATGCCATAAGACACGCGCTCATGATCTGTAAATAACCAAAAATCTTTTCAACAAGAGCATATTCAGTACTTTCAAGGCTTAATTGCTCTTTTTGCTTTAACGAATCGACCATAGAGCTTACTTCTTGCAATAGCGCATCCGTTTGTACTTGAATCACTCCTTTGGAAGCTGCTTGTACCTGTAATAGGTGCCTTCTTGCCTTTTCAAGCTGATCAGCCACTTTGGGTTGATATTCCGGATAGCTTTCAGCCTCATGAGAGACAGGTGCAATAGATGCTTTCGATAAAATCAATCTAGTGATCAGCATGGCAATTAAACCAACACTTGCGCTAATGGCTGTCGATTCAATAAATGTCAGCTGTAGCTGTATATTGCTTAAACCCTTATATAAGAGGATTAAAGCCAAAATAAAGACGACTCCAAAGACTAAATAGGGCGTCATTTTTCTAGCTGCGACAACGGGTCTATCGGCATAAAAGATCGATTTTCTAAGTAAATTAAAAATAAAAAAAGAAGCAACACCCCCTAAAACGGGAGAAAAGATCCAGCTTGCTGTAATGATGGCAATATTGTCCCAATAAACAGCTTCTGACCCACCTACTACCAATCCAAACCCAACAATTGCCCCTACAATCGTATGGGTGGTAGACACCGGCCAGCCATAGTAAGAGGCAAGCTGTAGCCAAGCACCCGCAGCGACAAGAGAGGCAAGCATCCCAAAGACAAGAATCATCGGATCTTTGAAAATTGCAGAATCGACAATGCCCCCTTGTATTGTTTCAGATACATGGGATCCTAAGAAAAATGCGCCACCAAATTCTAAAAATGCAGCGACGATCACAGCTTGTCGAAGAGTCAAAGCTCCTGATCCAACGGACGTTCCCATCGCATTGGCCACATCATTTGCCCCTATATTCCATGCCATGTAAGCACCTGCAAGGACAACGAGAATGAGTAGTATTGTTTCAACCGGCATAAAGATGTCTATTTAAGCTCAAGCGTCATTCGCACGCGAAGCGCTAGATTTTCTGAAAAATTGGAAATACTTGCAACCGCCTCAAAGGTTTTTTGCCAAAGACAAAATGTGCCATAGGTCATCTCATTTTCCGCTGCAAAAAACTTTTTAAGAAGTTTTCTTTGAATAAGATCGACCTCATGCTCTTGAAAGCACACCTTTTCTACCATAGTTCTTACTTTTTCAGCCTCTATCCCTCCAAAGGAGGATTCTAAAAGCTCTGTAAGTTCTTTGACAATAAGAAAGGCCCCATCAAATGCTTGAATGTTTTTTGCCAAAAACTCTTTGAACTCAATTTTAAAAGTAGGGAGAAGCGCAAGCTGCTTAATCGTCATTAATACTGCAATATCTTCTGCTTTATCTGCAATGTGATCTTGTATCGTTAAAATTTCCAAAAGATGAGTGCGATCTATTGGAAGAAATAAACTTCTTGGTAAATGCGTTCTGACATCATTTTTTACGAGATCCGCCTGATGCTCAAGCGCTGAGATCTGCTCTGCAATTTCAGCCACTTTGAGATACTCTAGTTTTTCAACAGCATCAAAGAGATCTCTCACTTTATGCACACAACACGATACCTTATTCATATGCAACTGCAAGGGGGAAAAAGGGGATTTTCCAAAGACATTTAAGATTGTTCCAAGCATGAAAGTACACCTTTGCTAATATCAACCCCATCTTACCCTAATTGCCATTTGAAAATAAAGCCTCCATTTACAGAAAATTAATTCCTTGATAAAGTGGGCTCTTTGCAAAGGAATTGAAATGGCGACGACAATCGATAAGTTAGATATTAGCGTATACAATTTATACGCCATTCGGCAAAAGCTGATCGAAGATAGCAATCTGCAGCTGCGTTTTGATCAAGCCTCTACCATCCCTCCCCAAACACAGGTAGTCAACACCTACCCAACGCTATCAGAACTCGATATCCTCTTAGGGATTCCCCTCTCCCTTTATACGCCGTGGGCCTATTTTTTACCCCCGAGTAAATTTCACAATACTCGACGCTCGCCCTTTTCTTTTAGCCGCATCGCGCCAAGCCTTGGCACTGATAAAGATCAAGAAGAAGGGGAAATTCTTTTAGACAACGTCGTATGCAGCACAAAAGAAGAAGAAGTGGAAAGATCGGCCATTAAAAACTGTTTTAAGCAAATGAGTGAGATCAATCGATGGCTTGGGCATATCGTCGGGCGCGTCGGTCAATTTTTACAAGGATAGTGCATTTAAGTGAGTAAAATTAATTGGTGTAAGACCCTTGGTTGGAGTCAAGATCAGCTAGATGAGCTGCGCCTTGCCGGC
>Ga0206944_1176_pt1 | contig 10117 bp, 8 predicted proteins | sample Alteio_BWOrgHeat_4_FD_152978 | JGI IMG/M metagenome (GOLD analysis project Ga0206944, IMG submission 152978) | Enriched cells from forest soil in Barre Woods Harvard Forest LTER site, Petersham, Massachusetts, United States -... | ecosystem: Environmental > Terrestrial > Soil > Temperate forest > O... | reverse complement strand
CAGAAGAAGGCTGCGTAAACAGGTCTGTAAGAAAGATCAGGGCTGCCGGAAAGACGCCACGGTAAACGGGCCGGGCACCGGACTAAAGATAACGGTGGCATTCGTACGATCAAAGAATACTGAACGGAACGGAGCCGCGGGAAGCAATCCGTCCTGAAGGTCAGACGGTTTTTGCAGATCGTTGCGCAGGACCACGACTGGAGTTTCCGGCAGATGGACGCCAGCAATTGAGACGTCGTGCAGGAGAATCGTAGAACCCATGTGGCCGGCAAGATTGGTGGCAACCTGCATCAGGCAGTTGGCTTTTCCGCATGAGCGCACTGAAGGCGCAGCGATCCGATTCTGAAAAACCAGGAATTGCGCGATACCTGAATCAAGAGCAAGGCTCCAGCTTCCGCTGGGAGAAGCCTCAGATGCAACTTTGATAAGCATTCTGGACTCATTGATCTCCACCGGAACACGCAGTCCCGCCGGAACTTTTGCGGATTCAGGCAGAGGATAGAGTTCCAGGGTGCGGTGCTCATAGTCGAGACGGAAAGAGAACTGCAACAGAAAATTCATGCCCAGCACGCCACGAATCTTGCGATCCAACGCAGTGAGCTGCGGGAGCGGTACCGCTAACGCTTCCTGGTTTGAGACGGAAGCAGGTCCTACCCGGAAGGCCTGAAAGTAATAGCGAGGCACATCTGTAGCGCTAGCCAAACTGGCCAGCTTGAGCCTGTCCTTGGGCTGCAAGCCAAGTTCGGTGGCAAGTTGCGGATCAATCAATGTGGTATTGGTGCCAGTATCAATCAGGAAATCAAACGGCCCGCGATCATTAATGGAGACGCTGACCACCATTAAGTAACCTGCAATAATGCGAACGCGAAGATGCGTGTTGGCGTCTGAGTCGGGAGTATGGAAGGCGTGCGCTGATGCGGCGCAGCATGAGACCAGCAGAATGATTGCGAAAATTTTTGTCCGATGAGCCATTCGTCTTCCTTTGGGGCCCTGTAAACCGGCCCGAGGGAAGCCGTGAGAAAGCTATCGTGGGCGCGATAGAGTTGGAGTGGAAGATAACTTTTGGTCGCAGCACTTGTGGGAGCAGGTAACAGGAAAGCTCGATCAGCCGCGTTATGGCCGCAAAATTTTGGAAGCGAGCAAGATTCCCGATGCGCTTTAGCCGCATGAATGCTGAGTTGTTTGATATAGAGCAGATTGAATGCGGGTGAGAAAGAACGCTAGAGCGCGGGGGTTGATCACTCTGATTACGTTACTTTGCGACAACGACTCCACAGCACGTTTGTCACTGTGGGAGTAAACACCATCACAGCGAGTCTTTGAGTGCTGAGCGCGCAGACACCGATCTGAAGCGCAACGCGTGGTAGAATCACGCGGCCTTCACGCTCATGTCTACCGAATTAAGACGCTCCATGGGGCTCACTGCCGCCATTTCAATGGTGGTGGGAATTATTGTGGGCGCGTCGATCTTTGTGCAGCCTGCAGAAGTAACCCGGCTGGTGCCGAACCGAATCGGTGTAATTGTGGCCTGGCTGGTTTCAGGCGTGCTCACACTTTGCGCAGCGCTGGTGTGCGCGGAACTTTCGCGCCATTTTCCTGAAACAGGCGGCGTGTATGTTTTTCTGAAGCAAATTTATTCTCCAGCCCTTGGGTTCCTTTGGGGATGGACGATGTTCTTTGTAATGCACGCGGGAATTCTAGCGGCCATTGCGGTGGTGCTGGCGCGCTACGCGGGATATTTTTTGGGCTTCGGCGATACTGGCGTTCGTCTGCTGGCCATGGTGGCGATTCTCTTTGTTTCTTTTATCCAATATCTTGGCGTGAAGCCGGGCAGCGCCGTTCAGGTGACGCTGACCGCGGCAAAGGTTTGCGCAGTCGCATTGCTATGCGCCCTGATTTTTACCATGGGGAAAGCGGCGCACCATCGGGTGGTTGTGTCAGTGGATCAGCCAATCCACTTTGTTTCTTTCGGCCTGGCCGTAGCCGCAGGACTCTTTGCCTTTGGTGGCTGGCACATGGTTTCATACTCTGCCGGAGAAACTAGAGATCCAGAGCGGACGATTCCGCGCGCTCTGATCCTGGGCGTACTGATTGTTACGGCCTGTTACACGCTCCTGAATGCAGCGTATCTTTACGAAATGCCGCTTGGTTCCGTGGCCACGTCCACACGTGTTGCGGCCGAGGCGATGGAGCGCGTTCTGGGCCCTGTGGGCAGCAAGGCGATCACCGTGGTAATTATCATTTCGGCGCTGGGTTCGTTGAATGGGATTGCGCTGGCCGGACCCCGAGTGTATTACGCGATGGCGCAAGACGGCCTCGCTTTCCGGTGGATGGGAGCGCTCCATCCCAAACGCCAGACACCTTATTTAGCGATTGCAGCTCAGGCCGTGTGGGCGTGCATCCTGGCTGCCACAAATTCTTATCGTGCGCTTTTCAGTCGAGTGATTTATACCGAATGGTTGTTCTTTGCGCTGCTGGCTGCCGGTATTTTTCTGCTGAATCGACGTGGCCAGTACACACCAAAGTTTCTCGCATTTGCTTATCCGCTGCTTCCGGCAATTTCTTTTCTTACCTCGGCAGCCATTGCCTTGAATCAGATTTGGGCGGCACCGCGGGACAGCTTCATTGGTCTAGGCTTGCTTATTATGGGGCTTCCAGTATATTTTTTCTGGGCCCATCGCAGTACGAATAAGAAAGCAGCAACGCCGTAACTTAGAGAGACGTAGCGGGGCTACACCTCTACGCGATGGTGACAATACAAATTCAAACAAAGATGCGAAACCGAGAGATCTTGTTACGATAGGGATTCCTCCCCTTCGCAAGCTCAGGGTTCGGAACTTCGGAAATACGGATGCCAACGATCGACTTTCATAATCATTTCTATCCACCCGAATACATCAAAGCTCTTGAACAAGGACCAAGCGCGGTCCGCATTACTCATGACTCAGCCGGAAATCCCTGCCTGCATTATCCGGGCGATTACAACGTGGCTGTGCCCGGCCATCGGGACATTGAATACCGGGCACAAGTTCTGAAAGAGTCCCGCATTGACACGCAGGTCATCACTCTCACGACGCCCGGCACGCACATAGAAGGCGCGACGTCCGCGGTCCGGCTTGCACAGCTCGTGAATGACGCTTTCGCGCGCATCGTCGCCGACAAGCGCGGGTTGTTTGCTTCTCTCGCTACTTTGCCGCTGTGTGATCCAACGGCATCAGCGGTTGAGTTGCGCCGCGCCATGGGACAGCTCAAGTTTCCCGGCGTGATGGTTTTCAGCAACATCAATGGCATTGCGCTTAGCAACCAGAGTTTCTGGCCGCTGTGGGAAACCGCGAATGACCTTGGCGCTATCGTTCATATTCATCCCACAAATCCTGTAGGCGTGGAAGCCATGCTCGAGTATTGGCTCATGCCACTTGTCGGTTTCCTTATGGACACAACGCTCGCTGCCGCGAGCCTGGTTTTTAGCGGTGTGGCTGAACGTTTTCCGAATATTAAATGGGTGCTTGGACACCTGGGCGGAGCGATTCCGTATCTGGCAGAACGGCTTGATCGCGGCTATGAAGCATTTGCCGAGTGCCGCAAGAACATATCACGGCCACCTAGCTCCTACCTGAAGAAGTTTTACTTCGACACCGTCAACTTTGATCCCCACGCGCTGGAGCTGGCCGTGAGCTTTGCCGGCGCCAGCCAGATTCTTGCCGGCAGCGACTATCCGCACCAGATCGGCAGCATTCCCAAGATGCTGGACAGCCTGCAAGCCATGCGGATTTCAGAGGAAGATCGCCAAAAGATTCTCGGTGGGAACGCGAAGAGGTTGTTGGGGATTTAGGAAAACCTTACCGCTGATCAACGCGGATTGACGCGGAGAGGAGCACACGAGTTCAGCTCTTTCGATCATCAGTGGTAAAGATGAGTCAACGGGGCCTCTCCTTTAGCTTGCCGGACTTGTTAAGCGTAAAACATCTTAGTGCAGCCATCTCGTCATTGTGAAGCGAGCACGGGTCGGAATTGTGATTTGCAATTCCAGCCATCAAATCGCTAATGAGTTGCAAAAATGCTGTCTTCCCCGCCATGTCACAACTGACCTGTAACTATGGCATGATAGAGAACATCTATTATTCAAAGACCAGCCGCCTATGCCTGTCGTTCTCAAGATCGATCCGCACCGCAGAGTGGTGCACTCCGCTTTTTACGGCAGGATCACTGACGCTGAATTGCTCGGCCATCACAAAAGTATCGCATCTGATCCTGATTTCAATCCGCAGTTCGCAGATATTGTGGACTTCAGTGACGTGACCGATCCGGCCATCACAGAAAGCGCCATTGCCGCGCTGGCAGCCAATCCCAGCCTGTTCAGCAACTCAGCAGTTCATATTGTGATCGCGCCTGCGGCCGTTGTGTTTCGGTTGGGGGCAAGATTCAAGGAACTTGCCCGATCGTCGCGCCCTAATTTTCATGTCCTTAAGACGCGGGCCGAGGCATACCAACTTTTGCCAGCAGGTTGGCAAGATACTTCTGGACGGTTGGCTGACCGTCCCGTGCCGCGCCGTGCAGGTCGCGCAAACGAGGGTTGCGCTCGAGAGCAACATCCGGGACTAAATCGGCATTCACAAAGCTGACTGCTTGTGCCCACATTTGCGGATGAATTAAGCGCATGAGGGGTTCGCTGGATTGGCCCGCGCCAGAGTGGAATAGTTTGTCCGGGCAACTCTCGTGTACGTAAAAAATCGTATTCTGCCGATACCACCATGCAATCGCCGGGTTGTTCCACACTCTGGGTCGGATGCAATCCACAGCGAAGTAGTTCCATTTGGCAAATTCGCGCTGCCAATAATCCGGCCATTGTTCGTTGATATGGTAATACCCGCATTGCAAAGGAATAGCTCCGGAGAACAATATGACCGGGCCAAGTTGCGTCAGTTCTCGAACCAACGCAGGTCCCCTGTTTTCGGAGAGATGCTCGATGGTTTCCATACACACCACGAGATCGAACGTGCGATCGATTTGCAGCGGTTGCTCAAGATCTTGTTCGAGAAATTCGGGCGGATGGATCAGCCGCAGGCTTTCAGCCATTGGCTGGGGCTGGTCTACACCCATCACCTCCGGGATGCCGCGACGTTTGAACTCATCAACCCACACACCCACTCCGCATCCAACGTCGACGACGCTTTTGGGTGACACATGCCTTAATATTTCTGAAACGAGCGCTTTCGCGGATCCAGCGGTATCATCTACTTGGTGCTGGAAGAATGATTCGGGATACATCAGTTTTAGCTCCCAAAATTTTTCAGTGTGAAGAGTAGCATGAGCACAATTTTTCGCACAACATAGCCACGACCTAAATATCACTTAGTACTTCCCATTTTGGACCTGGGATAGTACTAATAGCGATCTTGTTGGTTGCTTTAAGGTACTTGGCCAGAGAGATAGTGGGGAAATGCACGAAACGCCGCTTCATCGATGTCTACAGTTGTCTGCACAATAGCGGTCACCAATGATGACCGCAATTCACGACCGACGTCGTGGCTAACTGCCAACCCGACAAATAAATGTGCAGGGAAAAATGGGAGGCATATATCTATTTTTGAGTGTGCATGAGTTCTCATCGCCTGCAACTAGCTTGTTAGCTTCTTTTTCATCTGCGCCCATCCACGGCTAAATGTTTGGCCTTTTGCCTTTCTTCGTGTCTGCGTGCCTCCGCGAGATCTGCCTTTATCCGTATTAACCCGGGCCTCCGTAGTAGATTTTTCATTTCAACAGCTTCCGCACTTCCCGGCTCAACTCCACTACCTCAATCCATTCCGGACACTCAGGCCAGTTATGCACCCAGCAGATAAGCATGTCGCACTCATTCGGATCGTGCTTATGGATCAGAAAATTACGGCTTTCCTGCTCAAACTCCGCGTTAAGCCTCTGCCATCGTCCGCCTTCCACCTCGCGCATGACCTCGCAATCGGGAAATTCCGGCTGCAATCTCGTCACCACCAGTCCCAACGGGCCGGACATCATCCCAAAAAGATAGACCACGCCCAACTCGTTCGTCGGCGCGTGCACCAGCCCCAGGGGCGTTAGCGGTGCTCCATACAGCGGACGCTCCTTTTTGCATCTCGTGATCGCCGTACTCGAACTCTTGTCCGCGCACCGTTTTCTATTCTCGTGCGCCTCCAGCATCTTGAGTACATCTCCCCATTCGCTTTCGAGTCCCTTTTCCCGAACAAATTGCAACAATCCGCGCGGGACCTCCGTCCACCCTCCGAAACGTGTCAGCAGCGGCCCTACGCTGTAGCGGCTTTCCTTGCTGTATTCCACCAGGCCCGGCAATTTTCCCACTCGCCGCGCCACCCCGGCCCAATCCTGGAAAAGCGTATCCAGGTCGAGCTTGTAACCCGCGCCATGCGGATCAAAGCCGGCTTCGCGTAGCGCATCTGCGTATCGGCCAAAGAACCGCCGGATCGTGCGCAGGGTGATCCGGCGCATCTCTTTCAACTCCGGCACCGTTGGAACGCGGCCCAGCTCATCCGCGCAGTTTCGAATCGCAGCAATGATTTCTTCCTTCGTCACCTTTACCTCCAAATAAAAAAGCCACCCGTTTTGGGTGGCTCGATTTTGAAAACTTGTGAAGCAAAAACTTGTTCGCCGGAAATGAATATCCCTAAGATCTTCGAAAGGAAGATCGACGAAAGTTGTGGACCGCAGGCGCCCTCGCCTGCGCACCTCGACGTTCATCTGACTTAGCTACGTCTCTCCTCAACATCGTGAAGATAAGCATCCACGATCCAGACAAGTGTCAGGGCACGAATTTATTCGTGCCGAATCCGATTCCATAATCCGGGCTTCAGCCCCTGCACCTTTGATTGCTCAAAATTCTTGTGGATCGCAGGCGCCCTCGCCTGCGCACCTCGATGTTCATCTCCGCTGCCGCTTGGCGTCAGCCAGGAGAAAAATAAATGCGGCAGCCGGAAATTCGCCCGCTTACCGCAACGCCGCCCGACAAATTGCCAAAGGATTTGTGATCGATGCAAGGAAGCTAAAACACAAGGCCAATTGCTAGTTGCCAATTGCTAACTGCCTTTTCGCACACCCCGGCCCCCTACGGAAGGACTCTTTTCCAACGCGCGTAGCCTTACGGCTTCGCATTTTTGGATCCCTTCAGGGCCGCGGTAACTGGGAGCGACACAAAGGCCCACAGACCACAGAGTTGCAGGCCTTTTCGGGTAAACCCGGATTGCCAATCTGGCAACGTTTCGCCGGCGCCGCTCCCGGCAGAACTGCCCTCACTATAAGCGAAGACGGAGCGAATTGCAACAAAATCTTCTCCTACTGATAGATTTTTCGCTTCCCTGTTTCCGGACACCCCATTCCATACCGGGAATGAATCTTTTCAACCAAATTGCCAATCCATGAAACGAATCGCCTGTCCGCCGCACTATGTGAATAGGGAACTAAAAGAAGCTCACAGAGTCTCCTGCCGAGCCTATCGCTAGCCTCTGTGGTCTTCTGTTTTTCTTTCCTTGGTGGAGTCTTCGCGGCTGAACGCTGGTCGCGAAGACTTTTTTATTTCGGCATCGCTAACGGCTCAACCACACCGCTGAGAACTTCTTTCACATCCGCTTCTTCCGGCAGCGTACCAAACGCATGTCCATGCTGTCCGGCCAGCCGTGAATCGATAAACGTTTCCGCCATCGCGGGAGAGCTGTACCGCACCATCAATGAAGCCTGAAGCGCCAGCGCAAGTCTTTCCGTCAGGTCTCTGGCTGAGTAGTTGTCACCGGCAGCCGCACTCAATCGAGCGCCAATGCCTTCAACATATTTATCGAGCCGTGGATCAGCGCCGGCCGTGAATTTAAATTCAGCCATGAGTGCCTCCACCGTCGCGGGTTCTTTAGTCAGTGCGCGAAGCACGTCCAGGCACATCACATTCCCGGAGCCTTCCCATATGGAATAAAGCGGCGCTTCCCGATAAAGCCGCGGCATGATCGACTCTTCCACATAACCGTTACCGCCCAGGCATTCCAGCGCTTCGCCCACATGCACCGGAGAACGCTTGCAAAGCCAATACTTGGCAATGGCAGTGGCAATGCGGCAGAAGGCTCGTTCTCGGGCATCTGCTTCACGCTGATCAAACGCACGGGCCAGCCTGACCATGAGCAAGGTCGCGGCCTCGGACTCAATCGCCAGATCGGCCAGCACATTGCGCATGAGCGGCTGGTCGATCAACACCTTCCCAAAGGCTTCGCGATGGCGCGCGTGATGGACCGCCTGCGCCAGCGCCTGCCGCATCAGCCCAGCGCCGGCAATTGCACAATCAAGACGCGTGTGGTTCACCATCTCGATAATGGTTTGCACGCCTCTTCCCTCTTCGCCCACCACATGTGCCCACGCTTGCGCAAACTCAACTTCACTGGACGCGTTGGAGCGGTTCCCCATCTTGTCCTTCAACCTCTGGATGTGGAAAGCGTTGCGCTTGCCGTCGGGCGTCCAGCGCGGAAGCAGGAAGCAGCTGAGCCCCTGCGGTGCTTGCGCCAGGATAAGAAAGGCGTCGCACATAGGCGCGGAACAAAACCATTTATGCCCGGTAATCAGGTACTCTCGCGAGCTTCCAATACGTTCAGCCCGCGTCGTGTTCGCTCTTACATCGGAGCCGCCTTGCTTCTCCGTCATGCCCATGCCCAGGAGCACGCCGGATTTCTCCTGCGCCGGCGCAAAACGCGGATCGTAAGTAGATGACAGGATGCGCGGCTCCCATTCGGCGGCCAGCTCCGGCTCAGCCCGCAAAGCCGCAACCGCTGAAAACGTCATTGATATCGGGCAAGTGTGCCCAGCCTCATTCTGCGCCGTCAGCATCATCAACGCGGCACGCGCAACGTGAGCGCCAGATCGGGGCTCCGCCGCGCCACCAGCGGAAGAGAAGTCAGATTGCCACGGCAGGCAGTGCAGCCGGTTCGCTACTGAAGTCCGCATCAGGTTGTGCCATGCAGGATGAAAGACCACCTCGTCGCGCCGATTGCCAAAGCGGTCATGCGTGTGCAGCACCGGCTTGTTTTCATTGGCTTCAAAACCCCACCGCTGCGCCTCTTCCGTGCCGAGTAGACGACCAAGCTCGGCGATCTGTTCTCGCGCCCAGCCTGCACCTTCACGCTCCACAGCCTGCGTTAGTGTGCGATCACTAAGGAAGAGGTTGTAACCGGTAAGAGGCGGGACTTGATTTGGCGTCAGTTGATCGCTGATGGGATCTGCCGGTTCAGACAATGGCGCTGCCGGCTGCGGGCTTATCTGTCGCGTGGAAGCCGTCATAATGCTCTCATTATGAACCAGAGCAAGCGTAGCGGCACGAATTTCATTTTTTGGGTGCTGACTTTAGGACTACAGAGGCGAAAAAGCCCTGAGCTCTGATTTCAGAACACAGGGCTTCCGCTTCAATGGAGCTTAAGCTGCTTTTTCCGCTTGCACGTTGATGTTTTGTGCGAGCTTTGTCAGTTTCTCGTCGGTTGCCCTTTCCTCGTCCAGCGTCTTCTGCAGCAGGCTGGCAAAATTGGAATGGCCTAGTAGTTCGGCATACGTTCTCACGCATCCGTAACCGGCCATTTCATAATGTTCAACATGCTGCGCCGCGCCGATCAGTCCGGCATCCATTACTTCAGGCTCGGCATCTTCTTCCATTAATTCTTTGCCGTCGGCAATCACGCCTTCCATGCCCTTGCACTTCTTTCCCCGTGGACTCTCATCCAGCTCTTTGAAGATTTTTTCCAGGCGCTCCACATGCACCTGGGTTTCTTTCAAATGCTGCTCAAAGCCGCTCTTCAGTTCCTTGGAGGTCGCCTTCTTGATCATTTTCGGCAGGGCCTTCAGGATTTGATTTTCCGCGGAATAGAGGTCTTTCAACTCTTCAATAAACAGGTCTTTCAACGATTCCATTTCCATTGCGTTTCTCCCCTTTTTGTTTCGATATGAAATTTGTCTGACATGAAGTTGTTTTGAAGTTGTCGTGTGCGCCGTCGCAAAATGTCCCTGGCGCCAGACTTGCCCAAAAAATCATCGCGCTCAGATGCTCTCCAAAAGGCCCCATATCACCATCCCCGTTCCCCGTGGGGATGGTGATTGGCAGACCCCTGGC
>Ga0206944_1175_pt1 | contig 10214 bp, 8 predicted proteins | sample Alteio_BWOrgHeat_4_FD_152978 | JGI IMG/M metagenome (GOLD analysis project Ga0206944, IMG submission 152978) | Enriched cells from forest soil in Barre Woods Harvard Forest LTER site, Petersham, Massachusetts, United States -... | ecosystem: Environmental > Terrestrial > Soil > Temperate forest > O... | reverse complement strand
ATGTCCTATACAAGGTTAGCGGAAGATATTATCAATATTAAGGGGATGCCAATTAAATCCAAGCCAGCCCATCGTGAATTTGCTATGTATTGGCATAAGAGGTCCGCAGTAAAAGCATGAGCGGTACCAGGGCACAGGCACAACAAAAGTTAAATCATTTTACTCAAATCGTTTTGCAAAAGCCTCAATAAATTAGGTTTATAGATGTTTGAACATGATGTCTAAAGTATGACTCCAGTTTCTTTTGCGATTATATGAATAGGTGAAGGTGCTTCGGAGCGACTTCTAATTAAGATATCGATTTTTTGATCGCCAAATTCTTTCCAGATCTCTCCTCTCATCTGCAATTTAGCCTGGGTAAGTCCAATTGTTAGATCAGTTTCAATGTATAGGTCAATATCGCCTCCTCGCTTTTTATCATCGACACGAGACCCATAAAGCCAAATGGTCGCAGAGTCGCCAAAAAACTTATGTGCTGCATTAGTTAAAGAGCGAATTTGAGAATCAACTAATCGTACCATCTTCAAACTTTTTATTGAAAAATGTAAATTTGTCCAGTGGGATTTTAAGATGTGTTTCCACATAATCTTTAACATTATCCAAAGTGTCTATAAGTCTCATCGTGTTATTAAAGGCAATATTTAATGATTCTGCTCGTTGCTCATCACTGTCCGGATAATCATGTGAAAATAGATTTCGGACATCTCTTAAGCTTTTCCAGTCAGCAAATGAGGCGATAATCTTTCTTTTGTCCATTTTATTGATAATATCTAACTGAGATTCAAAAGACTCCTCTTCCAGTTTTAGGAGCGTTCTAAAAATTTTTGCTCCTAATGAGTCTTGCAAATCGCAAAATCTGACGCGAAATGCGTCGAGCTTATCCATCTCTTCAAGAGACAATTGTCCCATATTTATAGCTGTAAGAGGCATTATAACTGAAATCCGCTGATGTGATAATATTAAAAGTTTTGCAGATCTGTATGCCTCTTTAAAATTCATAAGAAAAAGAGAGGCTAGATTTTTATCATAAACCATCTAATTGTCCTTCAATTTTTATACCGTATTCAAGAGCATTTTTTGAGCAAGGGATTGGTGAATCAGGTGCTCTAAAAATTGCAATGGGGGTAACGATTGCTCTTCTGCTAAAGCTTGGTGATAGATCACGGTAGAAGGGGTAAGCCCTGGCAAAGTATTTGCCTCAATCACGATCATTTTATCTTCCTTTTCATTGAAGAAAATGTCGATCCTGGCGTAATTTTCAATGCCCAACATAGCCGCAGTCTCTTCTATGTAGTGTTTAATTTTGTTTTGCCCACACTTTGTGATAATTTCTTCTGGCGGCGGCGTGATGTTGATCCCTGTTCCCCCTTGAAACTTCTCTTCTAAGGATAAAACAGCGCCTTCTGCTACGGTAATACTTGGACTTAAGGCATGGTAGCGCCCTTCCATTTCTAAAACGCCTACCGTCAATTCTACCCATCCATGAATATGTTCGTGCAAAAGGGTATTGTGATTAATTGCAATACGATCTGTTTCAATGAAGGGTTCAAGCAGATAGTGCGCCTTTGTATCCAAGCACATCTCCACTTGCGATTCTTGGGCTTCAAATGACAACTTAGGCACTGTCTTTACCTGTGCAAATATAAATGCGCAATATTTTGCTAAATCAGATGCGCTTTTTAAAGAGACAATTCCAGCTGAACAGCCATCATTTCTTGGTTTGATAATGAGGTTAGATGTTTTTAATTGCATACAAACCCTGTCCCAAAGGATCTCATAGTCGTGTGTAGAAAAGTGTTTAATTTCATCAGGGCAAAAGGAAAATTTTTGAAGGCCATAGATGTGAGGATGGGAGGATTTGTTGATCACCTTAGCTGTTAAAAACTTATCCATGCAAAGAGAGGACGTTTCAGCAGATGAGCCATTAAAGGGGATTTCATATTCAACAAGTAGATTTTGTAAAGTGCCATCTTCGCCAACACCCCCATGCATCCCAATAAAGACAAAGGCATTTTGCGATTTGGATAATGTTAAAAATTCAGCTATTGACATCGATTTAGGACGTTCAAATTCTTGACAAGGAATAGAAAGCCTCTTTTGAATGCCATGCGCTAAAGTTGCAGTCTTATCGAAAAAAGCGTCATCCATTCGACAATTGGCTTCAATCTCTTCTACAGTATGGTTGAGGACTAAACTTAATGGCAGCTGCCAAATGGTATCTTGCTGACCATATAAAAAGGGGATGGGCTCAAATGCCTGTGAGTGAAGAAGCTTAAGGTATACATTACTTCCGCTCATTAAAGAGACTTGCCTCTCAGCACAAGTGCCGCCAAAAATGACATGCACTAATTGCTTTGGTTTATTTTGATCGTTTTGCTCAACATGAAGCTGCACTTTTTTTCCATATTTTCGACATCGATTTTCAATGAGATACTCTAAAGCCTCTTTATGCGTAAATCCGATGGCAGCCGCTTGTCGAAAGAAAAAACTATTTTGTTCCAAGCCGCTAATTGGGTTAAAGTCTGTGTAAAGCTTTGTCCCATCCTTTAAAACCCATCCATCGATTCGGACAAAATCTTTCATTTTAAATAGTTCAAATAAATTTTCAGCCCCTTTGCGTATATCTTCGATAAGAGATAAAGAAAAGCGCGCCGGCGTATGGTAGCTTGCGCTATTGGTCGCTAAATATTTTTTGCGATAATCAAGGATCTCATTTTCGCTATAGCTTGTTTCAATTTCTGTCGGCATTAAGGCAACGGGCTTACCCTCTTTATTTTCAAAGACAACGACAGTAAATTCAATCCCTTCGCAAAAAGGCTCTAGAATTACATGAGAATGTGCATTTGAACTAAATAGGTGCTCGATATGCTCTAAGGCTTGAAGAGGGGATGTAACAGATGCAACTCCAATTGAAGAGCCGCCACACGTGGGTTTAACAATTGCTCTTTTTGGAGTATGAGAAAAAAAATCTTCGACAAATTTTTGTAGAGCGGATTTTCCCTGCAGCGCAATTTCATCTCTTGAAAGCACAAGTGAGGGTAAAGTGGCAAAGCCATTTTGTTTAAGAATTGCTTGTGCTTTATGCTTTGGGTACATGTTTTGGCAGCTTGCGCTATCTGATCCAATATATGGGATTCCATGGTCTTCTAAAAGAAGTTGCAGCTTTCCATCATCTCCAAAGGCGCCATGAATTACAGGAAATACTATATCAATCCCTTTTAAAAATTGTATTAAAGCAGCTTGTTCTAATTGCTCCCCCATTTGATGCAATTTAAAATCAAAATCGGCAGGAGTATTTGAATATAACTGAGCAGGGGCAATTCGATAAAAATGGCACCTGTAGTCCACATAGATGGGATAAATCTCAACGCATGACTTTTGAAGATGATCTAAAACGGTCCTGGCTGAATTTAAAGAGATTCCTCTTTCAGCAGAAGGTCCTCCGCAGATAAGTGCAATTTTAAGGATGTCCATGGTCTTACTTTAGCGCTTTTATGGCATTTAAAATCTTGTCTTTATCAATTTGGGGAAAGCCTTCCAATTTTTTTATGTGACTTGTCTTACTATTGACGATGACAATTGTAGGTGTGCCTTCTACTTTATATTTTTTAATTAATTCCTCAAAGAACTTGGAGGCAACGGCAACAGTGCCATAGTTTAGCTCCTTTAATGTGGCGCCGTTTTTACTCGCCATGGAAGCGATTTGATCTTGCGTCGGGGCTTTAGTGTCATTTGCAAGTTCATGCATCGCTTTTCTTAAAGAAAAGTACTTCATTTTACTATTGACCATAAAGGCAAGATTATAAGGGGTATAGTTTAAAGTAGCTTCGTGGACCGGATCGTCGACGAAGGTGAAACGCGCATCTGCACTTGCAATCGCTTGCTCAAAAGCAGGTTCTAATGCTTCACATGCAGGACATAGCCAATCGGTGAAGATGTAAACATCAATTGCGCTATTTGCGTTTCCAAAGGAAATTTCTTGTTTTACATTTGCCTCTTCGGCTTGCAGTTCATTGTGCTGACCAAGACCTGCTAGCGATATAAAAAATCCTGTTGCAATCATTGCCGCGTGTAATTTTCCTTTAAAAATGTTAGGCATAGTCAATCCTTTTTGAAATAATTTTGAGGTATAGGGGATGAAAATAGACAGCGCTGCAATCAATAGCATAAAGGCAATCGATAGGCATAAAGGGCAAAAGTGTCCGATTAAATACTTTTGCACATAGATAAATAAAATTTCAGCCCCAATTCCTGCGCATATCATAAGACTTGTGACTGTTTTGAAAAAAGGTTTATATTTTGAAATAAGGTGAGTAGCGACAAGCATAGGGAAATAGACCATCCCAATTATTTCGAACGTTAGATCATAAAGGCGGTAGGAGTGAGCTTTCCCGCACATTTCAGTGCAGATCCCAAGCCATGAGAGATAACTTAGGATTGTCGCAGACATAAGCGCAAATAGCGTGATGTAAAAACTTAAATTCAAAATATTTATAGCTCCTATGATCATCCTAGAAACGGCAGTTGGAGACGGCAACTTAACGCAATCTCTTGAACCAGAATCATTTGCAATGGGGTGGTCCTTCACCATTTGGGAATGTCCCACCCCATTGCAAAGTGATTCTAATTCAAGATCTTGCATTAATTTGCCATCTCGAACTGCCGTTTCTAGGATCATGTGATTGTGCAATCATTCATGATGATGTTCTTGTTGTCAATAGTATTTTAATCCTAATTTATCTTTAGAATTTAAAATAATGAATTTTTGTGAAATTCTAAATTTACTTGTTGTTAAATAGAAGGTGCGATATAATTTTTTAAACGCAAAAATTTATTAATCTTGGATGTTTCATGGTCGCAGTTTGTAATCTTTCTATGCAATATGGGGGCAAAATTCTCTTTCGAAACGCCTCTTTGCAACTTCTTCCCAAATGCCACTACGGCCTTGTGGGCCCGAATGGGGCTGGAAAATCGACTCTTTTAAAAATTATTGTGGGAGATCTATCTGCAGATAGCGGCGATATTGCACTGGCCTCCTACCAGACGATCGGCACATTGAAGCAAGACCATTATATCTATGATCAATTCTCCATTGTCGATGTCGTCATTATGGGCAAAAAAAAACTATGGGAGGCAATGCAAAAGAAGGAGGCTCTTTTTACAAAGAGCGAATTTACTGAAGAAGATTGCATTGTCTTAGAATCTTGTGAAAAAGTGATAGAAGAGTTCGATGGCTATTGTGCCAATAGCGCGGCAAGTGAGATTTTAGATGGCCTTGGGCTTCCTTCTAAGGTATATGATAGCCCAATGCATATTCTTTCAGGTGGCCATAAGTTAAGGGTACTTCTTGCGCAGCTTCTTTTTAGCGCGCCAGACATTCTTTTACTAGATGAACCCACCAACCATCTAGATATCTTCTCGATCCGTTGGCTTGAAGGGTATTTGCAAAACTTCGCGGGTACCATATTACTAAGCTCTCATGATAGGCATTTTTTAAATGCCGTCGCAACGCATATTGTCGATCTAGATTTTGGCACCATAGAGACATATAACGGCAACTACGATGCATTTGAAAAATGTAAAAGTGAAGCGCTTGTTTTAAATGATGCAAGGCTTGAAAAACAAGAAAAGCGCAAAGACGATATGATGGACTTTGTCGAGCGCTTTGGCGCAAAGGCATCAAAAGCTCGGCAAGCGCAATCGCGAATGAAGATGGTGGAAAAACTTGAGGCCTCTATAGAAAGCCTTCAGATCCAGCCGACATCAAGGCGCTATCCTAAAGTCCATTTTGAAATATGCCGTCCATCAGGAGCTAGGGCGCTAAAGGCAACATCGATTGAAAAGTCTTTTGGTGAAAAGCAGGTGCTGCATGGAATCTCATTTGAAATCGAAAGGGGAGAAAAGGTGGCTTTTGTAGGTGCAAACGGCATCGGTAAATCGACTCTTCTTGAAATCATTACAGATAATCAAAAACCATCTAATGGATCGTTTGAATGGGGATTTGAAACGCATGTTGCCTATTTTCCGCAAGATCATGCAAGGGATGTCAATGGATCGATGAATCTCTTAGATTGGCTCTCTCAGTTTGATCCAAGAGCCACAAGAGAGGGGCTGCAAAAAATTTTAGCAAAGGCTCTTTTTAGCGGCGATGATGTGAAAAAATCGATTACCATCTTAAGCGGTGGGGAGACAGCGCGTTTAATTTTAGCTAAGATGATGCTGCTTAAAGCTAATGTCTTAATCTTTGATGAGCCGACAAATCACTTAGATATGGAGGCGACAGAAAATTTAATAGAGGCATTACAAGCCTATCCAGGAACAGTTCTCTTCGTTAGCCACAATCGCTACTTTGTGGAAAAATTGGCAAACCGCGTTATCGAGATGAGCACAAGTGGCATTCAAGACTTTAGATGTACTTACCTTGAGTATGTGGCAAAAAGAGATCTCGATCACCTCGATGTGACAAAATCGCTAAAGTTGTCTCAAAAAGAGCAAGTGAAAAACAAGGGAGAAGACAAGCAAGATCTTTTTCAAAATCAAAAGAAAAAGCAAAGGCAAAAGGATCAGCTGCAAAGAAAAATTGATCAGGCAGAAAAAAACTGCCAAAATATGGAAAAAGAGCTTGATCTGATTAATCAAAAAGTGTTAGACCCATCATTTTATAAGGTGAATTCGCAGGAAATTCAAGACAAAGTATTTCTTGAAAAGCAAAAGCTTGAACACTCCCTTGCCAAAGAGATGCATGAGTGGGAATGTGCAAGCCAAGAATTAATTGATATCTGATGAGGAGGCTATATGGGTGGAGATGATGTTAGCGCCCTGCCAGCTAGTTCTGGCGCTTGGGGGTATGTGCAGCAAGGAGCGCAAGCTGTGCAAAATGGCGCGCAAGCAGTAGCTGGTCTTTTTAGCAAGCCTGCAGAAATACCAACGACTGAAAAAGCGTTGCTTAAAGATTATGTGATCATCCCGCTTAAATATACAGCTGATATTTTTTTTAAACTCGTCGTCGTCATCGTCTTAATTGCCAAATGGGCCTTTTTGCTCATTTATAACTACTGTCAACGCGGCAATCGCCTTGATGATCCGGATCTTACTACAAATCTCAAAGCGGCGTGGAAGAAGTTGGAGTATTCCAGCGATAATTGGGCATTGAATATGGAACATATTTGTCAGGGTAAAAAATTGACCGATCATGGCAAAGCTACACTTGAAAAGCGTTATATTCCTTATTAAGCAGCTTCGATTGAAACAGTCATGTGAAAGCCATCTTTTTCAAGAAGATCTTGAAGACCAAGAAGATCTTGAAGACATAGTCTAATAAACGATTTTAGCGGCGACTGGCTTGTGGTCACTGATATTTGTCTGGATGTGATTTAATCCCACACCAAGAACCGCAATATTTGTTATGCATGCTTTAGCCTCATTATCTGCCTTTAAAGCGATCCAGTCAATACGGGTGTTCAATATCATATTAGGATTTGAACAAGTTGGCTCCAAAAAGTTATAGGCATCAATTTGATAGTCTGTCTCTTTGAGGATTCTTAAACGAGGGTGGGTAGCAGCGACATTTGAATCCATAGCAATAATCTTAATATCTGCACTATGTTCTTCAAAAAGGTCTATAATCGTACTCAGTTCATTATTGCCTGTATCGGCATCTGTTCCATTCCTTTCTTTTTTGACAACAAATGGATTGCATCCTGTGATATGTGCAGAGGCGATGATTACAGTTTTGCCTGTGGCTTTATCCATGAGCTTAACTGACAAGGCTCGACCCATAATGTTGCCAATTGTGTCAACAAGTGCAAAACGATCCTTATTCCAGGCAATTCCATTGACAGAGTGATTTGTGTCTGAGAAGAGAGCCTGATAGTTTTCAGGAAACATGGAAATGTCCAGATAATCAGCTTCTTGAAGACATAAGATATCATATTTTAAATGATGATGGAATATGCGTTTTGCCATAATAGCGCGCGTTTCTGTTAATAGATCATGCAAATCACCACTTTTATCTTTCGTTAAATCTGCAATGTGATCGTTGATCATTTTTGTAATTTCAACATCCAAGATAGATACAGGACGTACTTTATACGATGTGATCATCTCTTCGCTTTTTTTGTACCACAGATGATTAATGTTGTTAGGGTTTGTGGATGTATCAGAGAAAGTTTTTAAAACCTTGTCGTAATTATTTCTCGACCAAAAGTTTTGTGCACTGCTAATTTCTTTCGCATCTTTTCCAAATAGGATTTTTAATGCGATTTGCTGAATAAGATTATTTGTAGCCATGATCTCAGGCTCGCTATTATGGCGTTCCTGCATGAGCTTTTGCATGGCGGCTGCACGTAAGTAATCGTAATGGTTGGTCAATCCTCCACAATTATAAGAGCTAACAGTAAATTCTGTAGCATTTACAAAAACGCTTGTTATAATTAATAAAATAAGTAATGCTAAATTTTTCATTTTACTATAATAGTTTGTTGTAGAGAGATGATCGTACCTCATATACACATATTTAGCAAGCTATTGTTTGTGTATAGTTAGTTATACACATCAAACGTTTATGGGGATGCGGGTTTTGGGGCGAGGTTAACAAAAGGTAGATAAGATCAAGGTGTAGATTTACAGTGCGCGTTCACAAACGATAGGCTTGGTAAATTTTTTCTAATACTTGCAAATAAGTCGGGTTGAAAACTTCGCTCCTTTGTTGGCAGTATGCGTCAAAGGCCTGCATTATTAACTTCATGATATTGGAGTGGATGGCCCTTATACAAAAATGGTATTCTTGGACCTTAACAAGAAAGGGTAGCGAATTAAACCTAGGCCCAGATTGATCAGAGAAAAGACTTTCGTAACAGGAAAGAGGATAATGTGCTGCAAAATTGATAAGCTGCTCTACAAAAGTTTGTAGCAACTGATTTTTAAAGGAGAGGTTTCGATCGGAAATCGTAATAAGAGAGGCAAAAAAACGAAAAATGGCAGGCACTTCAAAATTGAAGCCCGCGTCACGGGAAAGATAAGCGTAATGATCATCCACTATTGAAGCTTTATCTAAGTAAGCGTCTGTAAAATCACAGCCATCGACTAAATTTTGTAAGGCCCAACTAGAGCCCGATAAATTGGCTCCCCTAAAAATATAGCGATAGGGAGTGTTGCCGCTTTCTTGGTTTTTGCGATCGATGTGAAAAGCTTTACCCCAGTGCGTATATTGCAAGCTTGTGCCTGTACAATCAAGCGCTTTAGATTGACACGCTGTAAAGTTAATAAAATCTGCATTTTGATGCGCCAAATTTCCACAATACGTATCGAGTAAACTTTTTGAAATGGCTAAACCATTCTTTAACCCCTCATGCAAATGCATATATTTATAGAGCTCTTTTGGGATTCTTAAGAATATATGAGGATGTTTAGCAACGTTTGGAGCATTTTGGTATTTCTGTATAATCTGGGTAATATTAATTTTAGAAAGCACTTTTTTTTCATGCGATCTTTTGAAAAGTTGCAGATCTTCTTCAGGGGTTAAATAAGGAACGGGAGCAAATTTAAGTAGCGTTTCTGAGAGCTTTGTTGCTTTTAAAGCGTTTATCTCTTTTGAGTCGATCCCAAACTTCACCAAAAGTGCTTTTGTTTCTATATTGAAAAAAGAAGAACGATACCATGTTGTCTTTGTACAGCTGTTTAAAATAGCCTCCATCTCTTCATTTTGCAGTCCAAAACAGATGGCAAAATGGATGGCAAAGGAGTCTTTCGCCATTTGCCAGCTGCTAATATAATTGGGTAACACGTGAGCATCCACAATATCTTTTTGCCATACTATAAAGGCATTTAGCAGCAATGCCTTTTTTTCAGGGATGGCCTCAACTGCCCTTTTAATTTGGTAAATCGCTTTATCAAGCGGTGTAAGTGGGGTATGAGTTATAGTTTCTTGAGAAATAAGCGTCCAGCGCTCCTCTACACTTCCTTCTACATCGGCATTAAGACTTCCCATGTTAGAAAGTTCAATACATGGATCTTGAGGTTTATTTTGCGGTAAAATCCTATCAAAAATTTCGGTAACTAGCCGATATCTTGTTTCAGGAGAAAGTGTTAAGTCGCAAACCCTTGGATATGCCTCTATAAGCTCTTTTTTTTGTGCCTCAGACAATGTTTCAGAAGAAATGCGCAAATGCAAACGGCGCCAATTGTTAGTTTGATTATCGTGTGCGATTTGTTTT
>Ga0206944_1173_pt1 | contig 10296 bp, 11 predicted proteins | sample Alteio_BWOrgHeat_4_FD_152978 | JGI IMG/M metagenome (GOLD analysis project Ga0206944, IMG submission 152978) | Enriched cells from forest soil in Barre Woods Harvard Forest LTER site, Petersham, Massachusetts, United States -... | ecosystem: Environmental > Terrestrial > Soil > Temperate forest > O... | reverse complement strand
GTTCACAAAGGTGGGCCAATTGTACCAATCATCATGTCTTTCGTATTAATGGTTATCGTTTTCTCAATTGAAAGGGCTATCGTTATCGGTAAGGCATCAGGTTCAGGAAATGTTGACGCATTTGTAAGGAAGATAACTTCTTTACTGAATGCAGGCAACATCGATGCCGCAAGCGCTGAGTGCGACAAGCAAAAAGGCTCTGTTGCTAATGTGATCAAATCCGGTTTGAAAAAATACCGTGAAATGGAAGCAGACGCAACACTGACCATTGACCAGAAGACTTTGGCTATCCAAAAAGACATTGAAGAAGCAACATCTTTGGAAATGCCTATGCTTGAGCAAAACCTTACCATCATCGCTACACTGGTATCTATCGGAACATTGAGCGGTCTGTTAGGTACGGTTGTGGGTATGATCGGTGCGTTCCAGACACTGTCATCGAATGGCGCTCCTGATACATCACAATTATCAGCCAACATCTCTGAAGCGTTGATCAATACAGCTCTTGGTATCACCACTTCGGCCTCATCAATTATCTTGTATAACTACTTTACATCAAGAATTGATAAGCTGACTTATGCAATTGACGAAACAGGTTTCAGCATTGTGCAAACATTTGCTGCTTCACATGCTAATAAAAGGTAGAATATTTTAGTGATTGTCTTTTTTGCCAAATAATATTTTGTAAAAAGACTCGTTATTAATTAAAACACTATTATATTTAAACATTATTAATCATGGCAAGGATAAAAATCCCAAGAAAAAGTACAGCGATAGATATGACGGCTATGTGTGACGTGGCTTTCCTGTTGCTTACCTTTTTCATATTAACGGCGAAACTAAAACAAGAGGATCCGTTGCAGGTAGATACCCCGGGTGCTACAACCAAACAACTTTTCCCTGACCTGGATGTTGCTACAGTAACTGTAGGAAGGGGCAAGATATTCTTTGGAATGGAAGGCCAGGATATCCGCAAGGAAACATTGACAGCAATGGGCACAAAATACAATGTGACCTTTACTCCTGATGAGTTGCAAAAGTTTGCATTGCTGCCTACGTTTGGTGTGCCGATGAATCAGATGAAGCAATTTATCAACCTTAACCAGGACGACCGCAAGAAGTTCGCTCAAATCGGCATCCCCGTTGATACGACCAATACCAGCGAGTTGTTTAACTGGATACACGAGGCCCGCGTTGCTGATGCAAGCTTACGTCAAAAAGCATTGCGTTTCGCTATAAAGGGCGATTCGCACCAGGAATACCCTGAGGTAAAAAAAGTAATTGATATTTTTCAAAAACAAGCGATCAATAAATTCAGTTTAATTACTTCGCTTAAAACAAAATAAAGCTATGGCAGAATTAGATACCTCCGGGGGAGGGAAACATAAAGGCGGAAAAATTCGAAGTAAAAAAGCTTCGACACGTATCGACCTTACAGCAATGGTTGACCTTGCTTTCCTGTTGATCACGTTCTTTATCATGGCTACCACTCTTGCCAAACCAAAGGCAATGGATACGTTTTGGCCTGATAAAACTAAAAAGGATGTACAATTACCAGTGCCTGAGTCAAGAACAATGACTGTTCTTTTGGGCAGTAATGATCAAATCGAATGGTTTGTTGGAGCACCAGGCAAAAGTGCGCCTACTAAAGATAATTTCGGTAAAAATGGCATCCGTAAGGCACTGATCGAAAATAGCAAGCAAATTGAAGCTACGCATGCCGGGAAGGATAATTTTATGATCGTACTGGTAAAGGCCGGTAGTAAATCAACCTACAAAAATTTTGTTACCATGCTTGATGAAATCAATATTACAGGTATCAAGAGTTATGGTGTGGTTGATATTAACCCTGCTGAAGTTGCATTATTGAAGAAAGACGGTTTAGACTAAGAAGACTAAACGGAAATAATTAACGTTAACATTAAAAAGCCTGAAAGATGTTCGGATCAAAATTAGACATACTTAAAACAGAGTGGATTGATGTCGTATTTACAGACAGGAATAAAGCATACGGGGCTTACGATCTAAGGAAGGAAAATTCCAAAAATACCAACAAGGCCCTTGTAATCGGTGTTATTTTATTTGTTGTTCTGATATCGGCTCAAACCATTATCAATTTCATCAGCGGCTTTATTCCAAAAGCTACTGAGAAGGTGAAGATCACCAATGTGGTGTTGCTACCTCCACCCCCGCTTGATCAAAAGAAACCACCTCCGCCACCGCCGGAACCACCAAAGCCCAAAATTGACCAGGTGAAGTTCCCGCCTCCGGTAGTAAAACCAGATAATGAGGTAAAGGAACAACCACCAACTGTAAAGGAACTTGAAGTTGCCGACCCCGGCCAAAAAACGGTTAAGGGTGACCCCAATGCTGATATCAAGATCGATGAGCCGGTAGGTAATTCGGATGTGAAGCAGGTAACGGAGGAAGATCCGAATAAGATATTTGCAGCGGTTGAGAAGGAACCTGAGTTTGCAGGTGGTATAGATAAGTTTTATGCTTACCTTCAAAAGAACATACACTATCCCGCTGTTGCAAAAGAAAACAATGTGCAGGGTAAGGTATTTGTAACCTTTGTGGTTGAGAAAGACGGATCATTAACCGATATCAAGACAGTACGTGGTATTGGCAGTGGTTGTGACGAGGAAGCTGTACGCGTGTTAAAGAACTCGCCAAGGTGGAAACCAGGTATCCAGAATGGCCGCCAGGTTCGTGTTCAATACACTATGCCAATTAGTTTTACTTTACAATCAGACGATCAATAGGATTAATGCCCTATAAATTCAATTTCAGGCAAAAATCGCCCAAAAGGCGGTTTTTGCTTATTTTAGGCTTGGTCACCTTTATTGCGTTTTCCACCCTGGGCTTAATGCTTATGTTTTGGGGGAGGTTGGACCGAAGTTTGAATTTGCCGAAGACTGAGCGGCTGCTATTCGGGTCTTTAATTTTGATTTACGGAGTGATCAGATTTTCGCGATTGTTTAAGGAGGAACCGGAAGATGAAGAATAATTTAATGCTCATATTGACGAGTTTGATTTTGCTGGGGATTTCTCAATCCTGCAAAAGAAGTACTTCGTCAAGGAACTTCAATAATGTTGATACTTCCCAAAATGTGCAATTTATTTCTGACGAGTCGTTCGCTCCAATCCTTGACCAGGAGCTGTATGTTTTCAAAAGCGTTCAGACCCACGCTAATCCCACCATTATTTACAAATCGGAAAACGACGCCTTAAAGTACTTGCTTACTGATAGTGGTGCTACATTTGCCTTTTTATCGCGCAATTTAACGCCCGATGAATTAAAAACACTCAAATCACACAACTTACCCGCAGTGGTTACAAAATTTGCGATTGATGCCATAGCCTTGATTGTGAACGACGCATCAACAGATACTACCATCACGGTTGGCGAAATAAAGGAAATGCTCGCCGGGCAGATTAAAACAGACAAAAATATTGTTTTTGATAACCCTAATTCAAGTTTGGTAAGGTATTTGAAAGACTTAACAGGCCAAAAAGAATTTAAGCAAAAAAACATTTATGCCTTAAAGTCAAACAAGGAAGTGATTGAATACGTTAGTAAACACCCGGATGCCATTGGAATAACAGGTTTCAGTTGGTTGAATGACCCTGATGCCGATTATGCTGACGCTGCAAAAAAGGTTAAAGTTGTTGCTGTAAGGGACGAAAATAGTAAGGATGCCCCTAACCAGTATTTTACACCATCGCAAACAACATTGTCCTTAAAACAATACCCGTTGATACGGGAGTTGTATATTGTGAATTGCATCAGCAGTAGTAAAGGTACGGGAGCCGAATTTGAACATTTTTTGGTAAGCGACCGTGGGCAGCGGGTCATATTAAGATCAGGCCTTTTACCGGTTAAATTGCCGGGCAGAGATATCATAATACACAGTAAATTATAAACCAAATAAATAAGGAATTAAATGCGAATTGATACAGTGGGATGTTGTTAGATAGCATAAATTCAACGAGAAAAAAATAATACGAAATGAAGATCATCAATAAAATAGCCGCTGCAGGCATAGGCCTGGCACTAATGGGCTCACCAGCTTTTGCACAAAGTTTGGACGATGCCAAAAAAGCTATTGACGCAGAACAGTTCCAGAAGGCAAAGGCTATGCTGAAAAACCTGGTTGTTACTCAATCAACAAAGGATGAAAACTATTTTTACCTGGGTTGGGTGTATGTGAGACAGGACTATGCTGATTCGGCAAAAGCTATTTTTCAAAAAGGCTTAAATGTCAACCCTAACTCCGCCTTAAATTATGCTGGTTTGGGCATTGTGGCGCGTATGGATAAGGATGCCTCGGGAGCAAGCAGCAATTTTAATAAGGCCCTCTCACTGGCCGGCAAGGATAGCAAGCCTTATGTATATATCGGGAAAGGCTATTTAATGCCAGATGCAAATGGAAAAGTTTTGCCGGCGAATGCTACCGCCGCTCTTGATGTTTTAACAAAAGGAAATGTTGCCAGCGCGGCTTCATCAGGTAAGAAAAACAAAAATAGCGGGGTTGTACAATCATCTGATCCCGAATTATTTATCACCCTAGGTGAGGCTGACCGCTTGCTATTAAAAAGCGACGATGCCTATACCAATTTCGAAACGGCGTTAACACTCGACCCAAAATCTGCCGGTGCTAACGTGGCCCTGGGTGTATTATGGAAATATGCCGACAACTTTGAGGATGCTGAAAAGCAGTTCCAGGCTGCCCTGGCAATTGACCCCAACTACGGCCCTGCGTATCGCGAATGGGCGGAAACCGATCTTCGCTGGGCACAAAGCGCGCCAAACAAAGCATCTGAAAAAGTGAAAGAAGCAGCAGAGCAGTATAAGAAATACATTACCTTGACAGACTACTCTCCAGAATCGCAAATGCGTTACGCTGACTTCCTGATCAACGCGGGTGATTTCAAAACATTGCAGCAGGTGGCAACAGATATTTCTAAATCGGCCGGTTCAAATTTAAGGGCCTATCGTTATTTGATGTATTCAGCTTACGAAAATAAAGATTACCCTGCTGGTTTAGCTGCGGGAAATACATGGGTTACCAAAGCTGACCCAAAGCGTGTTATTCCACGTGATTATCTATATTTAGGTCGTTTGCAGATCGCGAATAAGCAAGATTCGCTGGGTATTCAGTCGTTACAGAAAGCTCTGCAATTGGACAGCACCGCTGTAGACGTTTACCAGGATATAGCGAAATCCTACTATGCTCAACAAAAATATAAAGATGCGGGGGATGCTTATTCTATTTATGCTGAGAGATCGCGAAATGCGAAATTAACGGATCATTTCTTTTCGGGACTTAGCTATTATTTGGCCTTTGCATATGCAAAAGGTATTAAAGATCCTAAAGCACCAAGGACAGACAGTGCGCTGCTTGTAAAGGCTGATACGGCTTTTAGCTATGTTGCTCAAAAGACAGCGACTTCACCATTCCCTTTAGCATACCTTTACCGGGCACGCATAGCAGATCTGAAAGAGAAAGATCGTAATAACATTGCAGGATTTGCTAAACCATTTTATGATAAATTAATCGAGATTATTGTTGCTAAAGGCAACCCTGATGATAAATCAAAAGGATATTTGGTGGAAGCTTACGATTACCTGGGAGCCTACTATGAATTTAAAGCTAAGGACGAGACCAAAGCCGCAGAGAACTATGGAAAGGCCAGGGATACTGACCCTGCCAATAAACCAGCTTTAGATTACTTTAAGCGAAAAGGCTCAAAAAGCAAATAGAAAAATAAAAATTCAAGGCCCCGGATCATCGGGGCTTTTTTATTAATCATCCATTAGTATATTTGCAGCATGGAAACACAGAGTTTGCCGGTAAATTATTTGCCCATAATATTTCAGATGATCGTGGCTGCAGGTTTTGCAGTGCTGGTGATGCTGGTAACACACAAAATTGGCCCAAAGCGCAGAACCAAAGATAAATTGACCCCCTTTGAATCGGGTATCGAGGTGATCGGTAATGCACGCACACCGGTCTCCATTAAATACTTCCTGGTAGCTATCCTCTTCGTATTGTTTGACGTGGAAGTAATATTTATGTACCCCTGGGCCGTTAATTTCCGCGACTTGGGCAAGGACGGCATGATCGAGATGTTCATCTTTATGGGTACGCTCCTGCTTGGCTTTATCTACATCATCAAAAAAGGCGCGCTGGATTGGGATTAAATCCCAGGCCCCCTCTAAATCTCCCCCTTTAGGGGAGACTTTAAACCTCATCTGCAATAAAATCTTTGATATAAAACTTTTGAAATCCTCCCTGAAGGGGAGGATTTAGGAGGAACTGTTTAGAACGATTCTAAATACATTTCATAACCAACTTGGTGTATTTGTTACAACGTTATTTATTGTAAATTTGCTCTCGTTATTGGCGATGCCGGTAACGGGTTTATTCTATTTATGTAGATCATGAGTGATATTCAAATTGTTGAAGCTCCTCCAGGTGTAGAAGGCGCAGGATTTTTTGCTACGTCTCTTGATAAAGCGATCGGTTTAGCGCGTTCATACTCATTATGGCCACTTCCATTTGCCACTTCATGCTGTGGGATTGAGTTTATGGCTACTATGGCCTCCACCTATGACCTGGCCAGGTTTGGTGCCGAGCGTATGAGTTTTTCTCCACGCCAGGCCGACCTTCTAATGGTAATGGGTACAATTTCAAAAAAAATGGGTCCGGTTTTACGACAGGTATATATCCAAATGGCCGAGCCGCGTTGGGTATTGGCTATGGGTGCATGCGCATCGAGCGGAGGTATATTTGATACTTATTCGGTGTTGCAGGGTATTGACGAGATCATCCCGGTTGACGTATATATCCCCGGTTGCCCGCCAAGGCCTGAGGCTGTTATCGACGGCTTTATGCAGATCCAGAAATTGGTGCAAACGGAATCGTTGCGCAGAAGGAGCTCACCCGAGTATCAAAAATTATTAGCTTCATACGGGATCCAATAATGACTAAGATAAGCAACGAAGAACTGCTCGGCAGCATCAAGGCTAAATTTGGGGATGAAGTAACCTCGGTTACCGAACCATTTGGATTATTGACCATTGAAACCAGTCGCGAAAGCATTATCGACCTCTTGACTTTTTTGAAGACCGATGCTAAACTGCAGTTCATATTTTTAACAGATATAACGGCTATCCATTATCCTGAAGCTGAAAAGCAGATCGGTGTTATTTACCATCTGCATAGCCTGGTAAATAACGTGCGCATCCGCATAAAGGTATTTGTGGCCGATGGCGATGTAAAAATGCCAACCGCTACCGTACTTTGGGACGGCGCAAACTGGATGGAACGCGAAACCTACGACTTTTACGGGGTTGTGTTTGAGGGCCACCCCGACCTGCGCAGGATATTGAATGTTGATGACATGACGGTGTTCCCGATGAGGAAGGAATTCCCATTAGAGGATCCCAACCGTGTTGATAAGAAAGATTATTTTTTCGGAAGATAATAAAAGATGAAAAATCATCCTGTATATATAGATAACGATCCGCAAACCGAATATTCGACCCTGAATTTGGGGCCGACACATCCCGCTACGCACGGCGTATTCCAGAATGTGCTTACCATGGACGGCGAGCGTATCGTTAATGGTGTATCAACCATAGGCTATATTCACCGTGCATTCGAAAAGATCGCCGAGCACAGGCCTTTCTACCAGATCACCCCGCTTACCGACAGGATGAACTATTGCTCATCACCCATCAACAACATGGGCTGGCACATGACGGTGGAGAAGATGCTGGGTATCCAGATGCCGAAACGCGTTGATTATATGCGCATCATCATCATGGAATTGGCAAGGATATCAGACCATATCGTATGTAATTCCATTTTGGGTGTTGATACAGGAGCACTTACCGGCTTCACCTACATGATGAAGTACCGTGAACACATTTACGAGGTGTTCGAGGAGATATGCGGATCACGTTTAACCACAAATATTGGCCGTATAGGTGGATTCGAAAGAAATTTCAACCACATCGCCTTTGATAAAATACGCAGCTTTTTAAAGATATTCCCACCCAACTTAAAGGAGTTTGAGGCACTGTTTAACCGCAACCGCATCTTCGTCGACCGTACAAAGGATGTAGCAGCTGTTGATGCTGAAACCGCCTTGAGCTACAGCTGGAGCGGCCCTTTGCTTCGCGCTACAGGTGTTGACTATGATGTGCGCGCCATGGAGCCTTACAGCTCTTATGAAGATTTTGACTTTGAAATTCCGGTAGGTACCAATGGCGACGTTTATAACCGCTTTTTGGTACGCAACGAAGAAATGTGGCAAAGCATGCGCCTGATAGAACAGGCTTTGAATAAAATTGAAAAAGAAGATTCGACTGTTTTCCATGCTGATGTGCCAGAGTTCTATTTGCCTCCAAAAGAGGAGGTATATAACAATATGGAGGCACTTATCTATCACTTTAAAATTGTGATGGGCGAAGTGCCAACCCCGCATACCGAAGTTTATCACGCGGTTGAGGGCGCTAATGGTGAGCTGGGCTTTTACCTGGTAAATGACGGGGGGCGTTCGCCATACCGTTTGCATTTCCGTAGGCCAAGTTTCATTAATTACCAGATGTATGCACCGATGAGTCGCGGTATGCTGCTATCGGATGCGATAATTAATATGAGTAGTTTAAATATTATTGCCGGAGAATTAGATGCTTAAAGTAGAAGATACAAGCTCCCCGGTGGAGTTTTCACCGGCTTTGTTAAAGCAGTTTGACGATATCGTAAGCCGCTATCCCCAGGGAAAGCAGAAATCCGCCTTGCTGCCCATACTGCATTTGGTGCAGGCGGAGCACGGCTGGCTAAGCACGCCTGCAATGGATAAAGTGGCTGCATATCTAAAACTTGAAGATATTGAAGTGTATGAAGTGGCAACCTTTTACAGCATGTACTTTATGCGCCCGCAGGGCAAATACGTACTGGAAGTTTGCCGTACAGGTCCATGTTGTTTGGTAGGTGCCGAGAAGATAATGGATCATATCGAACAAAAGCTGGGCGTGGCTGAGGGTGAAGTAACTGCCGATGGCTTATTTAGCTGGCGCGGAGTAGAGTGCCTGGCAGCCTGTGGCTATGGACCAGTTTTGCAGATAGGCCCTGAATATACATTTTATGAAAACCTCACCAGTGAATCGGTTGATGCATTGATAGATGGTTTAAAAGTAAAAACGAATAATTAATGGTTACTAAGTCAAGGTTGATCTATGGTGACGTTATTTTATTAGTTGCGTTGGGTGCATTTTATTTTTTGACTGAACACCTTACCAAAAATATATTGGCAATGTGTTTGGTATTATTACTATTAGCCGGGCGCAGCACATTTTGGCATGTTAGCTGGTATAAAAAGACAGGTAAAATATATTAACAATAATGCATGGGATTTAACTGATATGAGCGGAAGAGACCTGGTTTTAGCAGATTCATTGTTCGTTATTGTTTCGGTAATGATATATGAAACTGATGGATTAAAAACCTACCCGATTATATTAAAACCATTAATTGTTATTGCCTTTTTAAGCTGTATAATAAGGCATATTAATTATTATAAATTGACCAAAAGAATTTATTAAATAGCAATGGGACGCAAACTACTTTTAGAACATATAAACGTACCCGGCATCAATACCTTTGATGTTTATCGCTCAAAGGGCGGTTATGCTGCTGTTGAAAAGGCTTTAAAGACGCTTAGCCCTGATGCTATAGTTGAAGAGGTTAAAAAATCGGGTTTACGCGGCCGTGGTGGTGCAGGTTTCCCTACGGGGATGAAGTGGAGCTTTCTAGCAAAGCCAGAAGGTGTGGCACGTTACCTGGTTTGTAACGCTGATGAATCAGAACCGGGAACTTTTAAGGACCGCTACTTAATGACTTATATCCCTCATTTGTTAATTGAGGGGATGATCGTTTCAAGTTTTGCCCTGGGCGCTAATACATCTTATATCTATGTTCGCGGTGAAATGATGCCGCAGATACGCATCCTCGAAAAAGCCATCGCGGAAGCAAAAGCAAAAGGATTTCTTGGTAAAAATATTTTAGGTACGGGTTACGATCTTGAACTTTATGTTCAGCCGGGCGGTGGTGCATATATCTGCGGTGAAGAAACAGCTTTGCTGGAATCATTGGAAGGTAAACGCGGCAATCCTCGCATTAAACCACCATTCCCTGCTATAGCAGGTTTATATGGTTGTCCAACAGTTGTGAACAATGTTGAATCTATTGCGGCAGTAGTGCCGATCATCAACGAGGGCGG
>Ga0206944_1172_pt1 | contig 10316 bp, 12 predicted proteins | sample Alteio_BWOrgHeat_4_FD_152978 | JGI IMG/M metagenome (GOLD analysis project Ga0206944, IMG submission 152978) | Enriched cells from forest soil in Barre Woods Harvard Forest LTER site, Petersham, Massachusetts, United States -... | ecosystem: Environmental > Terrestrial > Soil > Temperate forest > O... | reverse complement strand
GCCCATTTGTAGAAGTACTCTTGAAGGTTCTAAAGAGCCTGAAGCACATGCCGACCCATGGCTTGCTTGGATGCCATGGCGATCGAGTTCAATGAGGAGTGTTTCCCCATCGACTCCTTCAAAAGCGATATTGCTGACATTTGCAACTCTTGGCCCTTGTCCATTGATAGAAACATTATGCAAAAAGACAAGAAGTTTTTCTTCAAAATAGTTGCGAAGCCTTTCCATCCTCTTTGAAGCCTCATGAATTTCTTGGGAAAGCACTTCAATTGCTTTTCCTAAGGCGATAATGCCAAGGACATTCTCCGTACCAGCTCTTTTACCATATTCATGCTCGCCTCCTGTAAAAAGAGGGCGGCACTTTGTTCCTTTGCGGAGGAAGCAAAATCCGATTCCTTGTGGGGCATGGCATTTGTGAGCGCTAAAAGACATCATCGCAACGCCTGGTGGAATTCTTACAAATTCTTTGCCAAGAAGGGCGACACCATCGACAAAGAAGGGGATGTTATGCTCTAAAGCAATCTCACCAATCACTTTTATATCGGTTTTTACTCCCGTTTCGTTATTGACAGCCATCAGGGCGATTAGTTTTGTAGAAGGCAAAATCGCATTTTCCACAGCTTGAGGAGTTGGGGCGCCGTAAAGCGTTGGCTTTAAAAACTGTATCAAATGGCCTTGCTTTTCTAGCAATTCTAAGGTATGAAAAACGGATGAGTGCTCGGCCGATGAGGAAATAATATGATGGCAGCCCTTTTCGGGCAAAAGGCCATGAATCGCTAAATTAGCTCCTTCCGTACCTCCTGAAGTGAAGATGATCTCTTGAGATGATACGCCAAGATACTTTGCAATAATATCTCTTGCCTTAGAAACGAGTGAGCGGATTTTTTTGCCTTGCTGATGTGAGCTGGAAGGGTTTGCTCCTAAAATATCGAGATGCTGCAAGATCACATCTTTAACCTGAGGGTCTAAGTATGTGCTTGCATTATTATCGAGATAAATCTGCAAGTTCTCTGTTTGTTGCTGTTTCATAAGCTGTTGTTGTTTCATAAGAGGAACTATTTACGTTTTCAACTTTAACCATGACGACAGTAATGTTATCATTGCCCCCCTTTATATTTGCCGCTTCAACCAGTTTTAAAGCGGCATCACTTGGGAGTAATGCATATTTGATTGTGGCTTCTATTTCATCATGTGTGATGAGATCTGTTAAACCATCTGAGCAAAGAAGGTAAAGATCCCCCTCTTCTAAAGAGGCACTTTCTACCGTCGGTTCAACGCGAGGCTCTGTGCCGATTGCTTTTGTAATGATATGTTTATGGGTGAAATTTTGGGCGCTTTTTTCATCGAGTTGGCCTTGATCGAGCAATTGGCAGAGGAGAGAGTGATCTTTAGTCAATTGTACGAGTTTATCATCCCTAAACCGATAGATGCGGCTGTCGCCGACATGGGCGTAGATTAATCCTGCTTCATGGAAAAGGACACAACATAGGGTTGTACCCATCCCTTTTAATTCACGATCTTGCCGACCCATTTGAAAAATATAGTTATTTACATAGCAGATCGCTCTAGATAATAGCTTTTGGATCTCTTCAATTGAACTTGTGGCTAAAATAGGGGTGATTTTTTCGCGGACGAGGTGGCACATCGTCGTGACGGTTTCTCTTGCCGCCTTTTCCCCTGCTTGATGGCCGCCCATTCCATCGGCTAATATGAAAAAACAATCATCTGGCAGCTCTGCCCAGATATCTTCGTTATTTTCTCTTACAAGTCCAATGTCTGAAATGCCTGAGGCTGTCAGCGTATAGGGGGGGGATTGTTTTGTCTCCATGGCAGGAATTCTCTTTCAAAGATATTTATCCGAGCGTATCACATCCAAGGATTATTGACAAGGAATTCTTTAAGTTTTAGTCGAGATGGAAACTGATTTAATGTCGATTAGACTTGTTTCTCGTACAGTCATCTCAAAAGGGGCAATGTAGATCGATTCCCCTTTTTCAGGGTGATGGGAGAGGTGGTTTTGGATTAAAGTCGACAAAGTCATCGTTGGATCCTTATCGAGTAGAATTCCAAACTTTGTATTAAACTCTCCAACTGTTGTCTTGCCGTCAAAGACTTTATCAATCACCATCACCTTTTCTCTTTGTAATAATTTACTTAAAGAGGCATGTTGCTTTCTTGTGATTACACCAAAAATCTCTGTCAAGATATCATCTAGATGTATTAAGCCGATTGCCTTTCCACTTGTTTTTCCAAAAGAGCTAAGAATAATGGCAATGCTTTCATTGTTAGTACGAAATTGCTTAAGCACATCCATGACACTTGTAGATTCTAAGACAAACCAAGGAGGATGGGCAAAGCGGGCCACAAGGTCTGTTTTTGCGGCAAATAAGAGATCTCTTGGATTGGCGATACCAATCACTTGAGATCTCTCCTTATTGTAAAGAACGACCGAGTCGTTGCTAGATGAGGTAAGATAACTTTCGGCCTGACTTATGGTGGCATTGATCGGTAGTGTTAAGATGCTCTCAAAAGGCTGCATCACTTCTAAAACTTCTTTGCTGCGCAGGTGAAAAATATTGGCAGCTATCGTACTAAATTCTTCGCTCTCCGTCTCTTGCTTACTTTCATCGCCATGTTCTTCCAAAATTTTTTGCAGCTCATCTTGATTAAGATATAATTTTGATGTCGATTCTTTGCCTCCAACGACTAAGTTGCAAAGGCGCGAAAGGTACGTCAGCAATATAAGAAGAGGAGCCATGAGTTTAGATGAAAAGTAGATGATAGGCGTTCCAAGCATTGCGACATGTTCTGCGTAGTGTCGAGCTGCAAACATTGGGGCAAGTTCGCCAAAGATCACTACCAAAATCACTTGTGTTAAAGGGGCAAGATCTGGACTTAAATTTAGAGCAGAATATAATTCCCGAGAACATTCAGATCCCACTACCAGGGCGATATTTACCCCTATTAGCGTGGTGCCAAAAAGTTGAGATGGGTTTTTTAGAAGGTGATTAAGCCAGATGGCCCTTTTATATCCTTTGCTGACATAATATTCTAAACGCACCTTATTAAATGAAACTGATGCCATTTCAAGCATTGAATAAAACGCGAGCAATATGATGGAAAAAAGATTTAAGACAAACCAAAAAATCGCGGTTTTATTCATGTTTTTTCGAGGGTTTCAATTTTTTGATAAAGAGCCTTCTGATCCTATTTCGGTCGGCAGCAAGAATTTGAAACATAAAATTTTGGATCTTAAATTTTGCGCCAGTTTTGGGGATTTCATCAAGCTGCTCAATCAGCCATCCTCCTATAGTCATCATATGCGCTTTGCTGACTAAATTGACATTGAAGATAGTGTTAAATATTTCAAGTTCAAGGCGCGCGCTTGAGATGATTTCATTGGGATTGTTCATTGTGTAGAGTTTTTTTGCATCGCGCAAATCGCTGATATCGCCAATGACTTGTTCTACAATATCTTCTTGAGAAATAAGTCCTGAGATTGATCCGTATTCATCGACAACTAAAGCAAGCACTTGATTGCTGTGATTAAGCTGCAGCGCTAAAGCCTTTGCTGAGGAGGTCTCTGATACATATATCGGTTTTATGAGGTGGTCTTTTAAGTCTTGCCCACACTTAATTGATGCGCGGTGTAAAAAATATTGTCTTGCGCTTATGATCCCTAAGATATTATCTAAAGATTTATCGCAAACAGGGATTCTTGAGCACTCTTGTTTGACGAACATATCGATAAGTTTTGAAAGGGGTTCATTGATATCGTAGTAAAGAATATCATCGCGAGGGCGCATGAGCTCTTTTATCGTCGCATCCTGAAAGTTTAAATATCCTGCAATAAGTTCTGCCTCATCCTTTTGCAATAGGCCGTGTTCTTCCGACGTTTTCAGTACGTGTTTGAGCTCTTCTTTAGATATTTTACTTTCTGGACGCAAGAAAAAAAAGAGCGCGCGCGATACCGGTACCGTGATGTTGATGATAAGAGTGCGGATTGGCGCTAAAATATTTTGCATCAAGTTAATTGAAGGCGCAACTGCGTAGGCAATTTGTTGATTATTTTGAAGGCCGATGTATTTGGGGATGATTTCTCCAAAAAGGAGCATCAACACGAAAGGGATGCCAACTTTTAACCCCCAATTTGCCGCTTCTCCAAACATATGGGACGTCGTATTTTGAATGAGAATATTGACAAGAGTATTCATCATGAAAACAGTGACAAGTAAAGATCTTGGGTCTAAAACAAGCTTTGCAATCAATCGTTGCCTTGGATCTTTTCCAGCTGCAAATCCCTTAATTTTTGTCTCCGGAAGGGAGAAAAGGGCTGTCTCAGAGGCTGAAAAGTACCCCGAACAAAAAATTAGGAAAACTAAAATAAGAAAAATAATCGTCATGGCTTGTCGGTAAATAGCACTTTTGTCGCACCTTCAGGGACTAGGCCAAGTCGTTGCATGAGCACAAGTTCCACATACTCTTGATCACTTTGACTGTTGACTTTAAGGCGTAAAGCTTCCATTTGGTTTTTTGCGCGTGCCTTTTCTTTAAGCAAGGCGCTATGTTGATTGTGCAGTGTCTCAAATTTTTCTCGATGCCAAACCATTGCCTGTTCAAATACAAAATAGCATCCTAACATAAATAATACAATCCACCAAGATTTTATCCATATTTTTTCAAGGGCAATATACCAAGGGATGGAGTGACGATGAGATGGCATAAGGTTATTATGAATTAATCGGGATTTTTAAGCGCGAGAGCAAAAGGCGAAGGACTCTAATCGGATGGCATAAGAAGTATTTAAGGAGGTTAAGATAGGTCACTTCATAGAGTGGTCTTATTGTTTGCCTTTGCGGATTACAGCTTGCCTCTTGTAGCCAAATGCGGTGCAGAAAAAAGAAGGGGCTTGGGAGATTATCGATAGAGAAAAACTTTAAGTCTTTTGTCTCGTTTCCAGTTTTAAGATTTTCTGGATCGGCAGCAGATGGATCTGCGATACATTCAAAGACGTACGTGACCCTTGCTAACTTATTGAGAGGAATGTATGTAGCTGCAAGTCTTAAAATCTGCACGGCTTGGCCTGTTTCTTCTAATACTTCTCTTAGCACAGCCTCTTGAGGGGTTTCTCCATCGTCGATGCCGCCACCAGGCAACACCCACATGGGGACGTCGCGACGCTTAATGATGAGAAGATTGTCTTTTTCGTTTGAAAAGATAATCGCGATAACGCTTTCTTTGCGTTTTTGCAAAGGCATTGTTGACCTGATAAAGAAAAGAATTGCCCAGGATAGGACTCGAACCTACACACCTTACGGCACCAGATCCTAAGTCTGGCGTGTCTACCAATTTCACCACCTGGGCAAGATATTGGGATCACGATACCACCTTTAAGTCTTTTCTGTCAAAAGGTCTTTTTATAAAATTGTATTAGACTTCTTTCGAAACTCCATTTGGTCGCTAAAATTGTGCTTTTTGGCATCTTTGCTGCAAAATTTTTCAACCAGGTGTATACACATGCTTTCAAAATTTTGCAGCAAATCTGCACAAAAATCCCAAATTTTATCAACCAAAGCGAGTTTCGAAAGAAGTCTATTGCATAAATAAGCTTGACTTCCCATAAAAAAATTGATATCAGTTTTTCAGTTTAACAAGGGGTAAAAGATGAAATATGTATACGAATTTATAGGTGCTTTTTTTTTAGTGCTGACGATTGGGATGACGGTTTTAGGGCCAAATGGCGCAGGGCCTCTTGCGCCTCTTGCGATTGGTTCAGTCCTTGCGGTCATGGTTTATGCCGGAGGGCACGTTTCAGGCGGGCATTATAATCCAGCAGTCACTTTCGCGATATTTTTACGCCGCAAGATTAGCCTGCTTGATTTGGGACTCTATTGGATTGCGCAGTGTATAGCAGCTGTTGCTGCTGCTTATGTTGCCCTTTATTTTAAGGGAGCAAGCGCTGAAAGTGCGCTTGACTTAGACCCGGTAAAAGGACTACTTGCGGAATTTTTATTTACGTTTGCCCTTTGCTATGTTGTATTAAATGTGGCCACATCCAATGCGACCAAAGGCAATAGTTTTTATGGGTTTGCGATTGGCTTTATTGTCTTAGCTGGCGCCTATTCTGTGGGAGCTATTTCGGGAGGGGCGTTTAATCCAGCAGTTGCGCTTGGCATTAGCCTCATGAATCTGAGTCTATGGTCAAATCTTTGGGTATTTTTTGTAGGAAATTTTCTTGGAGCCGTGTTGGCAGCTTTAGTATTTAAGGCCGCTCATCCGCAGGAATAAGCGGTTTTTAAGGCACTTCAATCAATAGAATTTGACTTGCTATCTGAGATTGGATTGAAACAGTTGTGATCACTCCATTTAGGCCAATAGCATCTCTACGGTTTAGGATTTCGTTGCCTTTCATCACACTGCCATCAATTGCCATTATAAAGCATTTATTGCCTTTCTTTTTGAGGGTGTAGTCAAGAGATGTGTTGGACTTAAGACAAGCAAGGCTTATGGCAGCATCTTGGCCAATGGCTATTGCGCCATGGTCATTGAACCCTGAGGCGATGGTGACCCACAGGTCTTGTGTTTCATGCCAATTAAATTTTTTTTCAGCATATTGGGGCTGAGTATTTTGGATTTTTGGCTCTATCCATATTTGGAGCAAGTTGCAGATATCGGAGTTTGAGCCGTTGTATTCGGAGTGAGTAATGCCAGATCCTGCGCTCATTACTTGGATGTCGCCACAGGTTAATATGGACTCATGGCCTGTGCTATCTTTATGGGCAAGCTTACCTTTCAAAGGGATGGAGATGATCTCCATATTATTGTGGGGGTGGGTTCCAAACCCTTTGCCTGGTTCAATGATATCATCATTAAGGACTTTAAGATGGCCAAAATGGAGACGATTAGGGTCGTAATATTGCCCGAAGCTAAAGCTATAGGTGGCGTGCAGCCAACCATAATCACTTCTGCCGCGCGATTCTGCTTTAAAAATTTGTGTTTTCATAAGTGTGCTCCTTTCAAAATATCATTATACATTATGTCTATTAAACCTAAAAACGGCAGTTGTAGACGCTAACTTGACATGAATCTCTTGAACCAGAATCATTTGCAGTGGGGCGGTCCTTCACCAATCGGGAATGTCCCGCCCCACTGCAAAGTGATTCTAATTCAAGATCTTCATGCCAATTTAGCATCTCGAACTGCCGTTTCTAGGTTAAAGCAAGAATGCAAGTATTTAAGACGTAAACCATCTGTCGCTTCAAGCATTTTTTGCATGTCTTGAAACTTTTCAGCTAGATGGGGAAATCCTTTCTTCAGGGGTTCTAAATCTGTCGATCCCAGTTCCAGATGGGGTCCTGATAAAATGGCCTCTCCCTTACCTCTTCTAGAGCGGATAATCGCTGCTGTGTTCCTTTCTGTATAAAGCGCAAGAACCTCTATCTCCTCACTGTCTTGGATTTTACCACATCGCGGCATAAATTCCCCTCCTAAGTTGACTAAAACGTTGACTTTTTTCAATGTTTGCATCCAAATAATTTCTACGACCGCAATCTCTGGAAAGATAGGTCCTTTACATTCCCAAGAGCATAGGGAAAATTTGCGAGTTTTTTGACGAGATTCATAGCGCGAATGCTCTGTCCACCAATATGCTCCTGCGCAAATCCCAATGAGGCGCCCTCCGTTTTCTTCTACATAGTGGATGATTCTTTTGCGCTGTTTTTCAGAGACACTTTCATCCCATACAGAACATTTTCCTCCAGGAAATATGAGAAGTGAGTGTTTAGCGCTCTCCCACTTTTCAGGGTGTAGCTCAATAGAGCTGCATTCGGTTATGACAGAAGTTGGCAAGCTATGTTGAGCAACTCGCTTAAGTCCCCATAAGCTTTCCATACAGATTCCGTTGTACACTCCAGGTGCAGAGGTCCCCGAAAATAGGCGTACGGTTTGCATTATTTCCTCCATCCAAAAAAGAATTTAGCAAGGGCCGCAGCAGTTGTTGTTTTAAGAAAAGTTCCCGGAAGAAATGGAATCATCCCCGCAAAAACAGCCTCTTTTATTCCAAGAAAAAGCATAAGCCAAAGTGTACCTGCAAAAAGGATCATGGCATCTCCAACAAAAAGGATGAGCCAAATTTTAAAAAATGAAAGGGGATTGCAAGTTCTTAGCCATTTCGATCTAAGATAAACAGCCAGGACAAAGCAAAATAAATATCCACCTCTTGGTCCCATCCACCATAGTGGGTTGGAAACGCCACCAGCAAAGACAGGAAATCCTAACGTCCCTTGTAAAAGATAAGTCATGACGGCAAAAGCTGCTTGATGAGGCGTTAATGCAATCGATAGGCACGCGACGCCAAATGTCTGAAGAGTAATGGGAACCGGACTAAAAGGAAGTGGGATGGCAAATTGCGACATGAGTCCTAAAAAGATACTGCCTAGGATGATTTTGCACGCTGCTGAAGTAAAAGCGAGCTTCGAAAGAAGTCTAATTATCCTAAAAACGGCAGTTGGAGACGCTAACTTGACACAATCTCTTGAACCAGAATCATTTGCAGTGGGGCGGTCCTTCACCAATCGGGAATGTCCCGCCCCACTGCAAAGTGATTCTAATTCAAGATCTTGCGCCAATTTAGCATCTCGAACTGCCGTTTCTAGGATTATGTAAATCTTCGATGTTTTAAGAATTTCTAGCAACATAAGGCCTCCTTTTGTTAAAGTTAGGTTAGGATGAAGCTGTTTTTCTAGATTTTCAAGAAGTTTGTCAGTTTGAATGGTTGTTATTCACCTATATTTTAGGTGACATAGAATGAATGTTGGTTTCTTCGTCTTGGTGGAGTTGTTTTTAAAGTACCTAAAAATTAGGTGAAAAATGTTGGAGTCTCTTTTTGGAAATAAAAGCATCGCTCGTGTTCTTTTTTTTCTGTTGATCAATGGCAGATGTTATGCGGGAAAGCTTGCGCGCCATTTTAAAAGCCCTCTTACTCCTTTTCAGCAAGCTCTTGCTAAACTTGAGCAATTGGGAATTATTCAAAGCCAGCTAGATGGAAAAATTCGCTATTTTGCGTTTGACACAAGCTGCCCTTACCTTGTGCAGCTTGAATCTCTTCTAAGGAAAGCCTATACCCTTCTCTCTTCACAGGAAAAAAAAGAGTACTATGATCCCGAATATAAAACCCAAACACTGATTCGTGAAAGCTCACATGAAAATGAGCCCTTATTGGTGACCTTTTGGAAGCAGCTTAAAACAATTAAGTCGATGACATTTGTTGCAGCTTCAAAAGTAGATCCTAGTTTTGGTTGGAATGGGACAGGCAAAGGAGATGTGCGTGTGAAACAAGTCAATGATAACATCTTAGTCTTTTATGAAAATGGATTTTGGATGCCACAAAAAGGGGGGAAATGTGCTTTTACCAATACTTTTCGATGGACATTAGATCGTTTTGAAAATCGCATTACCTTAGAGCACTTGCGCTTTGGCGAGCACCACCCTGTATTTCTTTTCTATCTCACTAAAATGGACGACAATACATTGGTCTCAATTAGCTCACACGTATGTAAAGAGGACTCCTATCTTGGACAGGTGAGGTGTCTTCATCAATCGATACAATTTAACTGGCGCATCATCGGGCCAAAGAAAAATGAAGAAATCGATTATGTTTATAACTGAAATACAGCGGTGAAATACAGCGGAAATACAGCGGTATGAATGATCCTAAAGCTCTAAAATCAATCGTAAAGCATTCTCTACGAGCTTCATCTCTTCATTTGATATCATGCCAATTTTCTTGCCAAGACGATTCGTTCGGTCAATAGATCTTATTTGCCTTGGCATAATTTTTCCTTTTTTCCCTTCTAGAGTGATTTGGACCTCAATTCTTGAAAAAAGACGCTTAACGTTACTCGTTATCGGAACGACAACTATTAATTCAGAACAGTTTGAAACGTTGCTTGAAACAATAAGACAAGGTCTTGTTTTGTTTATTTCACTTCCATCGGTCGGGTCTAAACGAACCCAATAAATTTCCCCTCTTTTTGGACCATCGTGTTGCATTTTTATTCTTGATCTCCAAAGTCAAAATCTTCCACTCCTAGAAAATCTTCCCCTTCCATTTTAGAAAAATCAACTCTTGCCTCTTTATCACCAGGATCTTTATCGGCTTCCAAAAACTCCATCAACAAAGATTCCTCATCTTTTCTTAGAGCCTCCCACAATGCTTCAGTGACAAATTTGCTCATTCTTCCACGGCCAACTTTGGCATGCAATACAGCATCCAAGTCTTTTGGAATTGTATACGTAACTGGTTTTTGTTGAGACAT
>Ga0206944_1171_pt1 | contig 10322 bp, 8 predicted proteins | sample Alteio_BWOrgHeat_4_FD_152978 | JGI IMG/M metagenome (GOLD analysis project Ga0206944, IMG submission 152978) | Enriched cells from forest soil in Barre Woods Harvard Forest LTER site, Petersham, Massachusetts, United States -... | ecosystem: Environmental > Terrestrial > Soil > Temperate forest > O... | reverse complement strand
GCCCTGGTTGCCATTGAGGTGCAACAACTGGATGGGGCGTTCCCCGAGACTAAAGAAGCTATCCATGCCCAGGTGCACGATTTGTGGAAACGGATCACTGATATTTCTACCGACGCGGGCCGGATTTCTCACCAGCTGCACTCATCAAAGCTTCAGCTTTTAGGTTTGGCGCTGGCGATTCGCAGCTTATGTGCCGATTTTTCCAAACAGCATCAGCTCGCTATTCATTGCACTTGCACTTCCGTCCCAGAGCAGATGGACAACAACATCTCACTTAGCCTTTTTCGTGTAGCTCAGGAGGCTTTGCACAATATTGTCCGGCACAGCCATGCAAAGAACGTGATTGTCGAGTTATCTGGTCAGGCTGACGAGATTCATCTCCGTATCTCGGATGACGGAACTGGATTTGACGTTGACACAGCCCTGGCCGGCGAAAGCCTGGGGTTGATCAGCATGGAGGAAAGACTTCGGCTCGTTGACGGTACCCTGACTGTCAAGTCCGGGCCCTCATTTGGGACGCGGATTGATGCTCGGGTTCCCATAGCCGTAAGTTCTCGACGCGATTCATTTCCAGACCATCCCAGTGAGGCGGCAGCCTGAGACCTTAAGCCAGTTTGCGATCGGCTGTTATGGAAAGAGCCTCGGTTGTTGCGCGCATGCGTGCTTTTCTACTGGCTACCTCCGCGGGCCAGCGGGCACGATTGATGCTCCCTAAAGGTCTGCTATTTGCCGGCGACGTGTCTGCTGTGTTGCGATGGGTCATTTGCGTTGTTCCCAGGTGCTCCACGCTCAAGCTACGCAGCTGAATCTGCCTTCCGATCAGCGATCAAGGCATGAATGTCCTGGACGCTCAGCTCCGGATATGCCTGATAGAACCCAATGGGAGTACGGCTCGCGCCTGCCACAAAGTTTATGAACTCCTGCAAGTGTTTTCGGCACGGCGATGGCGGCGGATTTTTTGTGAATTTGAAAATAAGATCAAAGACGGGCCCGATGTATTTGGTGAAGTCGGTGATATATGTATCGAATGAGCCGTCATACACCGTGAAGAATCCAATCTCATTGTTCTCCAGGGGCACGAATTGGGCGAAGTGAGGCGTGCTTACCGTTGCCAGGTCTTTCTGCGTCTGGTGAGCCCGGGCGCGCAGAAGGATTTGTACTTCCATGAATGCAAAACCAGACTTGATAGGCAGGATCACAAGGAATGGATTCAGTTCTCCGGCGCCCTGCACGCCTGCGGCCGAGGTCAATGCTTTAATTTCACTGACGGTCATGCCTGGGTAAGCGCTGAAGAGGGTCGCCGGATGGAGAAGGTGAGCTTCCGACCATTGAATGAATGCATCGGGATTACCGGCAACTGGAGTCGGGGGCGGATTGTCCACATGTTGGAAAATCGCATCGAAGGTCTGTCCGGATTGCCTGGCTAGTGCGGCCATGAGTTGACTAAACTCGCCGTCGAAGTCGCCCAGAAATAGAAGAGTTTTTTCGCTCAGCACGGTGAAGCGCGAATAGTGAACTTTGCCAATTGCATCCTCCGCTTTGAACAACTCCGGCATCAGTGGAGGAAGCTGCTGTGCCACCGCCTGGGCCGCATCGGGGGATTTCAGCGGAAAGCTGAGGGTAAAGTGGTTCTGGCTGTTCATTGAAGTCTCCTTGTAGCTGACAGCCAGCGGTCTGCAGCGCCTCCTCTAGTTCCGTCGACGATCAAAATCCCTGCGTGACGGACCCGCCCGCACCGTCAGCAGACTAGTCCCGTCGCATTGTCGTGCACGTCCATTGAAATCCGACAAGATTGTTACTGCTTCAATGGCTAATGGCTTGCTCTATCTCGTGATTGCGGATGGCCTGCCACTCCTTGTATTGTTGCGCCGAAAGAATTGTTTCTACCTGGGTGTCGGCCTGCAGGTGGATCGCCCGCATCTGCTCTGCTTTTTCGCCCGGCGGCATACCAGGATTGTTCTTGATGGCTTGAATCTTTGGGCCTTCCGCCTGAAGAATTGGCAATAGCGCAGTTTTTTGTTGCGGACTGAGATTCAATACTTGCGATAGCCGCTCGAGCTTCTCAGCGGGTGTCTGCGCCTGCAACTTGCTTGCGTATCCCAGGAAAACGCAAGAGCACAATGCCACGGTGGTGAATACGACGATTCGTTGCTTCATTTCATTTCCTCATTTCTTTCTGACACCTCACTGATTAGAGTTCACCGCCAAGGTCAGCGTCCTCGAAAGTCGCTTCGCTGATTTTGCAGCAAGCCCAAGTACCAGCAAGAGGCCGGCACTCCTAAAATCTTGAGCAACGTGGTTAACCGCCGCTTTTTGCCTTGTCTATCTCTTGCTTCCGGAGCTCCTTCCATTGCTGATATTGCGTTGGTGACAGGATGGCTTTAACCTGAGGATCAGCCTGATCATGGATAGCTTTCATCTCTTTTCTCTTATCGCGTCTTGAGGGGTCGGATTTTAACGCTTGCAGCTTCGGCGCCTCTGCCTTAAGGATTGGTAAGAGTTGTTTTTTGTTGCTCGCTGAGACCCAATACCTGGGAAAGGCTCTAGAGCTTTTCCTCTGGGGTCTGCGCCTGCAGCATGTTCGACACAAGAAAAACACAGGCGCAAAGCGCAACTGCGCTGAACGTGAGCATTCGTTGTTTCATCACCGCTTTCTTCTCTTCCGACCAGGCGCTTTGTTGCAGTCATGGGCCCGATCAACTATTCGTCAGTATCTAGTCAATGTTGCGCAACACCTGATTGATCAACAACTGGCAGAAATCACAGCTGCTGCCAAGAGTAACTGGGGGGACGATCATTGCGGGGATGAGCGAGCAGCTTGCGGTTTTTTGTTCGCGAGCGATTCGCGGCCTTTGCCACTACGTTCTTTCGGCGGCCACTCACATTCAGCCGAGGAGGGAAGTTACCGTTTCTGACAGACGTTGCAGGGAGACACCGCACACAAAATCATAAAACTGCGACGCTGCCGCAAGAATGGCCCTTCGTCGCCGTTCTTGATACATGTCAGCCAGAGTAGCTGCTGGATTCCTTTGTCTTCACTCGCTGGTGTGGGCGCAGGGTCTAAAAAGCCCGGTTCCGTTCTTGGCCACTTTGCCGCAATCTCCTGAATCGTTCTATATCGTCGCTCTGGAGAATGGTTCATGGAGCATCGTTGACGTCCAGCCGGCCTCGGACTCTGAGACGAAAGTGCGCTTCATTCGTGCCCGCCGTGCCTGTGCAAGTTACCGCATCGATGAAAGCGAATACCTTTTTGAGCATCTAACCGTGGCGCAACTGGCGGCAGAGGCAGACTTATGCGCCAGGGAAGATGCAGTAGCGAAAGTCATACGGTCTGCCAGCAAGAAAGATCAGGATTCGTGGGGAGAAGAAATTCAGGGAATAGCGGCTGTTTGCGGAACCCAGAAGCGCTTACATGAATTGCCGCCAGTGAGCTCGCTGCGCTTTTCACGAATCCAGAGTGCAGCCCCTCATATGGCTGCCCTGTGGACCCTGGCGCAAGAAATCCGTGCGCGATACGTCAAAGAAACCGAACATGAGGTTTGGCTGTCTGTACCGTGGGAGTCGCGTCCTGCGGAAGAAAAGGAGAGGGCCCAGGCGGCCGCAGTTGAGATACGCAACGGCGACTTCGATCTGGCAGCGCCAACGATTTCGGAGGATCAGCGCGACGATGACCGTGCCAAATTGTCTGAGGTCATGCCTGATTCACAGGAAGCCACAGCTCCGGAGGTCAACTTTGGAGATGTGCCAGACTCTGATATTCCAGGTATTTTGCTCCACAAAGAGATGATTAGCTACCCGCAGATGGCCATCATTGCCCACATCTCAGGAGACGTGGAAGTAGAAGTTTCAATCGATCATGATTCGGGAAAAGTAACTTCGGTGGTCGCGAAAACAGGACACCCTATCCTGCAGCATGCTGCAACTGATGCGATTGGCAAGTGGGTAATCGGTCGCTATAGCGGACCCACCCCGCTGACTTTAATAGTTCGCTTCCACTACAACTGCGCACCTCTTGTGGAGACGGAAACCGCCTATGTTGCAAAGAAGGTGAAGAAACCTTCCCATAAAAGTGCTCGCAAGAAGCGTCCGCCGGAATAGTACTGATCGACGATTGCGCGCGATGTTATATACCGCACAAGAACCTCCGAGGCTGTGCGAGCAAGTGCCCCGAAACAGGAAAGAGGTTGTTCATATTCTGAGCGCAAAAGTCCCTGCCCCCGCTTTTTGGCGGAGCCCGGGCCTATGAATTATCTCTGACTTTTACAGCGCGTTCTTGCCGGCTCTTTTTGCTTTGGCCCAGCGCGCCTTCATGCGCATCGAAATGCTTCTTCTTCCCGCTTCACTCATCTGGCCACGTTTGCGCGGGCCGGCGGAAGAGGTTGAGGCCCGTCGCGTTCGGCCTCCGGTGAGAGCTTCTATAGCAGCGATGACTCTGTCCCGCTGCTCGGTGAGTGCTTCAATGATGTTGGGGGTGTCCATATGCAGTGGAATTATAAAACAATTAGGATTCAAGGAACATGATTCAAAGAGTCTGAGTGAGACGCAAATCTTCCCGCTTGAAGGGATACCCGGGAGCTAACACGCGAAAGAGAAAGAAAATCGCTAAGAGCAAAAGCCAAAAGCCCAGCCGAGAGCAAAAGGCCAACCACCGCTCCTTACTGCTTAGCCGCTGTTCCTTCAATGCCGCGAGAAGCGGTAGTGCTGGGGGTGGCGGCAGGAGCTGCTTTGGGCGGACCATTCAGCAACTCAGCAGAATAGTTTGGACCTAGACCCAGTTTGATCAGGGCGCGTGAATCGGGCACAACTTTGGTTTGCCAGCCGTTATCACCCTGATATTTGGCTAACGCCGCCTGGGTGCGTGCGTCCCAGGTGCCGGTTGGCTCGCCGGTCAGGTAGTTTTGCCGGATCAGGGCCTGCTGGATCTCGTTTGCTCGCTCAGAGTTAATGCCTTGCTGCCCTTTTTTCTTCCAGGAGACTTTGCGCTTGCCTTTGTGGTGTCCGTGCCTGGCCGCCTTACTCGCAGCCTTGGTTGCCGCCGGAGCGTACCCGGAGCACAGCACCATGGCAAAGCTCAAAATCACGAGTTTTTGAATGGCTGAACGCACCGGCTCACCTCAAAGAAGAGAATTGCTCGAACAAGGCTATGGCTCTTTCAAAACCTGGCCGGTTGTCCGCTAGGAGGAACCGAACCATCCGAACATCATCCCACGTTTGGATGCTGGGAAGCCAGAAGTTTGTTGTGCAGCTTGGGATTACTGAAGTGCAATGGAATCAAGACCTTCCGGGATTTGGCACATTTTGTCAGTCGCCACAGGCGTAAAATTCCGGCCCATACAGCGTAAAAATACGGTATTTCCGGGGCCGCCATCCATTGGCTGCCCCGGAAATATTACCAATTGATTCTTACGGTAGCGTACCGGAAATGAAGGAATTTCCGCCCGTCGCGCCGCGTCCGGAGTGGACAAGGAACACTACATCCTGGCCGCTCTTAAGTTGCGATGTGATCTTGCGGAAATCTTCTTCGCTGTTGACCGGCTGTTTATTGATTTTCAGGATAATCAGGCCGGGTTGCAATTGCAGGTCGTCAGCAAACGAGCCTGGTTTCACGTCGACCACCTGCACACCTTTGCCTTCAGCCGTGCCCATTCGCTCGGCCATTTCCGGGGAAACCGCCTTCACCGTAACGCCCAGCTTGGTCGGCATGGGCTGGCTGTCATCTGGGGTATCGTCATTCGAGTTCTGGTCGGTGCGATCGCCAAAAAGCTTGGCGCGGTCAGCCACAACCACGGTCGCCTGTTTTTCCTGGCCGTTGCGAAGGTAGGTCAAATTCAACTTGTTGCCTGGATGTGTGGCAGAGATGAGGCTGACAAGTTCCTCGCCGCTCTTGATCGGCTTGCCATTGACCGCCGTAATGGTGTCTTCACCCTGTAAACCGGCCTTTGCGGCTGGGCTTTCTGGCCGGACATTGGTAATAGGTACGCCATTTTTCGCGCCATAGATGCGCAGCACTGCCGGATTCGGTACGGCGCTAAATTCCACGCCGATCGATCCGCGCGCAACTTTGTGGTCGCCTGTCCGCAACTGCTCATAAACATCGCGAACCACGTTGGACGGCATGGCAAAGCCGACGCCTTGATATCCAAAAGACTGCGTGTAAATGGCCGTATTGATGCCGATGACCTCGGCATTCATGCTAACCAGCGGGCCGCCGGAATTTCCAGGATTGATGGCCGCGTCAGTCTGAATAAAGGACTGGAACTGGCGTCCTCCGGGAAGATTCCGCCCTTTGGCGGAGACAATGCCGGCGGTTACGGTCGCTTCCAGGTCAAACGGGCTGCCGATAGCAAGTACCCAGTCGCCCACGCTCATCTTGTCGGAATCGCCCAGTCGCGCCGCGACGAGAGGCCTGTCTTTTGGCGGGTCAATCTTGATGAGTGCCAAGTCCGTTTCAGTGTCCACGCCAATGATTTTGGCGTCATGCAGAACAGTTGCCGGCTCGTCATAAAGTTTTACGCGGATGCGGTCCGCCTTATCCACTACGTGGAAATTGGTCATGATGTAACCGTTCGCGTTCAGGATTACGCCTGAACCGAGCGAACGCTGGCGGCCACCGCCGCCTCCGGGGCCGCCGAACGGACTCTGCGGACCTTGATCATCGTCGTCACCGGGGCCGCCCTGCCCGCCTTGTTGCCCGCCAAAGAAGCGATCAAAAAAATCCTGGAACGGATCGTCACCGCCATTGTCGCGCTGTCCTCGTCCGGGTGCGCGATTGCTGCGTCGCCGCACTTTTGGCGTGGACTCCGTACTCACATTTACCACTGCGGGCTCAATCGCCGTGGCCACCTGTCCGAAGGTGTTGCTCAGTTGCTGTGGCGTCTGCATTGCCGGCAGCAGGGAACCATCGGGACCGGAATAGCCTCTCACTTTGCCTCGGCTCAGGACGGTGCCAATCAAAATGCCGACCGCCAATGTCAACAGGATCGCCAGTGTGGAGAGCGCCCGTTGCGTGCGCATGCGTGACATCAGGGCGCCAAAACGCGAGTTCATACTTCGTCTTACCTCCGGACTAAGTTCTCCAATGATTATAAATCCAATACTTCCACCGGCTGGTGGTTCCTTTTGGTTACTGGAGCGCTATCACTTAGACGCACAAACCAAAGGCAGCGTTATCCACCAGAGCTGGCCGGCGATTCCGCTCCAACTGGATCATCGTCCGGTTTCTCAACATGCCCCAGAAGTTCTGAAACCAGCACGCCCCCCAGGATCAATAATGCCCCGGCCCCGGCCCGAAGGCCAAGCCGCTCATGCAGATAGACAAAAGACGTGAGCCAGGCAAAGACCGGTTCCGTGGTGAAAATCAGCGCGGTATGGGTAGCGGGGGTAAATTGCTGTGCCCAGGATTGGACGCTGAAAGCCACTGCTGTACACAGAATGCCGGTAATCAAAATTGCGGCGATCACCGTTGGCGTCGGACGGAAATAAGGATGCTCCAGCACAGGTGTGCTAACGGTCATCAAAATAGCGGCGCTGGCGACTTGTAAGAACGCAACCTGTTCAAAAGGGAAACGCTGGCTTGCCCGTCCAACAAAGATAACGTGGAAAGTAAAGCAAATGGCGCAGCCGATGGTGAGGATGTCGCCCAGGTTCACATTGGCGAAATCAGCCAGGCCGCCGGGACCGCTGGGGACAGTCATTAAAAACAGCCCAGCCAAAGCAAGGATTATTCCTACCACACGCCACAAGTGAATGTGCACGTGCCATATCGCTACCAGGGCCAGAGGCACCAGCACTGAAGATGTGCCGGTAAGAAACGCCGACTTCGATGGCGTGGTAAGCTTCAGCCCACTCGTTTGAAAAGCATAGCCCGCGAACAGAAATATCCCTGCAAGAACACCGGCTGTCAGGGCTGGTCTGGTCAGCACGGCAATTTTTTTCCGATAGAAAATCGCCAGCAACACAGCCGCTACCACCATTCGGGCGGAGTTCAGCACCAGCGGGGAAGCATCGTCGAGAGCCGCTTTAACCAGCACGAATGTGCTGCCCCAGATAAAAGCAATCAATACCAGCAGCAAGTGCGCTTTGAGCGAGCGGGAAATGGTAATCAGGTTGCAGCTTCCTCTTCTGCTTTGCGAACCTCGGCTTGGGTATGCCGGGGAAATTCAAAAACGCACTCGCGCGGCTTTTTATCCAGGCGCAATCCCTGGTATATGGGCGCTCTCATTTTAATTCCGCCGTGCTCGCCTTCATGTGTCCATTCAGAGAATTTGATTTCCGCCACCAGTTCCGGCTTGATCCAGTGCGTCTTGCGCGTGCTTTCAATCTTTTCACCGAACGGATTCTTGTCTGTTTCCAATGCGTGCAGCTTCTTCCATAACGCTGCATGTGTCGATTCGGTGAAACCGCTGCCAGCGTTGCCAACATGCACCAGCTTGCCGTTTTCGTCATAGAGCCCAAGCACGATCGAGCCAAAATTTTCCCGCGATCCTTTGGGATCGGTGTATCCGGCAATCACGCACTCCTGCCGCCGCGTGATCTTGATCTTCAACCACTCGCGTGAACGCTTCTGTACATACGCGCCCGTGCGCAGCTTGGCCACAATTCCTTCAAGCCCTTTATCGCGCGCCACGCCAAAGAGCGCTGTGCCGTGTTCTGGGTAGTGGTCGGAGTAACGTAGAAAACCCTTGTCCGCCGGAATAGCCTGCTGAAGAAGCGCTTTGCGCTGCTCCAACGGAGACGCCATCAGGTTATGTCCGTTGAGATAGAGCAAATCAAAAGCGTAATAAACGATAGGCAGAGAGCGATTTCGCGGACCACGCGTGCCCGGGCTCGTCATGCCGGTGCGCTGTTGCATCAGGCTGAAAGACGGACGTCCCTCTTCATCCAGCGCCACAACTTCGCCATCGATGATCGCGTTTTCTACCGGCAAGTCCTGCATCGCCCCTGCGATCTCAGGAAACTCGCCGGTCAACTCATTCTGGTTGCGTGAAACTAGCCGCGCGTGTCCATCATTGATGAACGCCACCGCGCGATAGCCATCCCACTTGACCTCATAGAGCCACTGCGGATCGTCGAAAGATTCTTCCACCAGAGTGGCCAGCATGGGATGAATTTCCCGCGGCATGGCGGCGCGACGGATGTTAGGTGTCTGCGCCATCAGCTTTTCCAGGTTCTCTTCGACGACTCTCCTAGGCTGCGGTTTTACGCCGCCTTGCGGGTCTTTTTTTTTACGGTGGTTTTCTTCCTGGTTGTGCTGGATGATTTGTCCTTCGGGCTGGCCACGCCGGATTTAGTTAGGTTGACTCCAGGGGTTTGCTTTTGGGCCTTCCGAGGACCCGATTTTCCGGTCTCCCGATCAGCCGATCCCTGCAGCCACTCCGCGCCCTTGCGCACCGTCCCTTTGCTACCCCCGGCTTTGCGATTGCTCTGCCACTCGTCTGAGCCCTCATCGCCGTGAACGTTGTCACTCAGCTCGGCTGCGGCTTTCCAGTAAAGTTCGTCGAGATTTTGCAGCACGGTGAGCACGCGATCGCGCGGCCGCAGCAAGCGCAGCCAGTGCGGCAGATGTTGAGGAGCCAGATGCGCTTCGCCAAATAATGTAAGCACGCGCGCCTCAGGATGCGCACGGCGAATCTGCGCGATCTGCGCAGCGGCATGGCGATCGCGCGCGCTGATCTTGCGCATGTTGCCGCGCGGCTTCAGATCAATTCCATAAACTGGACAGCCGTGTTTCCTGGCTTGGCGCAACAGTCGGGCGAACGGCTCCCAGTCATATCCCCATTCCGCGTCATAGCGTATGCCCGCGCGAAGTTCGTCTTCACTGATTTCTCCGCGCAGCCATTCGTCCAGCACATATTGGTCGCGGCTGAAGGCCATTTCCAGTGCCAGCACCATGGGCCGGTCGCTCTGGGCCAGTTGTCCGATGAATGATGCCGCAAAATCCTGCGACGCGGCAAGCGCGTGATAATCACCCACTAGAAGGACGTCGGCGGTAGAGCACTGCTGCTTGAATTCGTTGTCATTAAGAGCGCGACGGTAATCGCGAAACGCTTCGCTGAAGTCGCGAATATATTTCAGGCGGCCGTGCGGGTCGGTGGCGCTGATTTCGCGCTTCACCTGTAGCAGTGCAAGTTGCTGCGCTGCTGTCCTGCGCCGGGCCCGAATTGAGAAACCACTGCCCATGAAGTAGCCTGCTTGACTTCAGCGCAGACGCCTCCCTATCAATTACTATTAGTCTGTTGCGTTATTCTGTAACCCAGACCTTACACCCTTAGATGCTGAATCCGTTACATCCGACAGCCCATGTACTCACGGTTGCCGCCACT
>Ga0206944_1153_pt2 | contig 10324 bp, 16 predicted proteins | sample Alteio_BWOrgHeat_4_FD_152978 | JGI IMG/M metagenome (GOLD analysis project Ga0206944, IMG submission 152978) | Enriched cells from forest soil in Barre Woods Harvard Forest LTER site, Petersham, Massachusetts, United States -... | ecosystem: Environmental > Terrestrial > Soil > Temperate forest > O... | reverse complement strand
CGGTAGCCACGGTAGGAGCCAATTTCAATCAGCCGCTTAATGTGCATGGAGATGTCTTTGCGCAGATCACCTTCCACGTCGCCTTCGGCTTCAATGGCCTGGCGGATGCGGTTGACTTCGTCCTCGTTCAGGTCCTGGACTTTCTTCATTGGCTCGACTTTCGCAGTTGCCAGAAGCCGCATGGAGCGCGAGTTGCCGATGCCATAGATATACGTCAGCGCGATGTTCACATGCTTGTTGCGCGGAAGATCAACGCCTGAAATACGTGCCATTTATCTTTTCTCCTGAGGGCATTGCCGTGTTCACGGCCTCGCCCGTCTCTGATTCAAGTGTCGATCGGTTTACAACCCGGCAGGGCCTTCATCCCGATCCCGAATAACTATCCTTGCCTTTGCTTGTGTTTTGAGTTCTCGCAGATGACACGCACCACACCCTTGCGGTGCACAATCTTGCACTTGTCGCAAATCTTCTTTACTGATGCTCTAACCTTCATAATTTTCCGATTCCCATTTGGCCCGGGCCCTGATGCCCGCGCTCTTTATTTGTACCGATACACGATGCGTCCGCGAGTGAGATCGTACGGTGAGAGTTCCACCGCAACCTTGTCCCCGGGAAGAATGCGGATAAAGTTCTTGCGCATTCTGCCGGAAACGTGCGCCAGCACCTGATGCTTATTCTCCAGTTCCACCCGGAACATGGCATTGGGCAGCGGTTCGACCACCGTTGCCATCACCTCAATCGCGTCTTCTTTACTCACCTAGCTCCTTGAGAGTCTCAATCGTAGAGATCCCTCGCTTATTCTTCACACGGTCCTGAGGGCCGCTCTTCCAGCAACTACTCAGTCAGCACCAGCGGCCCATTGCGCGTTACCGCCACGGTATGCTCGAAGTGCGCGCTGTAGCTGCCGTCTTCAGTGACTGCTGTCCATTTGTCGTCCAGGACACGTGCTCCCGGCTTGCCAATATTGACCATCGGCTCAATAGCAATGACCATGCCTTCACGCAGGCGTGTGCCGTGGCCGCGCGTGCCAAAATTCGGCACCTGCGGATCTTCATGCAGCCGCGTGCCGATTCCATGACCGACAAACTCGCGCACCACGCTGAAACCGTTGGCCTCAACGTATTCCTGCACTGCCGCTCCAACGTCGCCAACGGTCTTGCCCAGCCTGACTTCGGCGATGGCCTTCTTCAGCGACGTTTCCGTGACATCGAGCAGCTTTTGCAATTCCGGCGCAAGCGACTTGCCCACGGGAACAGTGATGGCGGAGTCGCCATAATAGCCATCCAGCACTACGCCGCAATCAATGGAAACAATGTCGCCTTCTTTCAACACCCGCTTTTCTGACGGGATGCCGTGAATGATTTCATTGTTCACTGACGTGCAGAGCACGCAGGGATAATCGCAATAGCCTTTGAATGCCGGCTTGGCGCCGAACTCACGGATCTTTTCTTCCGCGGCGTTTTCCAGGTCCATGGTAGAAACGCCGGGGGCCACCATGGCCTTTACCGCATCCAGCACCTGGCGCACGATCTGCCCGCTGCGCTTCATCTTTGCCAGTTCGGATTGTGATTTGCAATTAATCATTCTTGCTGCCAATTACTCAGTGCCTGCCGCTGCCGCGCCGCCTTCAATCGCGCGAAACATCTCCGCCATTACCTTATCAACGGCTTGGTCCCCGTTGACACAGCGCAAACGTCCCTGCTTCTGATAAAACTCCTCCAGAGGCTTGGTCTGGCGCTCATAGCTTTTCAAACGCTCAGATATGACCTCTTCCGTATCGTCAACGCGCTGGAACAACTGGGTGCCGCAGACGTCGCAAACGCCTTCAGTTTTGGGCGGCTGGAGATAGATGTTGTAAATCTTGCCGTCAACAGGACAAGTACGGCGGCCTGTAAGCCGTTGCAGTAATTGATTATAACTTACCTCAACGTCCACGACAACCGTGGGCTTCCTCTCTCCTGCCTTCGTCGCCAACTCCCGATCCAGCCATTCCGCCTGTGCTACCGTCCGCGGAAAGCCATCCAGAACGAATCCCCGGTAAGCATCCGGCTGCTTGAGCCGGTCTGCAACCATGCCATTTACCAGGTCATCGGACACCAGGTCGCCCCGTTCCATGACCCTTTTTGCTTTCCTGCCCAGCTCCGTGCCGCGGGCCACATTGTCCCGCAGAATGTCCCCGGTGGAGATGTGGGGGATTCCGTAATGCCCGGCAATCAGCTTGGCCTGTGTGCCTTTGCCTGCTCCGGGCGCTCCCAGCAGGACGATCGGACCAACAGGTATGTTTTTCCCGCTCATAGCGTCAACACCGTGCCGGCCGGAAATTCCGCTTAACCCCAGAGCCTTCTGCCGCGAACGCGTCCGCTGCGAGAAGTAAAGCCTTCATAGTGGCGCATCACCAGCTGTGACTCAATCTGGTTCACTGTGTCCATGGCCACGCCCACCACAATCAGCAGCGATGTGCCGCCAAAGTAAAAGTTCACGTTCAATCCGTGCAGCACCCATGTAGGCAGGCCGCTGAATATCCTGGGGCCAATCCACGGGATGTGATCAAGATGAATTCCGGCAATCATCCACTCCGGAATCAGCGAGATCAGGATCAGGTACAGGCCGCCCACCAGCGTTACTCGCGTCAGTACGTCATTGATGTAGTCTCGCGTACGATGGCCGGGACGTATGCCGGGAATAAAGCCGCCGTATTTCCGCATGTTGTCCGCCACGTCCGATGGGTTGAACACGATGGAAACGTAGAAATAAGCAAAGAAGATGATGCCAACCGCGTAAAGAAGAGTATAAAGCGGCTCGCCCCACTTGAGCTGTTCCATGATGCCGCCAAAATAGCGATTCAGCGTTCCGCCCGGCTTAAATGCGTTGGAAAGCGTAAGCATCTGCGGAATGCTGAGAAGCGATGAAGCAAAAATTACCGGCATCACGCCGCCGGAATTCACGCGCAACGGCAGGTGTGTAGACTGGCCGCCCATAATGCGGCGTCCCACAACACGCTTGGCATACTGTACCGGAATGCGCCGCTCAGAGCGTTCCATGAAGACAATGAACGCCACCACCAGAACCATGATGGCTACCAGAATCAGCAGCGCTGGAACCGTAAAGCTGCCCCAGGCTGAAGAGCGCGCTTTTTGCGCCAGATCGAATACGGCTTTAGGCAATCCGACTACAATGCCAGCGAAGATCAGTAGTGACATGCCGTTGCCGACGCCCCGTTCGGTAATCTGCTCGCCCAGCCACATGATGAAGATACTGCCCGTGGTCAGGGTGATAACCGTCATCGGGATGAACTTCGGTCCCGGATCTACGACGAATTTCTGCGCCAGCAGCGTAAAGGCGATTCCCATGCTTTGCAGGATGGAAAGAATCAGGGTCAGATAGCGCGTCCACTGAGTAATCTTGCGCCGGCCCAGGTCGCCTTCTTTTTGCAGGCGCGCCAGCGGCTCCCAAACCACGGTGAGCAGTTGCAGGATAATCGATGCCGTGATGTACGGCATGATGCCCAGGGCAAAGATGGTCAGCTTGCGCAGGTTGCCGCCGCTGAAGAGGTCATAAAAGCCCAGCAATCCACCGCTCTGCTGTTCAAATGCCTTCTGTAGCGCGTCCGTATTGATGCCCGGCGTGGGAATGTGCGAACCCAGGCGGTAAACCGCCAGCATGGCCAGCGTAAACAGGACGCGCTTGCGCAGGTCCGGTACTCGAAAGATATTCGCCAGTTTCTCGAACATTAGGTCACCTTTTTCTTTAGTTTCGAAGGTGCCTTGCTTTTGCCCGCCTGGGGTTCGTCCTTGGTCGCGGACACAACGGCAGCGCCGCCAATAATCTCAATCTTGCCGCCGGCCTTGGTAATCTTCTCTTCGGCCGACTTGGAGAACTTGTGCGCCTGCACTGTCAGCGCCGTCTTCAGCTCGCCATCGCCCAGCACCTTGATCAGATCGTTCTTATGTACTACGCCGTTCTTGATCAGGAGTTCCGGGGTAATGTTCTTTTCGCCCAGTTCAGCCAGGCGATCCAGATTTACCACCTGGTATTCCACGCGGAAAATGTTGGTGAATCCGCGCTTGGGCAACCGGCGATGCAATGGCATCTGGCCGCCTTCAAAGCCGCGCATCATGCGCGAGCCTGAGCGGGACCGTTGGCCTTTGTGGCCGCGTGTTGAAGTCTTGCCCATTCCACTGCCCATGCCCCGGCCCACACGCTTCTTGTTGGAAGTGGCGCCCTTGGGAGGCCGTAAATTCGATAAGTTCGTTGGCACTTGATTTCCTTTTGCGCAATCACCGCTGGTTCAGCTTGCGATGACTACTCGGTTTCCCTGTCATTGATTTGGCAATTTACCAATTACCAAATTACCCATTTACCAAATCTACTTTTCCAGGATCTGCACCAGATGCGGAATCTTGGCGACCATGCCGCGAATCGACGGCGTGTCTTCCCGTTCCACTACCTGATAAAGCCGGGTAAAGCCAAGCCCTTTCACCACCAGCTTGTGTTTCACCGGCGTGCAAATCTTTGAGCGCACATATTGAAGGCGAATTGTCTTTTTAGCTGCCGTCATAATTCCCTTATTTCCTTCGAATTCTTATGCACCGGCACTCTTTGCCTGTGCCAATGCGGTACTTGGTATTTGGTACTTAGCCGTAAGCTCCCCTAGTCTCACCAGAACCGCCTCGGTCTCTCAAACAAAGCTAAATACTAAGTACCCAGTACTAAATACTGCCTTCTTACAACTCCTGCAGCGTCTTGCCGCGCAGTGTAGCCACATCCTGGCGGTCGCGAAGTTTATAGAGTGCATCAAACGTGGCCTTGATCACGTTGTGCGGATTGGCGGTGCCAATCGATTTGGTCAGCACGTTCTGTACGCCCACTGAGGTCATCACCGCGCGCACAGCGCCGCCGGCGATCACTCCCGTGCCTTCCGGCGCCGGCTTCAGCAATACGCGGCCGGAGCCGAACGTTCCCAGCACGGCATGCGGAATCGAGGTCTTGCTGAGGTTGACCCGCATCAGATTTTTCTTGGCCGATTCAATCCCCTTGCGGATGGCCTGCGGCACTTCCTTGGCTTTGCCGGAACCGTATCCGACCACGCCCGCACTGGGGTCGCCCACTACGACCAGCGCCGCGAATGACATGTTTTTGCCGCCCTTGACCACCTTGGTCACGCGGTTGATGGCCACTACCTGGTCTTTCAACTGATAGTTGCCGGCATCGAGCTTTCTTTTCGTTGCGATTGCCATTTTATTTAGAACTCCAGACCTGCTTCACGCGCGGCATCCGCCAGCGCCTTGATGCGCCCGTGGTACAGATATCCGCCTCGATCAAAAACTACCTTCTTGATTCCTTTTTCCTGCGCCCGCTGCGCAATCTCTTTGCCGATTTCCTTGGCGCTGGCCACATTGCCGCCCGTCTTCTTCCCGCCTTTTTTCCCTTTCACCGTGCTGGCCGAAGCGAGCGTGGTGCCGGAAGCGTCGTCAATCACCTGCACATAAATGTGGTTCAGTGAGCGGTACACGTTCAAGCGCGGACGTTCCGGCGATCCGGAAAGCTTGTTGCGCAGCCGCTGATGAATCCGCCGCCGTGTTTTATCTTTCGAACTATCTGGAATCATGTTTTTGCCCTTTGCTTCGTAGTGCTATTGAGCGCCACGATCAAAAAATCTTTCTTCTCTTTCCGTCAATCGGGTGATCTGGTGATCGGTTCATCGAGTGATCGGATTTGGATCACTCGCGTTCCGGATCACCCATCATCCTCTGCTGCAAGACTTACGCTTTCAATCTTTGGGAGTTCGGGGTTCAGATCACCCGATCACGCGCGATCACCCGATCTCCCGATCTTTATTTCGCTCCGGTCTTGCCAACCTTCTTCTTCAACTTCTCGCCCACATAGCGGACGCCCTTCTGCTTGTAGGGATCCGGCGGCCTCAGGCTGCGCATGTCTGCCGCAACCTGTCCGACTTTCTGGCGATCAATGCCTGTTACCGTCAGCTTGGTCTGCTTGGGGTCCAAGGCAACCGTAACGCCTGTGGGCAGCGGAAATTCGATCGGGTGCGAATAGCCTAGCGTGAACACCACCGTGTTCTTGCCTTTCAGCTCCGCGCGATATCCAATGCCGACGATTTCAAGATCCCGGTTCCAGCCCTTGGTGACGCCTTCCACGGCGTTATTCACCAGTGCCCGCGCCAGTCCGTGTACAGCGGCATGATGATCGTCCTTGCGGGTGACTTGTATGTGCCCATCTGCCTGCTTCAGCTCAACGCCGGATGGAAGATGCGTCTGCACCTGGCCTTTAGGGCCATTCACGACAACGGTGTTGCCCCTTACTTCAAACTTCACTCCCTGCGGGAGCGGAATCGGTTTCTTTCCGATACGAGACATTTGTAAATCCCTTTTCTGGTGAGTCCCTCGTAGCGATTACAGCTTCGAGTTCCACAACCGTTTCGTCATCGGCCTTTGGCCATTAGCAAAAGCCCTTTTTTATTTCATCCCGAATCTGGAGGACGCATCAAAATGCATCCGCCAGATCACAAGCCAAAAGCTAAAGCCAATGGCCGTTCACGCCTTCGGCGTGAACTACCACACCTCGCACAGTATCTCGCCGCCCAGGCCTTGTTTGCGCGCCTGGCGTCCTGTCATCACGCCCTTGGGCGTCGTCAGGATGTTGATCCCCAGCCCGCCGAGCACGCGTGGAATATCATTGCGTCCCACGTAGACGCGGCAGCCGGGCCGCGAAATGCGCTGCAGGTTGGCGATGGCGGCATTGTTGTCCTGCCCGTACTTCAGGTAAATGCGCAGGACTTTTCTGCCTTCTTCCTCTGTCGGCTTGAAATTGGCGATATAGCCTTCCTCTTTCAGGATGCGCGCAATTTCCAGCTTCAGCTTGGAAGCCGGTACATCAAGCTTTTGGTGACGTGCATGGATCGCATTGCGAATGCGTGCCAGCAAATCTGCGACCGGATCGGTCAAACTCATCTTCGTTTATCTCCTCTTATCGTCACCCGTTTGCTCCGGCTCCGCCGGAGAACCTGCCGTGACGTACTGCAAAACCGGCTATTGGCTCTTGGTACTTGGCTATTCGCTAATTGTCCTTGGCCCATCTAAGTAGCTTCTCAGCTTCTCGACATTACCTGCCTAAGCCAAATACCGATTACCAAATACCAACTACCAAGAACTCTTCGATACCCCGGGAATCTCGCCCTTGAGCGCCAGACCGCGGAAGCACAAGCGACAGAGGCCGAACTTGCGCAGAAACGCGCGCGGCCGTCCGCAGATGCTGCAGCGATTGCGGTGCTGGGTGGAAAACTTGGGTTTCTTGTTCGTCTTGGCGATCTTCGCTGTTGTTGCCATTGTGTCCTTTGCTAAATACCAACTACCAAATACTAAGTACCGCGCTTACTGCCTGAACGGCATTCCAAAATGCTTGAGCAGCGCTCGCGCCTGGTTATCGTCGCGAGCCGTGGTGACAATCGTCACGTTCATGCCCTTCAACTTGTCCACTTTTGCGTAATCGATTTCCGGGAAGATCAACTGATCACGCAGGCCCAGCGTGTAATTGCCGCGACCATCAAATGACTTGGTTGAAACACCGCGGAAATCTCGCACGCGCGGCAGAGCCACGTTGATCAGCCGATCAAGAAACTCATACATGCGCGGGCCACGCAGCGTCACCATAGCGCCAATGGCCATACCTTCGCGCACCTTGAAAGCAGCAATCGACTTCTTGGCTTTGGTCACTACCGGCTTCTGTCCACAGATTTCGCCCAGGTCGCGGACCAGGGGGTCGAGCATCTTGGTGTTCTGCGTAGCTTCACCCACGCCCATGTTCACCACGATCTTATGCAGCCGCGGCACAGCCATCGGATTGGTGGCGCCCAGTTCCTTAGCCAGCGCCGGAGCAATCTCTTTATCGAATTTGTCTTTCAGCCTTGCTGTAACTTTTGTTGTTGCCATCTCTTCTCTGTTCTTCCTTCTCCCACGGTTTCGGAGTGGTTACCGGTTCGTAGGGTCATCAAGTTCTTGTGGACCGCAGGCGCCCTCGCCTGCGCTTCCTTTTTCCTGTGCACAAGGCACTCTTGCCTGTGCCCGGTATTTAGTATTTGGCATTTGGCCGCAAGCTCAAGATTGTTTCGCTACTCCAGAGCTGCCCGGGCTTCCAGGCAAAGCTAAATACCAAGTACTAAGTACTGCTACTGCTTGTCCAATGGCGCATCGCAACGCCGGCAGATCCGCACGTGCCGGCTGCCATGCATTTTGTGTCCAATGCGCGATGGCCCGCAGCTCGGGCATACCACCATCACGTTCGAAATGGCGATGGGCGATTCCTGTTCCGCGATTCCGCCCTTGATGTTGCGCTGCGGATTCGGGCGCACGTTCTTCTTCACCATCATTACGTGCTCCACCAACACCTTGCTGGTGCCGGGGAAAACCCGCAGCACGCGTCCCTGCTTGCCCTTGTCGCGTCCGGTGATTACTTTCACCGTGTCATTGCGCTTGATATCGACTCTTATATGCATTATCTGCCTTCAACCATTTGGCGGCCTCAATCTTGCATCCGCCGGAAAAATCTTCTTGTCCTACCGTCTTCGTCTCTCTTTACGGGGGCCATTTACGGGGCCATCCGTTCTTACAGAACTTCGGGCGCCAGAGAAACAATCTTCAAAAACTTCTTTTCGCGCAGCTCGCGGGCTACAGGACCAAACACGCGCGTGCCGATGGGCTCGCCAGTTTCATTGATCAACACCGCAGCATTCTGATCAAAGCGGATATATGTGCCGTCGCGGCGGCGATGCTCCTTGCGCTGGCGCACAATCACGCACTTCACTACCGTGCCCTTCTTGGCCGTTCCGTCCGGCGACGCTTCTTTCACCGATGCGGTAATTACGTCGCCCAGGCTGGCGTTCAGACCAGTGTGTCCGCCCAGCGGCAGGATCATCTGCAGTCGGCGCGCTCCGCTGTTATCGGCCACATCGAGAATGCTTCTCATCATGACTGCCATGTTTTTGTCCCCTTCTCAAATCTCATTCATTCAGCGATTCAGCCCGTCGGGCCGCCGAATCGCGCACCCACGAGCGCTGAAATCTTTGCCCACGATTCAAACTCTTATGCGGTTTTCGAATCGATGACTGCGTCTTCGACGCCTACCAGCTTGGCTTTCTGGATGACGTTCTTCAGTCTCCAGCGCTTCAGCTTGGACATGGGGCGCGTCTCTTCAATCTCCACAAAGTCGCCCACATGCGCCGTGTTCTTTTCGTCATGCGCATAGAACTTCTTGGACTTCGCAACCACGCGGCGATAGAGCGGATGCGCCTTCTTCATGATCACCTGCACCACAATGGTCTTGCTCATCTTGGTGGAGGTCACTCGACCGATCTTGGTGCTGCGGCTGCCTTGTTTTTTCTCAGCTGTCTCTGCCATTTACTTCTTCCTCGCTTTGGCTGCGGTCTTCTTCTTGGCCGGCTTGGCTGTCTTGCCCTTGGCGGCAGCCTTGGTCTTTTTCTTCCTGGCGCTCTTGCCGGCAGCAGCCTGCTTTGTTTTTGGCTTTGGCTCGGCATCGCCTGCGGCGGCTTCCGTTTTGTGGCCGTTGCTGGGCGCTACAATGCCCAGTTCCTTTTCCCGGATCACGGTATGAACGCGCGCTACGTCCTTGCGCAGGCCGCGGATCTTGGTCAGGCTCTCCGTCTGTCCCATTTTCAGCTGGAACTTGAGGCGGAAAAGCTGGTCATTGAGTTCCTGCTGCTGGTGTAGCAGTTCGGCATCGGTCAGACTTCTCAGTTTTTCGACATCCATGTCTTTTCTCTCTAGGGCTCCACAACGCCTGCGCTTTGCTACGGCTGTTGCGCCCTCATGCTACGTTCGCGCGGGCCAGCGCTCACTCCGCATTTCACCCGCTTCTCTTCTTTTCCGTTAACTAATAGCTTCTAGCTCTTAGCCTTTAGCCGAAGCTCTTTGCTTTAAAACACAAGGGCTAATTGCTAACTGCTAATTGCTTCTTCTAGTGCGCATCCGCGCGGGCCACAAACTTTGTCCGCAAGCCCAGTTTGTTTGACGCCAGCCGCATTGCTTCCTGAGCATCGGTGCGGTTCACGCCTTCCATCTCAAACAGAATCTTGCCCGGACGAACCACGGCGACCCAGTGGTCCGGCGCGCCTTTGCCTTTACCCATACGGGTTTCGGCGGGCTTCTTGGTCACGGGCTTGTCCGGAAACAGGCGGATCCATATCTTGCCGCCGCGCTTCACAAAGCGCGTCATCGCCACACGGCTGGCTTCGATCTGCCGATCGGTGATCCAGCCCGGCTCCATGACTTTCAACCCGAAATCGCCGAAGGAG
>Ga0206944_1170_pt1 | contig 10332 bp, 8 predicted proteins | sample Alteio_BWOrgHeat_4_FD_152978 | JGI IMG/M metagenome (GOLD analysis project Ga0206944, IMG submission 152978) | Enriched cells from forest soil in Barre Woods Harvard Forest LTER site, Petersham, Massachusetts, United States -... | ecosystem: Environmental > Terrestrial > Soil > Temperate forest > O... | reverse complement strand
CACGGACGTCATCGAGAAGGATTTGAAAGCGCTTCTTTGAAAAGCGAAAAAATGCGGAACCGGAGACTGTGCTGTCTTGAACACTTGACCCTACTCCCGCGTGTTATGTTTGGATTGTCTGAATGTGTCGAGGGACTTACGACTTAAACTCGTAATCTCTTTCTTGAGTTCACCGCCGGGCTAAGCCAAATCGAAACGATCCCATCCAGCCAATTGGCATTCTTCAGCCCGCGTGTGCGTCAGCCGGTAGCTTTATGGCGCGCGAATCGGCGACATCTGCAATACCAGGAGATTACCGAAATGAAAAAACTGCTTATACCAATTTCCATCGTGCTAGGCTCGCTGTTCGCGCTGGCACAGACTGATTCCAGACAAAATGTCCCTCTTCACCGCATTACCGTTGTTACGCGGACCACAAGCGCGGTCAATTACAGGCATAAAGGCAAGAGTACGCACGTCAATTTCAAAGGCACCAACCTGATGCCAGAGGGCGGCGGCAATGCCGAAGTCAAGAGCAAGCAGGGTGCGATCCACATTGAAGCTGAATTCAGCGGCCTGCAGCCTGCGGGGAGGTTTGGTCCCGAATATCTGACCTATGTTCTTTGGGCAATCAGTCCTGAAGGACGCCCGGCCAATCTGGGCGAAGTCCTGCTGAATCATGAAGGCCATAGCAAGCTCAATGTCACCAGCAATCTTCAGACATTTGCTCTGATCGTTACCGCAGAGCCGTACTTTGCCGTCACGCAACCCAGCGACGTTGTTGTGATGGAAAATGGAATACGGAGTGACACCAAAGGGACGGTTGAGCAGGTGGAAGCGAAGTACGAGCTGCTGCAACGCGGAATCTATGAGAGCGACATCAATCCCGCCGACATGCAGCCCATGAAGGGTGGCAACAAAACCCCTCTTGAACTGTATGAGGCGCGCAACGCAGTCCGCATTGCCAAATGGACCGGCGCAGACCAATATGCGTCCGATACGTTCAAGAAAGCCCAGGCCAGCCTGCAGAACGCCGAAAGCCTTCAGACCGGCAGCGGAGATAAAAAAGCTGAAATCTCTGTTGCCCGCGAAGCGGTGCAGACTTCAGAAGATGCTCGCGTAATAACCGTCAAGAAAATGGATGACGAGCGCCAGTCCAACGAGCGCCAGGATTCCGCGAATTCCGTAGCCCGCGCCGGCGAACGAACCGACAGAGCCAACCGCCAGAGAGACAAAGCCCGGTCCGACACTGCCCAGGCCCAATCCGACACTGCACGAGCGCAATCTGACACGGTACAGGCGAAGTCTGATACCGCGCAGGCCCAGGCTGACATGGCACGCAACCAGGAGCGCAATGCAGACGACCAGCGAAATTCCGCTGATGCTCAGGCGCGTTCCAAAGAACAAGCCGACGATGCGACACGGCAGAAAGAACTAGCCCAGTCTGAAACGGCACAGGCCAAATCTGATCGCGCACAGGACCAGGCGACTTCAGCCAATGCTGTGGCCGCCGCTCGGGCCGATGCAGATCAATCGCGATCCGCAGCGCAGCTTTCCGATCAGAGAGCACAATCCTCAGACCAGAGAGCGCAATCCGCAGAGAACGATAAAGCGGCAATGCGCGCCCGGCTGGAACAACAACTGAATTCCATTCTTCAAACCCGCGACAGTGCACGCGGATTAATCGTCAGCATGTCAGACGTTTTGTTTGACACCGGTAAATATTCACTGATGCCGGGAGCCAGGGAGAAACTGGCCAAGGTCGCAGGCATCTTGCTCGCATATCCGGGGCTGAACATCGCAGTCGGCGGCTATACCGATAACGTCGGGAGCAATCAACTCAACCAGAACCTCTCTGAGCACCGCGCCGGATCAGTCCGCGACTACCTTGTACAGCAGGGCGTCTCGGGAAATTCGGTGACCGCTACCGGCTTTGGCAACAGCGTGCCCGTAGCCTCCAACGACAACGCCGCAGGACGCCAGGCCAACCGCAGGGTTGAGCTTGTGGTGTCCGGTGAAGCGATTGGTACTCAGACGGTCCGCACTTCAGGAAACTTGCAGTAAGAACAGATCACGATAAGCGTGTCGGCGCGAGTTCTAAACGGGACTCGCGCCGTTTTTGTTGTGCACTTGGCAGGTTTTGACATTTCCAACGGAAAAGCAAAACCTTTAACCACAAAGGACACGAAGGAACACAAAGGAGATCCGGAAAAGCAAAACCTAGCACGGATCAACACGAATTACACGGAGCAAGAATCGGATCAGGACATCGGTGCATCGGGTGATCAGAAAAGCAAAACCTATCACTTAATTTTGTTAGGCCGTTTGTCCCAAACGTGCTCTTAAAAAACGAATAAAACCCTCTTTACGTGCTTCTGCCGAATGAGCTATATGTGTGAGAGCTGGTTAGCAGCTCAGCCAAAACAAAGCACAGCCGAGGGCTCCTCAACCCCGGCACTCGAAAACCGCGCGTACCGGGGGCCCCTGGGCTGTGCCACACAAGTCTCGCAAAGAAAGCGCTATTGAAGACACGCTAATAGCAATTGCTATTTGCTTAACTTAACGGGCAGCGCCCGGTGCTATCAACACCGAACGCGCCCTAACCGCAGTTCACCTGATACGAGGTCAGGCAAACCTTGGCTGCAATTCAACATAAACACTCCCCGTCCCGGACGCAAGGCTCTCGCCGCCGCGTTCATGCCTCAACTAAACCCGCTTCAGTCAAATCCACAATAGCCAAACCTGAAACTTCAACCCGCGGGCTTCGCAACTCAAAACACGGCAACCCCAAAAAGCGCAAAAGGCGAGAACGTCTTCCACCTTCACTCCGCTTCACTGAAACCAAACGCGGCAAGACCACGGTCCGCCGTTACAGCGGGAGGACGTTCTATCGGTTTGAGGAGGTCAAAGGAAAGCTGGTTGATCTTGTGGAGGTCTTCATCATGGGCGAGTCCCATTCAATTAACGTCCGCTTCCAGGACAAAACGGCGCTGCATTTTGCCATCGATCCCGGGTTCATCCTGGAAACCGAACTCGCTGACTGGAAAACGGGCAACTGGCGTCCCATCAAACGCTGGCCGTTGATCCACAGCGAAACACACAGGATAAAACGATGAGGCTGTTTACCGGCGGGGCGGCGGCTACGCATGCCGTCGTCCCCTCATCCTATTGCGCTTGCCGCGTTCGTTGCTTTGCCTTACGGATTTTTGCGCTCCGCTACGCTGCGCGCTGGCCTTCGGCAGAGAGGAAGGAATTTTTTTCTCATTTTCCCAGCGCTTACCCCTTCAGCGCGCAAGCGCGCCTCGGGCCGCGCTGGGCTAACCTGTCGTCGCGCCTATGGCGCTTCATCTCCGTTGCCATGATAGTGTCGCTTGCCTTATGTGACTCCAAGGGTCGTGCCCTGATACGTGTATGGATATCTCTGCTTCCATACCATTGTTTACTCACCCTTTGCGGCCGCGATCAGGCCTGTTTGGACATGCGATTACGCAGGACGCAAAGGATGGGGCATCCGGCGTAGGTTTAGCTTATAGGCGCTATTTCGTACTTGATTCGTCTACGAGAATCCGGTAAGGTATGACAGCCCTGAGGGGTGGAAGTGTGTCAGCTCTTTGACAATCTAGCAATCAGCGGTCAGCAATCAGCAGCCACCCAATGCATATGCCGTTACGACCCTCTGCCGACCATGTTTGGGATTGGGATTGGGTTTGGGCCACCCAAGGGCCACCCAAGCGTTACCCAAGGGCCACGCACGGGTCGCCCAAGCGTTGAATGGAATAAGTGGTTTTGTTTGCAGCAAAAGTTGAAAAAATGGGGGGTGGGGTAGGGGTACAGACCGGCTGTTCATGGGAGGCGCAGGCAGAGGGACGCAAAAGAGATTGCCAAAATCGCCGAAATTGCCAAAAATTGAAAATTGAAAAGCAAACCCAAAACAAAACCTCACCACGGATTAACACGGATGACACGGATTGTAATCGGGAGATCGGAAAACAAAAGCTCACCACTGATTCACACTGATGACACTGATCGGAAACAGCGCCGGTTATTTCAGCAGCAAGATAAACTCAAAGCTCGATCCCAGGCCCCACGCCATTCCCACGGCCGCTGCGGTGCTGAGCAGGTTTACCAGATCGTTATCGAGCAGGCCACGGCGCTCAAAGATCGCGCCCAGCAGGCTATCGATGATGGTGCCGAAGAAGCCGGCAAGAATGATCGTCGCAATTTGGCTGGCAGGCACAAGATCTGTAGCGACGGCGGCGATTGCCACGCTCGCAGCGCCGAGCAAAGCCGCAATGGTGCCAAACAGGCTCATGCCTCCGTCCGTGCCCGCGGGAACCGGCTTGAAGTTGGTGATCATCAGGGTCTTGCCGGGGAATGCCATGCCGATCTCACTGGAAGACGTGTCGCCTGCGGCTTCAGCCAGTGCGGCCAGCGCCAGCATAGGCCACGCTTTGCCCGCGATGGCAACGACGAGCGCGGCGATGCCGAGATTGGCCATGGCTTGGGCTGCGGTGCGTCCTCCGGCGGGCTCAGCGGTGCGGAGTTGCTGCTTGCGCGCATAGCCCACACGCGTGGCGAGCAGAGTGACTGCAAAGACGATGAGCAGCGCCAGAAACATGCGCAGATCGCGAACAGCCATGATGAATGCCACGGCAGATCCGGCGAGCGCTCCGGTGAAATTTACGCCACCGGCAAACCAGGCGAGCACGGCGAATCCGGCGGTGATGGCGAGCGCGGTCAGGAATCGGTGGCCGCCAAGAGGGAATTCAGCGTGATGCAGCCATGCGAAGACAATGAGAATCACGGCGGCAAAGACGAGCGCCAGCAAGTCAGAGACACTGAATGATCGCGATTTGGGCAGTGCGTTCCTCCCGGTGGTCAAGACGGAGCTGGCGACATCAAAGCCCCTGTGCGCATCGTACAAGAGAAAAGGCCTGCCACAAACAGGGTGGCACAAACCTTTCCTCAAAATCACGAACTTACGCAGGGTGATTCTTAAGTGAGGATAAATCTTAAAATACGGGCGAATCTCAAATAGGTGAATCATGGCAGCATCTGTCTGGACGGGATATCTTACTTTTGGACTCATTTCCATGCCGGTAAAGCTTTTTTCCGGCGCTCGCGGAACGCGCGTTTCTTTCCACATGCTGCATCGCACGGACAATGCCCGGGTAAAGCAGCAGCTCTATTGCCCGGTGGATGAAAAGGTGATTGACCGCAATGAGATTGTGAAGGGCTATGAATTTCGCAAGGGCGAGTACGTGGTAGTGGAGCCGGAAGAGATCAAGAAGATCGAGCCGAAAACGGCCAAGGCCATGGAGATACTGGAGTTTGTGAAGCAGGACGAAATCGATCCCGTGTACTTTGAGTCGTCCTACTATCTGGCCCCGGACGAAGCGGCCAAAAAGCCTTACGCGCTGCTGGTAAAAGCCATGAAAGATACCGGCTATGTGGGTGTGGCGAAGCTGGCCATGCACAATCGCGAATACACGGCGTTTTTGCGTCCGTACGAAAAAGGGCTGATGCTGCACACCATGTATTACAAGGACGAAGTCCGCGAAGCGCCCGATTTTGGCACCGACCATGCCAGCTTGAAAGATGGCGAAGTGAAAGTGGCGCACCAGTTGATTGAAGCCCTGGCCGCTAAATGGGACCCGGAAAAGTATTACGACACGTTTGAAGAGAACCTGAAAAAGCTGATCAAGGCACACATGGAAGGGAAGCAGGTTGTGGCGATTGACAAGCCGAAGCCTGCGGCGCCGCCCACCGACCTGATGGCCGCGCTGAAGCAGAGCCTGGCCCAGATGGAAGGCAAAAAGAAAGGCCCGCAGCGAGCGGAAGCCGCCCAAAAAGAGTCAGAAATTGAGGTGAAAGGGAAGCAGAAGTCGGTGGCGGGAAAGAAAAAGCCGCCGAAACGAGCTGCCTGAGCCAGCTGCAAAACCTTGAATCGCAGAGGAACGGAGGAAGCGGAGGAATCAAATTAGATCAGTAAATACCCCCCTCGTCCTTCCCTATACGAATCAATACAGGGGGCTTGAGGTGTTGCGTTTGAGGCGGCCAGGGTCTGATTGTCACAAACCTTGCTGTTACAATAAAATCCTCGCAATAATTCAGAGTTTTGGCGTTCAACCGGTAGCACCGGTGGAGTTTGAATGAAGGTTAGTTTCAAGGCAATGTGGCTGCTGGCCAGCCTGAGCGTTTTAATGGTCCTGGCAGTGGGCTGCAATGATACGTTACGGCAATTTATTGTTCCGATTCCGTCCCCTACAGGCGATCCTGGAAGATTGGCGAATGCGATCACCTTATCGACCAATCCTATGACACCCCCAAGCAACGGTAGTGACATGCATATTAACGTCTCCGGGGATTCGAGTGTCGGGATCGTGCCCGTGGGGCTCAATCCGGTTTTTCTGGGGAAGACCTCAAACCAGGTTTTTATTATCAACAGTGGCACTCCTCCAACGGTGCCTGCCACGGTTTCAATCTACGTAGCCCTGCTGCCAACAAGCAACGTTTCTACGGTGACGCTGCCCGCTACCAGCTCTGGCCCGGTGGCGGGCGCCATCAGCAGCAGCGGGAATATCTACATTGCCAACCGCCTGAGCAATAACGTGGATTTGATCGCTGGCGGCGTATTTGCAGTTACAGCATCTATTGCCGTGGGCACTGAACCTGTGATGATCGCCGGTAATACCGCTAACAATAAGATTTTTGTTGTGAACCACGGCAGCAACAACGTTACAGAAATCTCAACCATCGACAATACGGTGATTAAAACCATTCCCGTTGGTTCGCAACCCATCTGGGCGGTAATGAGCTCAGACGGGTTGTTTGTGTTTGTGGTGAACCAGGGCGATGGAACCGTGAGCGTAATCGATGCTTCACTGGATATTGTTCTGCCCTGTGTTGTCGGCCCTTCTTGCCCGTCTGGGAATGCGATCAAAGTCGGCACGACAGCAGCATCCTCGCCAAACTTTGCTTTTTATGAGCCCACATTGAAGCGCGTATATGTGAGCAATACGGGCGAACAAAGTGTCACGGTGATCAAGGCAAATGGCATCGATCTGGGCTCGACCCCTCAAGTTCTGCCGTCGAAGATAGCCGACATTCCGGTGTCAGGGCTACCAACTTCGATCACCGCACTGAGTAGCGGTACAAAGGCGTATGCGGCGCTCGGGAATTGTCCAGCGGGAGTGAATCACCTTACGCTTCCCGATCCTGCCTCTGCGAGCAATACCAGTCATTGTCCCGGCAATCTGGTGAGCGTAATTGATGTAGTTGGTTTGCGCGAAACAGGAACAATAGGCGTTGGGCCGGGCGCGGTTTCTGTGGACGCTGCTTCCGACGCTTCGCGCGTTTACGTGATCAGCGCCAATGACATTACAACCGTTCGCGATGACGTGCATGTGCCCAACTGCACTGACACAGCTTGCCTGCCGGGCCTTGTGCAGCCCGATAGAACTTTCCCCACACCTTCAATTTCCATTATCAACGCCGCCACAAATGTGGTGCTGGTCACTCCGGTAAATGCCGGCGTGGTAAATCGTCCGCTTCCCACGTTTCACGTTCCGCAGCAGGATCCAACGTGTGTTCCCACGATTGATCCTAATTTTAATGATGACGTTCCGCTGCCTTGTCCGTTGCAAAATCCATTTGTGGTCCGCACGTTCCCATAAGGGCGGACGGATGAATGTTGGGAATAAAAAAGGGCGGCTTTCAGGCCGCCCGCTTGGAGTCGCTACGAGAAAGAGAGAATTCCTGGTCTAGTTGTCTGTTCGCCGCTTACGGTTATAGCGCATAGCGATGTTCATGAAGATGTTTCCGCTGTCCGTGTCAAAACACATCACCAGCGCTTCCTGGTCTTCACTGCTTTTTTCGCCTAGCTCGTCAGCGTGGATTACTGGCGGATAAATCTTGAACTTAAATCCCTGGTCATTGAGAGCGGTAATGGCGCTGCCAATCACCATATTGGCCAGTTCGCACACAGTTTCCCGCGCCACTTCTTCACTTTCAGGAACGGGCGCTCCTGTAAGATAGCTCGCTACCTTGGCTGCGGTCGGCGTATCGATATCGAAGATAATGCGGCCTTCGATGTCGCCCTTGATCGTCACCATTGAAGCAGTGCCTTTGCGGCGATACGCTTCTTCGTCCATGGTCACGTCTCCCATGCGAGTGGGACACTGCAGCGCTTCTGCCAGCACGGCATCGGCCGCGTTGATGAACGGCTGAATCAGTTCAATCTTCATGGCGTCTCAGCTTTCCTGGGCAGTTGGTGTGGCCACGGCCGCGTCATCGCCCATTACGTACTTGATGACTTCATAAAGGATTTCCGACTTCACCGGCTTCTGGACAAAGTGGCGCGCGCCCTTTTGCAGTGCCGCAACAATGTTTTCCTGATAGCCAACGGAAGATACCATCACGATGCGAGCATTCGGATGCGAACGCACAATGCGCTCTGCCGCCTCAATGCCTTCCATCTGTGGCATGGTAATGTCCATCAGCACCATGTCAGGCGTGGTTCGGTCGTATTCGGTGATAGCAGTACAGCCATCGCCGGCTTCGCCGACGATTTCGCCGCCGAAAGCTTCAACCATCTTCGCTACATTTTTCCGCGCGAAGACGGAATCGTCCACTACCAGGTAGCGGATCGGCATGCCGTCCTTGCGAATCAAAATTGGAAATGTTTCCATAACTATTCTCCTTACGACTCCAACTAAACTTTTACTGCTGCTCGAGCAATCTTTTCCGGGTTACATTGCATGGCCAGCGTGTTGGCCAGCATATCCAGTGGAACAATGCGCATTGCGTGCCCGCGTTCCACGGCTGCCTTGGGCATGCCGAACACTGTGCATGAATCCTCACTCTGTGCAATGGTCAGCGCTCCCGCGTCTTTCATCAATCCCAGTCCTTCGGCTCCGTCGTCGCCCATGCCGGTCATCAGTACGCCCACGGCGCGGTTGCCAAACTCCGCAGCCACAGATCGAAACAGAATGTCCACTGATGGCCTGTGGCCGTTCGTGCGGGCTTCATCGGAAAGCACCACGGTATTTCCCAGCGGCATTCGCCGGACTTTAATGTGACGATCTCCAGGGCAAATCAACGCGCGCCCTGCAATCAGCAGGTCTCCAGACTGCGCTTCTTTTACATCGATGGCACAAGACTCATCCAGCCGCCGTGCAAACATTTCCGTGAATCCTTCCGGCATGTGTTGCACCACAACAATCGTCCCAGGAAAATCTCCGGGTAATTGCTGCAACAGGTACTGCAATGCGTTCGGGCCGCCCGTAGAAATGCCAATGGCCACGATCTTGGTAGGTTCGCGCCGTGCTCTTAATGGCTTCTTCTCTGGTCGCGGACGATCGAAGGTGAGAGGCGCTGGCGTGTTTCGCACCTTGGTCCTGGCCGCGACCTTGATCTTGCTGATCAGGTCCACGGCAATCTCATCCATGTGAGCTGAAGCGGCGTCGCGCGGCTTGGCTACAAAGTCAAATGCGCCCAGCGCCAATGCCTTAAACGTCGCGCTGGCGCCGTCCGTGGTCAACGCGCTCACCACGATCACTGGAACTCGGAACCGCCGTGTTATTTGGCGCAGAGTCTCCAATCCGTCCATGCGCGGCATTTCCAGGTCCAGCGTCACCACGTCAGGACGAAGGTCTTCAATCTTCTTGAGCCCAAAAGCACCGTCCATTGCTGTTCCTACAACCTCAATCTCGCTGTCCCGGGCGAGGATTTGTGGAATCAACTTCCGCATTAATGCGGAATCATCCACCACCAGGACTCGCAGTCTGTTACTCATGCTGTGGCCCCCACCATCTGTAACTTGCCTAGCTTTGCAACTACACTTGAGAGATTCAGGATCAGCACCACCGTGCCATCGCCAAGGATGGAAGCGCCGCTGACCAGGTCTGTGGCCACTAAATGATCGTCCATGGCCTTGATGACTAATTCTTCTTCGCCTACCAAATGATCCACCACCAGGCCAAACTTTCGCTCGCCCGTGGAAATCACTACTACAAACATCTTTCCCGTTTCCGCCTGCTCTTTTTCCAGCCGATGCAGATGCAGCAGTGCAAGCACCTCATTGCGTAACTGCATTACCTCATGTTGGTCCACGCGATGCAGTGCGCCCTGCGTCGTCCGCGTGATTTCCACCACGGAAGCCAGTGGGACCGCATATAGACGATCTCCAACGCGGAATAGCAGTGCCTTGATGATTGCCAGCGTCAGCGGTACTTTCAGGAAGAATGTAGTTCCTTTGCCGGCGATCGTCCGGATACTCACGGTGCCTTTCAGTTTTTCCAGCACCGTCTTTACTACATCCATTCCCACGCCGCGTCCGGAAATAGAGGTTAC
>Ga0206944_1169_pt1 | contig 10364 bp, 7 predicted proteins | sample Alteio_BWOrgHeat_4_FD_152978 | JGI IMG/M metagenome (GOLD analysis project Ga0206944, IMG submission 152978) | Enriched cells from forest soil in Barre Woods Harvard Forest LTER site, Petersham, Massachusetts, United States -... | ecosystem: Environmental > Terrestrial > Soil > Temperate forest > O... | reverse complement strand
ACTGATGATTTTGGCAAAATATCCACTTTCTTCAACATCTTCCGTGACTCCATTGACGTGGATTAAAACAGGCCGATAGGAAAAATTGTTCGGTAAGGACAAACGCTTAATTTTTTCTTGAATCTCCTCTATAACCGATGAGCCTATTTCTCTTTGAGAAAATTTAATTTCGCAAAGGTATACTGTATTAAATTTGGTCTGGATAAGGTAATCAATTTGACAACCCTGATGGCGTTTGGTCTTGTTTTGAAAATACGGGTTATCGAAAATAATTTCTTCCGGCGAAATTTTTAATGATTCCCATATCAACCTGCGATTATTTAAAACTAATGTTTCAAATTGCAGACCCATGATGGTAGACCATTGTGTGAGCGCTGAAACTTTTATGTTCATCAGCTGATCATGTTCGATTTTATGTTTGTTAGTTTCAATATACTTAAGGTAAAACCGAGAATAACAATCACAAACCCTATAGTGGCTCGTCTTTGCAGGACGCCCCGTTTTCAATTGCCAAGTGCGATCTTGTGAAATAAAACCTGAAATTATCAGATCATTGAGATACCCCCCAATGTTGCTTAAAGAAACAAGATCTACCTGCTCACATATTTCCTCCCGAGTTAATGCCCCTTTGGCCAAGCTTTCCACAATTTTTTTGTATAAGGCACTTCGCTTTGAAAAAAGATCTGAAAAAATATTATCGAATTCTCTGTATAATAGACCCGATTGTCGGAAACAAAGTGCCGTAATATTTTCCTCTGCTGAAATTTCGGGTCTGACATGCTCCAAGTAAAGAGGCACGCCCCCAGTAATGGCTAAAACCTTAAATTTATCATAAGTGGATACTTGATCGGCATATGCCCCAAAGAACTTGGCGCTATCTGCTAATGAAAGTTCTTTCAAAGTAAGATCCAATGAAATCCGCCCCAAATAGCCTGTACTAGATAAAATATTTTCTTCTATCCATGTCGATACCGATCCGCAAATAATTAGGATAAGTTGATCATTTTTCTTAAAATAAACATCCCATGCATCTTTAAGTTTTCCAAGAAAATCTGGGTCTTTTGACCCCATCCACGAAATTTCATCAAAAAGAAGGATGATACGTCCCTTTTGACTTTTCATTGCAAGCGCTTTGAATAAAAGTGCCCAATCAGATTGAATCCCCGCAATGTCCAGAGGTGTTCCAAATTGGCTGATCAATTGACCAAGAAACACATCTTTTTGTGATTGAGGAGTGGTTTCTGGTGTGGGAGGAAGGCCTGCAAATCGGTAAAAAGCTTCATAAGGGTGTTGCTTTGCAAATTCTTCTATTAGCCGACTTTTTCCAATTCGCCTTCTCCCCTTGATGACGACAAGACTTGCGCTCTTCTTTTTTAATAAACCTTCAAGCGTTTCCAATTCATTTTCGCGCCCTATAAATCGTGTCATGCTAAGAATCCTCCAAACTTTCTCCTTAAATTTAACAGGTAAAATAGCAAATGTCAATATACATATGAAATTATACGGAAATAATCAGAACGAAAATGACAAATCGTGCATTTTGTGGATATGGATAAACTAGACTTCACCAGGCACCCTTTCTGCGGCGGAAAAAGCAAGAAAGCAGTTCGAAGCGGCAGTAGGGAACTTGACTATCAAACTAATATTCAGTCGAAGTATAAAATTAATCAAGGTAGCTAACAGATTGTGCAAGAAGTCTATTAAGTCAATTTGATGACATCTATTATTAAGGCAAAGTCAAAACCTCTGCGAAGAAGAGAGGCAATGACTTTTTGCTTTTCTTTATAAATAGACAAATCGCGTGTGCGAAAACGCGTCTTTAAGAGCTTAAGGATGGCTTGCTTTTCATTTTCTGGTTCGCAAAGATCTTCCATCCCCTCTATTGCCGATACAATTTCTTGCTTTTCAAAGCCTTTTTGAGATAGTGCTTGCAACACCTTCCGAAGTCCATACTTGGCACTTAGTTTTTGACGAGCAAATCCCCTAATCCATTCTTTGTCATTGAGATATCCAAGTGAGATAAATTCATCGATAATGCGCTCCGTTGTCTCTTCCGAGACAAGACACCTTCTTAAGGAAGATGATAAAGCCTTTGATGAGAGGTTCATAAGAGATAGCCTCTTAATGGCATACTGCCTTGCCTTGACTAACTCTACTTTGTTAAAAGCCTCTTGATATTCCTCAATTGTCGTAGCGTGCGAGGCAACTTTTGGTTTTTTACCAAAAATGGTTGTGTCAACTTTTCGAAAAACTTCCCCCTCAAAGGTCAGCTCTATTTGCATATCGTCACTTTTTTGATCTCTTTAGGCGACATCCTAATTCCCTTCGCACTGACCCCCTTAACCAACACTTTACTTAAATCAAAAGGGGCCGATAGCACTTTTAATCCAGGCTTTGGAATAAACTGCATTTGAAGAGAAATTGCGCTTTCCGTTGTTAAAAATGCAAGCTCCATCCCCTCATCAAAATAGCGATACAGTTTGTCTAAAATGAATTTTTCAACAATAAAGCGCTTGGCAAAGAAAAGATGCAGTTTTGGGTCTTTGTAGACAACTGAAATGACCGATTGCTTATCGGCAAGTCCTACATACATCACTTTGCTCGCCTCTTTTTGCACATACTGCTTCTCCGGCACATTGATAACTTTATAGGAACCATCCTTAAACAGAATTAAGACTTTATCAAAATTAGTGCATTCAAAAGAGTGCTCACCGCTTACCTTTGTCCCTACAAATCCAGATACCGGGTCAAAGCAGACTTTAATTTTTTTTGTTTCGATGGCTCTTAAGTCGACTTGTTCCATCATCTTTAGCACTGTTTTGCGAGGAAAATCACTTGCATACTTTTTAAGTAAGCCTTGAATGTAGGCAATTGTGTATTTTTTGATGCTTTTAAGCTGCTTTTCCACCTCTGCAAGCGCTTTTATAGTCTCCGCTACTTCTGCCTTATTTTTGCTTAAATCAAAAAGAGAGATACGCCTAATGGGTATGCTCAAAAGCCTTTCTCGATCTTCTTGAACCGGCTCTTTGTTTAAAAGGGGATGAAATGGCACTAAACTTTCCGCTATCACAGTATGCACTTTTTCATACGTCGTGACACTTTCAATAAGCTTATAAAGGCGATTTTCAATAAAAATCTGCTCCAATGTTTTATCGAATATTTTAGCTAAAAGTTTACCTCTTTCAAATTCTAACTCTCTTTTAAGATAATCTTGGAGCGCTTCTACATTGGCTCTTAAAATTTCGTGGGTATCCATCTCGCAAGGCAAATTATCTTTAATCACGATCATTTGTGGCGTGAGCGATACTTCACATTCTGTATAGGCATACAGGGCATCGATTAGCTCTTGAGCATACTGCCCCCTTGGCAGCTTAATTTCGATCTCGACATGTTCTGCCGTATAATCATTAATCGCCTCAATCTTAATTTTACCTTTTTTAGCTGCCTCATCGATAGATCTAATCAGCGATTCAGTTGTTGTGCTAAAGCATATCTCTTTAATGACTAGTGTTTTAGCATCTTTAACATCAATTTTAGCTCTTAACTTTACTTTTCCTTTACCTTGGGCGTAGTGCGTCGCATCCATAATTCCACCCGTTGGGAAGTCGGGTAAGATTTCAAATGCTTTGTCTTCCAAAATGGCAATTTCAGCCATTAATAGCTCGGCGAAATTATGGGGCAGAATATATGTCGACATGCCAACGGCAATCCCTTCTGCCCCTTGCATTAAAAGAAGTGGGATTTTGGCGGGCAATGTCAGTGGCTCTTGATTTCGTCCATCATATGATGGGATATATTCTGTTAACTCCGGATTAAACATCGTTTCAATGGCAAGGGGCGAAAGCCTTGTCTCGATATAACGAGGTGCTGCTGCCGGATCGCCTGTAAAGATATTGCCAAAATTTCCTTGTTGGTCTAGCAAATAGCCTTTATTTGACATGTTGACAAGCGCTTCGGTAATCGCCGCATCTCCGTGCGGATGATAGGCCATCGTTTGGCCAGCAACATTTGCCACCTTATGCAATTTGCCATCGTGCATCACTTTAAGCGTATGCAAAATTCTTCTTTGGACAGGCTTTAAGCCATCAAGCTTAGGAATTGCGCGCTCAAGAATCACATATGAAGCATATGTGAGATAATTAGTCCGCATGAGTTGTTTGACATCTAGCATGTTAACCTCCTACAGCCACATTTTGTAACGCATCTTCAACGACGAGATTTTGCATGATAAAATTCTTTCTTTCCGGGGTATTTTTACCCATATAAAATTCAAGCATTGGTTTAAGATCTGCAAGGGTATTGATTTCAACGGGAATTAGCCTAATATTTTGATCGATAAACTGCTTAAACTCTGAAGGTGATATCTCCCCAAGCCCTTTAAAACGGGTAATTTCGTGATTTTTGAGTTTTTTTGCAGCTTGATCTTTTTCTTCTTCTGAATAGCAGTACAAGGTCTTTTCTTTATTTCGCACCTTAAAAAGGGGCGTTTCTAAAATAAAAAGATGATCCCCAACGACAAGACTTTCAAAGTAGGTTAAAAAGAAGGTAATTAACAGATTTCGAATATGCATTCCATCAACGTCCGCATCGGTTGCTAAAATCACTTTTTGGTAGCGCAAATTTTCAATGTCCTCTTCGAGATTTAATGCGCTCATGAGATTAAACATCTCTTCATTTTTATAAAGTTGATCTTGCTTCATTCCAAACACATTTAAAGGCTTGCCTCTTAAGGAAAAAACAGCTTGCGTCATCGGATCGCGTGAGGCAACTATTGAAGCACTTGCAGAATCGCCTTCTGTTAAAAAAATCATCGTCTCTTCACCGCGTCCAGATGTGTCATTGCGGTGAAATTTGCAATCGCGAAGTTTTGGAATTTTAAACGATATCTTCTTTTGCTTCTCCTTAGCTTCCTTCTTGACGTTGGCAAGCTCTTTTCTTAGCTTTTCATTAAAGACAGTTCTTTCGATGATCGCCTGGGCGATAGTTGGATTTTTGTAGAGCAAATTGACAACACCATCTTTAATCTCTTGAACAAGGGGGCCTCTTATGTCAGTATTGCCAAGCTTATTTTTCGTTTGTGACTCAAAAATAGGATCCTTAATTTTGACAAGGATAGTCCCCACCATCCCCTCTCTTACGTCAATGCCCTGAAAAGTCTTTTTAGAAAACTCATTGACCCCTTTTAATATCCCTTCTCTAAAAGCTGAAAGGTGAGTGCCCCCATCCGATGTGTGCTGACCATTTACAAATGAAAAATAGGTCTCCCCATAATTTTGTGTGTGCAAGAAGGCAAATTCCACGTGGGTGCCTCTATAGTGAAGGGGTTCATAGAGCCGCTCATCTGGCACCTCCACATTTAGTAGGTCTAAAAGGCCATTTTTTGACTCTATCACCTCGCCATTGAAGTGAAGAAGAAGGCCTGTGTTTAAATAGGCGTAGTGCCAAAGCCTTTTTTTAACATATTCAATTTGGAAGCGATACTTTTTAAATATTTCGACATCGGGAATAAATTCAACAAAGGTCCCATTTGGCTCATCTGTTTTTCCATTTTTTTCACTTACGAGCTGACCTTTTGAAAAGATTGCCTCTTTAAACTCTCCATCGCGGCAACTGATAACTTTAAAGTGAATTGATAAGGCATTGACAGCCTTTGTGCCTACCCCATTTAAACCGACAGAAAATTGAAATACGTCGTCGTTGTATTTGGCGCCTGTGTTAATTTGACTTACACAATCGATCACTTTACCTAAGGGGATGCCTCTTCCAAAATCGCGAACGCTAACTTTACCCTCCCCTTCATCAATTGCAAGTTCAATTTTTTTCCCATTCTTCATGATGAACTCATCAACACTATTGTCGATGACTTCCTTTAACATGATATAAATCCCATCGTCAGGATGGGACCCATCTCCTAATCTGCCGATATACATCCCAGATCTAAGGCGTATATGGCTTAAGGCATCTAAAGTTTTTACGCTGCTTTCATCATATTGCTTGGCCATAGATTCATCCCTCTTCATCAATTACCCCTGCAAGATAAGCACAACGAGCAATATATGTAAAGAGGGATATTTTTTGAAAATTTTCTTTGGCATAATAATTTGATTTCAGTAGACTTCTTTCAAATTTAGGAGCTCTTCTATCATGCGCGTTGGCGTCCTGGGCATTAACCACAAACTGGCCGAATTAAAGTTTAGAGAACAACTCGCCTTGACTTGCCAAAGGTGGCTATCCCCTGCTGTTCAAATGCAAGATGCGCATATTCAAGAGACGCATAGCTTTGTCCTTCTTTCTACTTGCAACAGGACTGAAGTCTATTTTAGCTCAGAAGATCTTGCTGACACCCACTCCTATCTTCTCACCATACTACGCAATGCGATCAAAGACGATGACTTCGATCAAAAGCCCTATTCCTATTTTGGACAAGATTGCTTGCAGCACCTTTGTAAGGTCACGGCAGGCCTTGATAGCGCAATTGTGGCAGAAACTGAAATCCAGGGGCAAGTCAAAGATGCTTACGAGACGACTAAAGAAATCAGAGAACTTCCCTTTGAGTTGCATTATCTTTTTCAAAAATCCCTTGCCATCGGAAAAAAAGCGCGCGCACTTCTCCCCTTTACGCCCGGCATGCCGGGAATTGAACATGCGATTTTGCAAATCATTTTAAATTTTGCAGCTCCTCCACAAAAACCAAAAATATTGTTTGTGGGGGCATCAACCATCAATGAAAAGATCGTAAAGTTTTTAAAGGCGCGTGGCCAGGCAGATATTGCAATCACAAATCGCACAGGTGATAAAGGTGATTGCTTTGCCAAAAATTACGGGGTCACCTTTATAGATTGGTCAATTCTTCAGCATTGGCAAAACTTTGACATTATCATATTAGCTACCAAAGCGCCATACTTTCTCATTAATGAGTCAAACTACATCTTGCAAAGAAAAAGTGCAAAACTTATCATAGATCTTTCTATTCCTCGCAACGCAGATCCAGCTACTGCCTTAAAGTCAGGTGCTACTCTTTACAATATGGATGACATAAATATGACATTAAGTACGAGGAAATATTGCGTTGAACACTCGCTACATTCTGCTCTGGAGCTCATCACTAAAGCTGTAGAGCAACAAATGCTCTCATTAAAAGAAAAAGAATCAAATCGCCTCCGCATTTGCGGAACGATTTGCGCATAAAGGACACTATTTACATGAAACTTAAAATTAATTTAGCAGCATTCCTCTTAATCAATGCAATGGGCCTTAACGCTGCAGCGCAACTTCCTTCTCAAACACCTACTCAAACAAATGTAGCGCAAACTCCATCAAATAAATATCCACCTCTAACAGCTTCTCAAGCGCAAGAGTTCAACGAACTTATGAATGCAGAGGTGATAAAGCAAAACAAATTTGTTCAAGATTTAGTTAAGATGGTAGAAGATAAGACAAGAGCCCCCATGACAGCAGATAAACTGCAATTAGAAGCGGCAACGACGGCCTTGGAAGTTAAAAAAATCATTGTCACAAAATTTACTTCATCCCCATCTTTAAAAAGTCAAAAGGTTAGAAATGCCTTAAAAAGCATCTTAAGCGAGCCATTTATTTCTGAAGCTGACTTAGCGAGTTTACAAAGTATCACTGATGCTGAAAGAACTTACACATACCCATAAAATATTTAAGGATACCATTTCATGAAAAAGCTTTATCCCATAGTAACAGCAGCTCTTATTGCAGCTTCTCCTCTTCTTTTAAACGCCGACGCCTCTTTTGATTGCGACTTTGAAACAGATGAAACTGTTGCAATAGAAAAATCTAGCTCATCAGATGAGGTTTCTCAAGATGAAGCAATTGTTGATGAAAATGTGGGTCAAAACGTGCCACAAGAAGAAACTGCATCTAAAGCGCCTTCAAAATCGACTTCTACTTCACAAGTTAAAGCATTTACAGGAAAAATTACAAAAAATAAAGTCAGAATGCGAGTGCAGCCGACAGTAGATAGCCCCATTGTCAAAGAGTTAAATGCAGGCGATATGGTGATTGTATTAGGGGAAACGGATGAGTTTTATGCAGTAGAGCCGCAAAGGGATACAAAAGGGTATGTCTTTAGAACATTCGTTTTAGATGGTGTCGCACAAGGAACCAACATCAATGTGAGATTAGAGCCAAGCACAGATGCTCCTGCCATTGCGCAACTTAGCAGTGGAGATGTTGTAAATGGAACAATCAGTCAAAAAAATCCAAAGTGGCTTGAAATTGAAGCTCCAAAATCGGTCCGTTTTTTTGTTGCTAAGGATTATGTTGAAAATATTGGCGATGCGAGCATCATGGCAAGGACAGTAAAAAGACAAGCTGAAGTCAATACCCTGTTTGAAAAGGCAACTTTAGAGAGCCAAACAGAGATGGCCAAAGACTTTCCTGACATAAAATTAGACCAAGTTGTTGCTGATCTTAACAGGGTTATTCGCGAATACCCGGATTATCCAACTCTTGTTGCCAAAGCAAAAGAGCTACTTAGCGTACTTCAAAATGACTATTTACATAAAAAAGTTGCTTACCTTGAATCAAAAGCGAATCGCACAACGCAAATGCTGCCGCAGCAAGATAAGCTTAGTGATCTTCAAGTCCAAATGCAAAAAGCGCCATCCCCCTTGCCTAAACTGTCTGAAAGCAATGCAATGAAGGGACAAAGTCAAGGACTAACCAATGCACCAAGCACTACAATGAGCGATAAGATGGCCGTGTGGGTACCGTCCGAAAATATCTTTTTTAATGCGTGGAGCCAAGATGAAAGTGGTCAAGCAAGAGCTAGCGCAACGCAAGATAGCTACTATCAACACCTAAAGCTAACAGCTGTGACAATTAAAGGAATCATCGAGCCTTATACTAGGATTGTGAAAAATAAGCCGGGTGATTACGTGATTGTCAATAAGACCACACAATTGCCAATTGCATTCCTCTATAGCACTCGGGTCAATCTCCAAGATTATGTAGGAAAAGAAGTGACAGTAATAGGTTCAGAGCGCCCCAATAACAATTTTGCATATCCCGCCTATTTTGTATTGGAAATTCAATAAAATAAGAAGAGAAAGGTAGACAATGGGCGAGATTACAAATTTCATTAACACCCACTATAGACACTTCAACGCTGCGGCTTTAAAAGATGCGGCTGTTAGCTATAAGCAGCATGCTGACTCTGGAAAAAAAATGCTTGTCACATTGGCAGGTGCAATGAGCACAGCAGAACTTGGCATATCGCTTGCAGAGATGATCCGTCAAGATAAAGTTCATGCCATTAGCTGCACCGGAGCAAATCTTGAAGAAGATCTATTCCACCTTGTGGCATGCAACCATTATAAGAGAATACCCGATTATCGCTACTTAACCAAAGAAGAAGATTATAAGCTTTGGACCGAAAATAATAATCGCGTGACTGATACATGTATTCCAGAGCATGAAGCGATGCGCGTGATTGAGACTGTATTAGATGATGTATGGACAAAAGCTGAAAAAAATGGCGATAGAAAATTTCCTCATGAATATTTCTACGAGGTTATTTTAAGCGGTGTGCTAAAAGATCAATATCAAAAAGATCCAAAGACGAGCTGGCTTGTTGCAGCTGCTGAAAAAAATCTCACGATGTTTGTTCCTGGAGATGAAGACAGCACCACTGGCGATATGTTTGCTGGAAGGGTATTTTTAAAGCGTTTAAAAGCTTCTACCATGAAATCTGGAATGGAATATATGGTAAGTGCCATGGAGTGGTATTTTAAAGAGGTAAAGGAAAACAAGAGCTGGGGGATCTTTCAAATTGGCGGTGGCATCGCAGCAGATTTTATTCTTTGCTTAATCCCCTCGATTAACCAAGACTTTAGAGGCATTATGCCGCAAGTTCCTCTTTGGTCCTATTTTTGCCAGATTAGCGACTCTACAACGAGCTATGGGGGCTTTAGCGGAGCCACTCCCAATGAAAAAATCACATGGGGTAAAATCGGAAAAGACACCCCGATGTTTGTCGTTGAATCGGATGCAACGATCTGCGCGCCGCTTATGTTTGCCTACGTACTTGGACAGTGATTTATCATGAGGTTAGGGCTAAGTGAAAAATAGGCGATTTGAGCTCCCCCGCCAAAGTAGGTAAGCCCAAAGTCTATGAAAAATAGATTTTACTTACACGAGAAAAAGCATTAGAGGAAAGGGTTGTGAGGCAAGAATCCTATTCATCATTAGACTTCTTTCGAAACTATAATCCTAGATCCGGCAGTTCGAGATGCTAAATTGGCGCAAGATCTTGAATTAGAATCACTTTGCAATGGGGTGGGACATTCCCAAATGGTGAAGGACCACCCCATTGCAAATGATTCTGGTTCAAGAGA
>Ga0206944_1168_pt1 | contig 10372 bp, 10 predicted proteins | sample Alteio_BWOrgHeat_4_FD_152978 | JGI IMG/M metagenome (GOLD analysis project Ga0206944, IMG submission 152978) | Enriched cells from forest soil in Barre Woods Harvard Forest LTER site, Petersham, Massachusetts, United States -... | ecosystem: Environmental > Terrestrial > Soil > Temperate forest > O... | reverse complement strand
ATATTAAAGGAGATTCCAATGAAACAATTTAAGTTATATTTTCGAATTGCCCTGGTGTGTTTTTTGGGATCTTTAATTACAAGTTGCGGGCTTTTTATTTTGGCTGTGGGTGGTTTAGAAAAGGACATTAGTGCAGATCTCACCTGGGCCCATCTTCTTAACAAAGTCTATGGGTTTCGAGAAGATGTTTTTGTTTATCGATTTAACGATGATACGACTTTTGATGTGGTGACAATTGGTACGTTTGGAAGTTTTTCATTATTTCCTAGTTCGGTTATAGAGTACGAACAAAATCGGGAAAAGTACCCATTCATCATTAAAATTATTCCCGCAGGCACTCAGTTTTCAATCAATAAAATTATTGCTTTGACTTATCCTTCAGGTAATACCCATGAAGCAATTTTGATTGATCTCTATGGGTATGATTTTTGTGGTTATCGCATTGATGCTGCATTCGTTTACTATAGGGCTGGCGAGCATATTGGAACTTTGAAGCCAAGATGGATAAGAGAAGTCGGTGAAGCCAAGTCGCCCATGTGATACTGGAATTTAATTTTGTAACTGACTTAAACTTACTGCTATTTTGCTGGTATTGAGCCGAATGTTTGGAGTCATTCTATGACACATGAATATTTTTTATGGATTAGCCTTTTTGGATACGCTATTCATATTTACGAAGAAAAAGTTTTGAATTGGAAAGATTGGGCAGAATCGATTTCTGGTCTAAAAAACCTTGAGTGGTCAGATTTCTTTGTTGCCAATGCTGCAGTTGTTGTAGCAGGAGTTTGCGCAGCAGAGGTTGGATGGCGCTGTCCGTCTTTTGGATTACTTTTACCTTCTTTACAGTTAATTAATGGCCTATTCTTTCATGTGATTCCAACTATAGTTTGGCGTAAATTTTCACCCGGGGTTATTACCTCTTGTCTTCTTTTCTTTCCTATTGGAATCCTAGCTTATTGGGGAGCTTGGGTAGATGGCGTATTAAACAAAAATGTTGTTATCTTATCATCGTTATTAGCTTTTTTAGTAATGGCCTTGCCATTTATCTTTTTAAAATTGCAATTAATCATAAAGCAAGATAGATACCTATGAGGGTAAAAAATGTTTTCAAGAACACTCGATTTAACTGGACGTAAGCTTAAGCTTATCCCGGGAGACGTTTGTAATCAAACAGATCTTGAAGAACTATGGTTGGATGATAACCAAATCAATGAAATTCCGGAAGGGTTGACGCAATTAATTCGCTTAAAGCGCTTTAGCCTATACAAAAACAATCTTAAAGCCATTCCGGAGTCGTTTTTTAGCTTAAGAGAGCTTGAAAGCATTAATTTCAGCGTCAATAGCCTCTCCTCTATTCCTGAGAGTGTGGGGAATCTATCTCATCTGCAGATATTGGATTTAAATCACAACGCATTAACTGAAATTCCCAAATCTGTGGGGCGCCTTAAAAACTTAAGGTTTCTTTATTTGGCGGGTAATGGCTTTCAAACGCTTCCACAAACATTAGAAAACTTGAAAAAACTGATTTATCTAAATATTTCGCATGGCAAATTGGAAGTATTGCCACGCTGCATTGCGGGGATGACAGATCTTATCGAGCTAAGGATTTATAAAAACAATATCGCCTCTATTGCAGATTGGATTGGCAAGCTCCATACATTAAAAGAGATTCATGCAATGAATAATCAGATAGCGACTCTTCCAACTTCTATTGGGAACTTGAAATCTTTAAGAAAATTAATGCTCGAAAACAATCGCTTAGAAAGTTTACCAGGTAATATTGGGGATTTGGACAGTTTAACCGATCTTGACCTAAGAGGGAATCGATTGACGTCTCTTCCTGAAACAATAGGCAATCTAAAATCGCTTCGCTTTTTAGATTTAAGAGACAATCGGCTAAAATCTCTCCCAACGGGTATACAGAATCTGACCCACCTTGAAAAATTAGATGTGCGTCTTAACAAGGGGATTATTATCCCAAAATGGTTGCAAGGATTAAAGGATCGCGGATGCACAATTTTTTATTAAAGCCATCTCACGAAGAAATGATTCAAGTGGTGATGGTATCGCGCTTTAACCAATCACCCAAATACATCCATCGCATTGCGATCGGTATTTCTAATGAAGTATATCGAGTAGGTTTGGAAAAAGAAGAGGTGATAGTTCGTCTCAGCCCTCATGATAGGTTTTTAATGGGATCGCGCGATCATATTCCAAAATTTAAAGCTTTGGGAATTCAAGTGCCGGACATCCTTGCCGAAGACTATAGTAAAAATCTGATCTTATTTTCCTATCAAGTGCTTAGTAAAATTGAAGGGGAGGATTTGGGGCAAGTCATTGAAACTCTTTCTCAGCAGCAGTTAAAAGATTTAGCAAAAGAGGTCGCAACTATTTTCAATAAGGTCAAAACCATCCCATCTTCTGATAAGTTTGGAGTCATTTGGGGCGGAGGGGATAATGAAATAAGCGATACTTGGACTGAAAGAATGAAAATTTGGATTGATGAATCAATGCAGAGGGGTTTATTCACTGGTGTGATGGATGATGAGGTTCTATCGATAGCAGAAAATTTATACGAGCAATATAAAACCTATTTTTCTTCGATTAAGCCCACAGTGTATTATGGAGATATTTGTTCCAAAAACATCATGATCAATCAAGGCATATTTAGTGGTTTAGTCGATCTTGACGGCATAACGCAAGGAGATCCTTTAGAAGCACTTGGAAGGATCAAACTATCCTGGTATGGCACTTGGCATGGCGATATTTATTCCACGGCGATTATGGATGAGCTTGGGCTTCAATTAGAACAAAGAAATCTTGTGACCATGTACGCCCTTTTAAATCAAATTTCATGGGCCTCTGAGAATGGTATTCAGTTCAATCAAAATACCAAAGCTGAAGTTGATGAAGAGAAAAAACACAAAGATAAGGCCTTGATCATCAGACTTTCACAAGAACTTAAGATCTGACAACAGGCCTTGTTGCATAAATGCTCTGACGCGAATTCATGCAACAAGGCCTCAGATTTTGTCTATTTTTTGAAATTTGCTTAAATCCTGCAATGGGGATTCCTTTATGGTGGCTTCAATGATAAGCTACGTGATGGATTAATGTGCCTAAATTATACTTTTCTGATACATTTCATGGGCACTCATCGGAGATGAATCTATGATCTACTCAGTCTTTTTGTCGTTGTTTCTCATTTTTCTAACACAAATAACATATGCCTTTGCTTCGATAGAAGGTTTGTTTAGCTCAACGCCTGAACAAATGATCACGCTGACAGAAAAGGAAGATTTTTTAATAGGCGGTATCATTCATCCCTTAAGTGGACAGCCCTCCATTAGACAAACCGATCTTATTGCAATCGGTGCAGAAAGTATTCTCTTGAAGTGCATTTTCATTCCTCAGTACAAACCGTTAAATGAAAAGAATGGACAAGTTCATCCTTCTAAAAATGCCTATGCGGGATGGGTGCATTTTCCTCACACTCATCTAACTGTTTTTACCGAAGGAAAAAACAAATCAGGAAAAAATGTAATAAAAGAACAGCAAGTTTGTGTTGTAGATCCCAATGGGGCTGTTTTAGTCTATTCTATTGAAGAAGGAATAACAAAGCTTAAAACAGGCTTAAATGGGATCTGCAATGGTTGTCATGATCATCCAAGCGGACAGTTGGATCCTCGCAATGTATCCATAAAGGTGGAAGACCCAATCGTTACAGTTGTAGCTCCTGATGGGACAAAGCGCATTTACAGGCGTACTAATCTGTACAGATTAAATGTAGAGAAAAAAAACTACACGTGCCTTTATTGCTTACTTCAAAAGGAGATTTTGCCTAACGGGATGGTTCTTAAGTATGCTTATCATCCAGACAGGCAATTGAAAAAAATATCAAGTTTAGACCCCAATGAGCGCAATGTATATGCCTCAATTTCTTTTGAGGCCTCTCCATTTATAGAACAAGGGACTTGTTTGACGCATACCGGAAAAAAAGCTGGGTATCAACATAATACAAGCCAATTTTTTAAGCCGAAGTACCAAAAGACCTGTGTTGATTTGCTTTATCCTCTTCGCTTAACGAAAGTGAGTTCTCCCTTTTTTAGAGGGGAAGAGATTGCTTATAGTAATATGCAAAAAGAAGATTCTCTATTGGAAAGCTTTATTGGCGAACATCAGACTTTTAAATGCAAATATCTGAATGAACAAAATAAAGTACAAACGCTTTTAATCCCGCATGACACAAAAAAATTTCAAAACTTGTGCACGATGCAGTACAGGCAATACAATCCTTTTTCAAGACAAGTGGTTGAACCGCTTGTAAAAGATAGTGTAACAGAAGTTAGTCATTTTGATGGCACTAAGACAATTTATAAATATTACACAAATATGTTGCCTAAGGAAGTGCAATCAATTGATCAAAACGGAGCTGTCATTAAGCTTAAGCGCTTTGCCTGGACTGATAATCATTGGCTGAAATCAATCACAGTTTTGGATGGCAAAGACCAAATCTTATCCCAAAAAACCTTTGAATACGACTCTTTTGGAAATCCGATAAAGGAGATATTAATAGGCGATCTTACAGGACAAGAGCAAATTGAAAGAGATGTGGTTTTGCGAAAATTTTCCTCTGATGGTCGTAATTTGCTCTTGGAAGAAGAGTTCAGTAACGGAAAAGTCGTCGCATACACTTACTTACCAGGGACGAATTTAGTCACTTCTTGTCTTACCAAAGTAAAAGGAGGCGCTTGTCTTACTCGTGAGTTTAGAGAGTATAACGATTGTAATCAACTCATCTTAAAGCTTCAAGACGATGGTTTAAGCGAGAAAAAAGAAGACTCAACTGGAGTTTTGCAGAAAAGGATAACGAGATATACTTTAAGGCAAAACGCCCCATTTATGCATATGCCAGAGTGGGTTATAGAAACCTATCTTGAAAAAGGGGTAGAAGTTCTTCTAAGGAAGAAGCAGCTACATTACGATATACATGGCAATATTGCCAAAGAGCTTATTTTTGATAAGGCAGGTCAATTAGCTTATACAATTGATAAAGAATATAACGAACGTGGCGATATCATTTCTGAAACCAATCCACTTGGTCAAAAGGCAATATATGCGTACGACAACCATGGGAGGATGATTCATTCCACAAATTTTTCTCAAAGTATTTGTGAAGAGATTACCTATGATCCAAAAGGAAGGCCCTCTTCGATAAAGGAGATCCCAAGAGATGGAAATGCGCATATAAGTTTTAATAAATACGACCTCAAAGACCGCCTAGTACAAAAAATCGATCACTTCGGTCAAAGCACTCATTATTCATATCATCTTATTTGCGATAAGCCACTTACAATTGAAGAATCGCCAATTGCCGCAATTGATGGGACTATAAACAGAGTGACCACTAAAGCTTCTTACGATGCGTTGGGAAGGAAAACTGCCGAGACTGATCCCAACGGTAATCGCAAAACCTTTCGTTATAATGCTTACGGATCGATTACAGAAATCTGTTATCCCGATAATGGGATAGAGAGTTTTATTTATACTACTCAAGGTCTTCTTAAACGGCACAAAAGCCCAGATGGGTTGTCGACTCATTATGAGTATGACACGCTTGGTAACATCATCTCTAAAACATATTATTTTAATGAGGAGTCTCTTGCAAAAGAATCCTTTAAATATAAAGGAAGCCTGCTTCTTGAAACTAAGGATAAGGAAGAAAATGTCACTCAATATTCTTACGATGGATCTGGAAGAAAGATTAGACAAGAAAGATGTGGAAGGGTTAGTTCTTACTCATACAACTCCTTAGGCTATCTTCAAACTATGTGCGAAGAAAATGGAGAGCAATCTCTTTATACTGACTATCAAAGAGACGTCCTTGGGCGTATGCTTAAAAAAACATGCAAAGATGTTCAGGGTAATATTTTAGCCGCTACAAGTTATACTTATGATCCTGATGGCAACGTGCATACAGTTTCTCAAACGGTCAACGGCAATGAAGTATCTGATACTTACACGTACGACTCTTATGGAAGGGAAATATCCCATCAGGATAGATGTGGATTTATCACGACCACGCACTATGATGAAAAAGCCACTAACGAGATAGGGCAAACAGTTTTAAAAAAAACTGTGACTGATCCAAAAATGGTATCCAAAGAAGTTCTCTTTGATTCATTTAATAGAGTCGCTCAAGAGCAGACGTTTAATCAAGATGGGGCTATCGTTGCCGCTTTTAAGAGGTATTATGACCCTTGTGGTAGCTTATTATGGCATCAAGAGGATGTTTATTATGGCACACAACTAGTCGATACCAAGACGACCGGGTATACTTACGATCCATGCAACAGAGTTAAAAGTTCTACTCGTGCATATGGCACAAGAGATGCCAGAACTATCACTTATAGTTATACACCAGCTGGAAAGCTTTCTACCAAAATGCTGCCTAATGGGACAAGGTTGCAATATAAATACAATCCTTTTGGCTATATGAGCTCGCTCTCAAGCGATAAGAAACTTCACCATACCTTTAGGTATAATCGCCTTGGAGAGCTACTTTCTGCTATCGATCAGTTGAAAGACCAAGAAATTAAACGTACACTTGATGCTGAAGGAAATGTTCTTGTCGAACAATTTCCAGGTGAGCTTTCGATTAAAAAGAGTTACGATGCTTTTAATAGGCCCTTAGAAGTCACTTTCCCAGATAATAGCAAAGTGGCTTATACCTATGATCCTATCCATTGTAAAAGTGTGACAAGGAAGAATGCTTGTAATGAGTCTATCTATTCCCACACATATGATGCTTTTGACACAAGCGGCCATCTAAAACAAGAAAGTCTGATCAATAGCTTAGGCACAATCACCTACGAAATAGATCCAAATGGCAGAATGTCCTCGTTATCTTCGCCTTATCTCAATCAAAGATGCACTTTTGATGAGGTGGGAAACGTTACAGAACAATCGATAAATAGTAAGGCGGTCAAATTTTCTTATGATCCTCTTTCACAAATAACATCAGAAGAGGGCAGTACTTTTTCATTTGATTCGACATTTAATCGAATCTCACATAATGGGTCAGTGAGTCCTCATAATCATTTAGATGAGGTCATGTCAAAACAAAATGCGAAGTGTCAATATGATTTAAATGGGAATTTAATTCGAAAATCGACACCCGAATTTACGCAAGTGTTTAGATATGACCCACTAGATCGCTTGATTGAAGTGGAAAGTGACGGCAAGAGAATCTGTTATACCTATGACCCCTTGGGAAGAAAAATTGGAAAAGATATTTTAAGCCTTGAAGGGGAAGAGATTTTAGAGAGAGAACGTTACCTTTTCGATGGACAAAATGATGTGGGCACAGTCTCTTCAGATGGAAAGATTAACGCTTTACGCATTTTAGGCATTTCTCATCCAAAGGCTCCTAGAACTGTAGCTATGGAACTTCAAGGCAACCTTTTTGTGCCGCTTCTTGATGCTCAAGGAAATGTCCGATCGCTTGTGACCCCATCTAAGGATGTTGTTTCATACTCTTATTCAGCATTTGGAGAACAGTCTACTCCTCCCATCGATGTGCCTAACCCTTGGCAATATGCTTCCAAACGCTTTGATAAAGATACTTGCCTTGTTGACTTTGGCAAAAGACACTATGATCCGTTTTTATCCAGATGGACGACAACAGACCCGGCTGGCTTTATCGATAGCTACAACCTTTACCAATTCAATTTTAATAATCCCCTTCGTTACACGGATCTTGATGGACAGATAGCCATTGCTATTCCCTTGTTTACAATGGCTTTTGATTTTACAGTTAGCTGGATCACAACAGAAGTTTTAGTTGGATCAGTTATAGGTGGAGCTCTTATTGCTTATGAGGTGACTACAGCAAAAAGAGATGCTGAGCATCGCCAATTAAGCGCTTATAATGAGGCTGTTGCTGAAGAAAACATCAAAGAGAAAAAGAAAAAACGGGAAAAACCCCCTTATGATGGACAGGAGTTGGGATCTGACCCAACCAAATGTCCTGGAGAGGGATTTGAGTGGAAAGGTAATGGAGCTCCGGGAACAGGGAAAGGTAGTTGGTCTAAAGGAAAAGGTGAATGTAAAGAATCTTTATATCCGGATTTGAAGCATCCAGATCCTATAGGACCACATTGGGACTATAAAAGTTCACAAGGTGAGTGGAGATTAAAGTTGGATGGCACATGGGAGTCAAAATGATTACGAGATTATGTCGTTACGAATTAAACTTTGAACAAACTATGCCCTTCGTTAAGGATAGGCTAGAAAATGTAAATACACTTTGTTCAAAATTACTTAAGCAGGTGGAATTTAGAAAAGGGAGTTTTTTTACTTTATTAACAGAAGGCTCCCATTTGGAACATTTACATAAATTCGAATACTATATCTTGCCGCAAAATGAAGAAATCACATCGGCAGATGGCAGGAGTACCTATTCTGAAACTCCTAGCGTAGATAATGAATTAGCTACTCTCATAGGCGATAAGCTGCAGAGTAGGGATAAGGTGTGTATTTTTGATGATGTGGTGGACACATACGATCCAAACGATGACAATGGCCATCTGTTTGAAGAATGCGGGTATTTTATCGATAATGAAATTTACTTCATATTAACACCTACAACAGCCACACAAAAATTAATTAAAAATTGTATGTTTGCTTCGAGAGAAATTTGGCATTCGTTGTACGTTTTAGCTAGTTCGCCTTCTCACATAACTGGCAAAAGACTAGATGAGCAATATTTGGACGAACTCGTTTCCAATGTAGAATTGATGATGATAGGAGCTTATGACGGCGAATCTTATGTGTTTTGGGAGCCCAAAGAAGAGGTATGTTCATAAAAGATTAAGGTTGGTAAAACAGAAATTCGAGAGCAATCGGACACTGGCATAACGCAATGGAGATGCTATGGAAAGTAATGATAATCCATGGACATTAGTAACAATTGACGATCCATGTTTTGCGGTAGGTGAGAGTATAAAATGTCTTTTACAGAAGATTGTCAACCTGCTTGAATTCAACTTTGTAAGTTTAGACGATATTATTGGGTCAAGTGTAACGTGAAAAGAAGGGACCATTTTATTCCTACAAGAACAAGAGAAGGAAGTGATACCCATAGGAGATCTTTGGGAACCTCTTAATGGTGTAAATCAACTTGATTGGGGAGATTTTTTTCTTTTTAAACAGTACCCAAAAGATTGGGATAATCCAGAAGTTAGGCCGTATCCCTTTGTAATAACACAAGCAGAGGTAACGGTACGCGTAGTCGATAATCAATATTTTTATATTTATACGACCTTACAGACTCTTGTTGACATGATAAAAAGCGAGTATACTATTGAAAGTGTTAAAACCGCCCCATTAGAAAAGTTAGATTTTCCGGTGTAAGGGTCTGCTAAAAAAATCTAGATTATTTCCTGATGGAACATATGAATGGGTAGACCGATGAGAACAACAATAAAACATTTTCTAGAGTTCAATAAAACACTTCCGTTTTTTATATCGCACATTCGTTATGGAAGAACATTATCGCAGTCTATTATAAATGAAATGAATTTTCATGAGGGCTGCTTTTATACGATCCTTCCTGATAATGCTGTACTATCTCAATTATACGAATTTCGCTACGGGAGAATCATACCACCTACTCCTACTAATGAAACTGTATATCTTGACAAAGTAGGAGAATTTCATCCTATGGAAGTCTTAGCAATGGATACAGAATGTTCCGAATTTATTTATGATTTCTTAAGTGAAGATAAGGATAATTATGCAATATTAGAATATGCAATTGCTAAATCAAGTGATTATGACGGACCAATTGGAAATGTCAAAGTTATGTTTAACGGAAAAGAAGTTTATTATCTACTAGATCACACCGCAACAATGAATGAAATTTGGGGAGCATTAAGAAGTACCAGCATGTCCTGGCATTCTCTAATTATTCTTGGGAAGGGATTAAGACAGGTATCTGAAAAATTTGAAAGCAAAAATTGGAGTGCAATTGGTCAGGAAGCTATTTTTATTATCACTAGCGCTTATGATCAAGAGGCCTACATCTTTTGGGAAAAATGCGATTCTAAGTTGAATTAGGATTTCTATGACTGATTATAGAAAACAACAAGTTACATTAAAAACGTTCACTGTTGCCGATATAGATGATTTTATGGCAACTGACGACGAAGTGACAAAATATTTGACGTGGAATAGCTATACTTGCCGTAGCGAAGCTGAAAGTTTTTTTGCAAATGTGGTTGAGAAACACCCTTGAAGGATAGGAAAAACAATGGGGTCAGAAGTCTTTTCCCCGGGGAAAGACTTCTGACCCCATTGGCCCAATCGTCCA
>Ga0206944_1167_pt1 | contig 10405 bp, 9 predicted proteins | sample Alteio_BWOrgHeat_4_FD_152978 | JGI IMG/M metagenome (GOLD analysis project Ga0206944, IMG submission 152978) | Enriched cells from forest soil in Barre Woods Harvard Forest LTER site, Petersham, Massachusetts, United States -... | ecosystem: Environmental > Terrestrial > Soil > Temperate forest > O... | reverse complement strand
AGAAAATAATTAATTTTTTCTTTATATCTTGTATCATAATTAAACCTTATCAAAATTAAAAATCATGAACAATGAAAACTCCTCAGGCGCTTTCTTGACACCAATCCTTGTTTTAATTGTATTAATTGTCTTATGGTTCATATTAAGAGAATTCATTTGCTGGTATTATAAAATCAATGAAAGAATTTCACTTCAAAAAAGAACTAATAAATGATTAGAACAGCTTATAAATAAAAACGAGAATCGTGGTGCAAGTAATCAACCTTTAAATGTCACTAAAGCCTCAGATGGTGATATAATAAATGGTGGTATACCTATTTATACCGATGAAAAGGGCGAACATGGTTTTGCATCTTCTACAAAGGATTTATCAAATGGTGTTATGTGGCCAGCAGCAAAAGATTTATGTTCGGGTTATAATGGAGGTGGTTATAATGATTGGAAATTGCCTGGAAAGGACGAATTACTATTGATTTATGAGAATCTTCACAAAAGAGGACTTGGCGGATTTAACAATGGTTCTTATTGGAGTTCTACGGAAGTAAATATCTATAATTCCTGGGAGCAGAATTTTTCAAATGGTGAACAGGTTCAAAATGGTAAATCATCTTTGAATTCTGTGCGTGCGATACGTTCTTTTTAGGAGATCCAGGCTAATCTTCTTTTTGTAAAAGAATGGATATATCATTGTGGAGATCGGCAAGATTTATTTGTATGATATCCCAAACTATATTGTTATCGATACCGAAATAATCATGAACAATCACATTACGGAAATCTTTTACCTGGCGCCAATTAATTTCGGTATGATTTTGCTTAAAGTTATCGGGTAATCTTGAAACAGCTTCACCAATTATCATAAAATTATGTTCCACAGCGTGCCTGGTTTTAATATCTGAGCTATAATTTTCGAATGAAAAGCCTTTTATAAATTCAAATATATTTTGAATTGCTTCCGCAATATCACCCAATAGAATAGCAATATTACGTTCAGACATGAATCAGATTTTTTTCAACAAATGGCAGGTAATGGGGCTTAATACCTTTTCGGGATACAAGATCCACCTTAGTGTGAAAAATGTCTTCCAACTCATGGGCAAGGGAAATAAATTCTATTCCTATTCTCCCGTTAAAATCGACTAATATGTCGATATCGCTTAGTTTGTTATAATCACCACTTGCATAAGAGCCGAATAGGGCCAACTCAGAAATAGGATACTTTTTTTCCAGCTCCTTTTTTTGTTCCTTAAGTATATTAACTATCTGCTCGGTATTATACATATACAAATTTACGCAATAAATAGAACTCTGCAATATTCAATCACTGTATCACTATATACCAATGCGCCTGTATTGAGTTGGCTATTTCATATCCCCGGTGCACCACCCGGCCCTCATTGGCTACATTAACCTCGCTGGGCCAGGGGTCTCTTACTATTAAGGTTTGAATAATTGGCCCGTCATCACTTTCGATGTAACTACAAGCAGTGATCACTACAGCATGACCAGTGTTAGGGCCAGACTGATAACCGATCAAAACAGGCCTCTGCAACGAAAGCTCTTGTATCAAATAGGCAGGTGTAGGTGCCCCCATATTAAAGGTTGCGCGCACGGCATATTGTCTGCCGTTATTATCAACGCTCCAGTTATTCAAATTTCCGGTGATCACCTCAAAATTGCCTGTCCAGTTAGGCAGTTCGCCTTTAGGATCGATGCCATAACTGCGTGCCACTATTTGTTCCTGCGAAATATTGATACCATAATAATTAAATATCATTTGCAGCGATGCGGCCCAGCACCAGTTGGAGTTATGTTGAGATGAGGCATAGTAATTGAAATTTTCCCGTAGTATACCTGCATAAAGAACCTGCTGTGCCGATAGCTGCCGGGCAGACCCAAACGTTAAGAGGAAGATGAAAATTGTTATTGACCTTTTCATGATTACCTGATAGCTGGTGATAAGACTTGTTGAGCCTTCGATGGTTTAATTTTATAGCCTATTAAAGTGTTATCTATTAAAATTAAAAATACCCTTATTAAGGGTATTTTATTTAATTATGATATGGATATAAGGGGCAATTAAATTCACTGCCTGTAGCAATGAGGTTGATTGATACGCTTCACCCTGCAGGTTTCTTATGGTTGTTTTAAACTTATCTCCCTGATCTCACTATTATACTCATCAGCTACAAATACGTTGCCGCTCGCATCTATAGCCATGGCAATCGGTTGAGAAAACGTAGCTGTTGTTGCTGGCCCGTCAGTCGAGCCTTTCTGGCCGGTTCCGGCATAAGTACTTACTGTGCCATCGGTTGCTATTTTGCGTATCGTGTTGTTCTTAAGTTCGGCTACAAACAAATTGCCTTTCGAATCAAAAGCTACTCCGCAGGGGAAATAGAATGTTGCTGTTGCTGCCGGGCCATTGGATAATCCTTGCGTTCCTGTACCTGCGAAGGTGCTTACAGTGCCAGTAGATACAGTGATCTTGCGTATACAATTATTCACAATATCGCCCACGTAAATATCGCCGTTGGCGTCCATAGCTAAGCCGTAGGGGCTGCTGAAGGTTGCGCCGGCAACAGGGCCGTTAATAAAGCCCCTTACCCCGGTACCTGCGTAGGTAGTTACCTGTTTAGTGGCCAGGTTTATTTTGCGTATGGTATTGTTATTATCAGCAACATACATATTGCCGTTTACATCGATCACCATGCCTTCGGGGTGGTTAAATGAAGCCGCCGCCCCAATGCCGTCTGCCGAACCCATTGCGCCGCTGCCTGCTATTGTGACTACATTGCCACTTGTGGTTATTTCACGGATCATATTGTTCTCTTCGTCGGCCACAAAAAGATTACCTGATTTATCAAAAACGATATTGGCCGTACCGTTAAATACTGCAGTAGCCGCGGCTCCATCTACATGGCCGACGGCACCCGTTCCGGCAAATGTGGTAACCGCCGAAGTGCTTATGTTAATTTTACGTATCAGGTTGTTTGCCCAATCGCCAACATACAAAGCACCATCGCTGCCGATTACCAATGATGAGGCATTATTGAAGCCGGCAGCTATGCCAACGCCATCCTGGTGACCAACGGTGGTGCTGCCCGCCAGCGTACTTACCGTTAATACTGCTGCCGGAATGATAGGTTTTACGGTGCTCTTCTTTGAGCATGATAGGAAAATCATAGCGCTTACAGCTACGAACAACAAGGGGATTTTAATGCTTTTCATGTTTCTCTGGATTAATTAATAATGGTTATTGTAACGCAATAATTTATTGTAGACCAGGGATTTGATTCCAAATTTAAATTTTATACCCAATGCTATTTTTGACTTTATATGATGTGCCCTAAATACTTGACTACCTGCCACAAATACGTGACGTAATGAAATTTCATCACAAATGAGACGGAAACAAAAAAACTTCCCTGAGCAGGAAGTTTTTGAAGAATAGATAATGTTTTTATAACCTTAAAGCAGGAACGCTTTCAGATAGGATTGCCCATAATCACCCCAATCCTTCATTACGGATTTAAGCGTGGCATTCAGCCCTTTGTTGTCAGTAGCCTTTCCTTTTTTTGGTGGATTTAAGGCATTTTCAGGCGGTGTCATATCAGTTACCTTGGTGGCAAACCAGGTTACATTGTCGTGAGGCAGGGCTACACCCAATATCATGCCCGGCAGCCCGGAAAATGACTCTGGTCCTCCCGAAATAGGGATCTCCGTAGTGTAAAATGCCACCACATATATCGAGTCCATCATAATGGCATTTGCCCGGCGGCAGGTGTAGCCGGCTATCTCACGGGTTTCATCAGTTATTTTCCACCTGATCTTGCGTGTGCTATCCTTCACCAGGAAAGTCTCCTCAAAAACCTTTTTCTGGCTGATGGCCGTACTGGTAGTAAAATCGGTATAGATCACATTGTTCTGGTTGGCCATAGGATTATCTCCAAAAAAACCGTTGTTGATGGTAGTTTCGGGGATAATAGGGTTGAATAACGATTTGTTTTTCGAAAAGGTTAAGGTACTTTTCAGTGTCTTAAACTGAGGGTTATTCTTTTTGTACGATTCAAAAGCCTGTCCCCATATTCCGTCGGTATTTTTACCAATCTCTTTTTTGATCACACCGAACATATTGATGTTTTTATCATACTGAATAGTGCCCGACGTAGTAAAATGGGCATGCTGCCCGAATGTATCGATGCTTAAAAGCAAAAAGGTGCAAATAATAAAGGTGTATTTCATGATCGTTATTTTTTAGCAGCGCTCCCGCCCACTTTATTAAAATCCCACGAAACAGTAAGCATAAAATATCTCCTGATGGTTGTATAGGTGCTTTCTGATGTCAGGTTACCATTTACAGACCGGTTAAAACCGGCATTTTGGTTTAACAAGTCATTTCCTTTGATGGAAATCTTCAGGTCATCCCCTTTAAAGAACGTCTTGCTGATTGAAGCATTCAGTAATACGCGCGAAAAATCCTGGTTAAAGGTCTCGGTTTTTGAGTTATATTGATAATCAGCATCCGAGCTGATCTGGAATTTTAGAGGGAGATAAATGGTAAATCCGCCATCGCCTGTATAACCGTGCCCGTTATTGTTGAGGTTAGGCAGCAGGGACGAACCGCCTACGGTATAAGTCGGGCCAAATGATAAGTTGAAATCATATTTCTTTTGTACATATTTCGACAGTCTCAGGCTTACCCTGTAAGTATTCAGGATGATGGCATTCAGTTCATCGTTTGACATACTGTAGCTTTTGCTCCCGTTAGCGCCCAGGCTGAGGCCGATGTTCAACTCAGTTCCCGGCAATTTACGGCCATAATTAATATTTGCGTTAAACGTGTGTGGTACCCTGTTCACGTTCACAAACCTGGTAGTGGTTTTACCATAAGTTGTGCTGGTGCGATCAGTATCCGTAACCGAACTGGCAATTATCGGGTTGGTAGTAAAGGTATAGCCGCCATTGATCCAAACCGATTTATCACTGATCACCTTATATGAATTGTAATATAGATACAATCGGTTTGTAAATGATGGAGTAAGCAAGGGGTTGCCTATGGTTTGGTTCAACGGGTCGGTATTTACCAGGATTGGCTGTATCTGGTCGACAGTAGGCTGGGTGGTATTACCAGAGTAGTTAACATATAAACTTGAATATTGTGAAAATTTATGCTGAAGCAGTGCCTGTGGATTCCAGTTGATAAAATTCCGTTGGAAAATCTCGCCTGTATACTCGTTTATCTGCTTAAAGTTTACCTCGCTTACCTTGGTTCCGAAATTAAAAATAGTGCTACCTTTTTTGTAGTTAATTACCGCTCCTTCCTGGTTGGATAATTGGTTCAATTGGAAATCGTTGCTGTACAAACTATCAAGCACATTATATACACCCGGTGCAGATTGGTTGAAGGATTTACGGTTGGCCGAACTGTTGTTAACTATAATTCCATAATTAAAAATTACGGAGAAGTATTTCGACAGAGGTTCGGTATAGGTCATATTGGTGTTAAATATCGAACTTTTAATGTCGTTCACTTTTTTCTGGTCCACAACGCTGTCCTTTTTTCCGGAGGTAGTGTAAGTGGTTAGGTCTGATTTAAGGAACCCGTCGGCCTGGCTGTCATTGTATGCTTCACTTACATTTAATGAAAATGTGCGGCCTTTTTTCTTGAATTTTTTGGTATACAAAACGCTGGCATCAAATATTTTACCGTCGACAGTATTGGTGATATTGCGCGTATCCTGTGTGATCGTACTATCTATGCCCAGCGTTTGCTTCTGGAAATAATGACTTATGGTTTGGCTATGCTTGTTGGTGCCATCAACGCTGAATTTCAGGGTTTGCATCGTATCCAGTTTTATCTGGTAAGTGATATCCAGTTTTTCTCTGGATATGTAATTATGATAATTCTGGTTGGTGTTGCTATTGATGGGCAATGAGCCGGGGATATCGTTTTGTGATAAGGTATTGTTTGTCCCATCAACCGCCAATGAGCCTATTTTAAAATTTGTGTTAACAGATTGATTATCCTTATCCCACTTATCATCATAATGCACTCCGGCGGTTTTGGCTGTGGGGATACCCTGCCCGTTATAAGTCCCGTTAAACGAGTCCAGGTCATCGGCTCCGGATGAAAAAATATAAATACCGCCATCATCACCAAATTGTACGTTGTTTGAGGTGCCGTATTTCTGGCTATCCTGCCATCCCAGGCCAATCTTGCCGTCATTCCCCATGATACCGAAGAACGAAAGTTTTTGCTTGCCCTTAAACCTGTTAAATAAAAGTTCGCTGGTATAATAATCATCAGTACCCACGCCGCCTTCGGCCTTACCGAAAAAGCCATTCTTTTTATCTTCCTTTAACTTGATGTTGAGCGTCTTGGTTTTTTGCCCATCGTCAATGCCGGTAAATGCAGCCTGGTCGCTTTTCTTATCATAAAGCTGCACCTTATCCACCATATCAGCCCGGAGGTTTTTTGTTACCAGGGTAGGGTCATCGCCAAAAAACTCCTCTCCATCAACAAGTACCTTAGTTATCGTCTCACCATGTGCGGTAATTTTACCATCCTTGTCTACTTGAAATCCCGGGAATTGCTTTAACAAATCCTCCACTTTAGCATTAGGCTGAATTTTAAAAGCGGCGGCATTGTACTCCGTTGTATCTCCTTTGATTTTTATTTGTGCGGCTGTACCCTTTATCAGTACCTCTTTGAGTATGCGCGATTTCAGGTTCATATTGAGATCGCCAAAATTATGCACCTGGTTAGCTGAATCAAGACTGAAGTTCTCGACATAATCAGCATAATCAGGATAAACAACCAGCAGGATAAATTTTCCTTTATGAAGGTTCTTTATTGTGAAAGTACCATCTTCCCCGGCGCGGGTAAAATTGACCAGGGTTGAATCTTTTGCATTAAGCACCGATATAGAGGTATTATACAGCTTTACATGCTCAACGCTATCAGTAGCTACTCCTTTAACCGAATAATTATTTTGAGCAAATGCTGAAATTGTGCTTAAGCAAATAAAAAATAAGAGTAGGAATGTGAATTTCATTAAGGCTTGATTAGGAAGCCCTAAGATATAACTAAAGATTTAGTAATAGCAAATTGTGTTTGTTAAAAAATGTTAAGAAAACGTTAAATATGTTAATGCCAGTGAATTATAGTTAACTAAGTGGCTCAAAGCAATTGTAATTGCTTTAGTGGTTTAGTGAAATATAAAACATTTCCCCCGCTTAACTATTTGCAGTATATGGAATTAAGCGCACAAATTATATGGTTGTTTATTTTAGCTATCCCCATTGCCTGCATCGCCTGGACGGTGACCCACGAAGAAGTTTTCAGAGAACCAAGGGAATATTGTGTTAAACGTTCCAATGCCGGCAAAACCGTTGCCGAGCGGAAGTTTTTCTACTTATTTACTTGTGAGTACTGCTTTAGCCATTATGTGACTATTATTATGCTCGTCATCACCAAATACCAACTGCTTTATTTTGATTGGCGCGGTTATCTCATCTCCGGTTTTGCGCTGGTATTTGTGGCCAATGTGTATATGAGTTTGTTCGCGTTAATCCGCATCGACTTAAAAAAGGTGAGGCAGGAGACAGAGGAGAATGAAAAGGATAATTAATTGCTATTTCTAAAATAATACTCCGGATGTAAATAGCTTATTAATGTCCAAATTACTGACCTGAGAACTTAACCCTTGAGAATGTTGACGTACCTATTGCAAAAGATGACGATACTTCCTGGGTCCCGTTTGTAAAAAGTTGACCATCGGAGAATGACGTACGCAACATCAATTGATCTTTAGTGAGGGAAAGGATGACGTAGGTATGGCCATTGTAAGTTAAACTGTCAACCTTTGGTCCGCGGGTAATGCTGTAGTCGAAAACTTTTGATCCGTCTTGCAAAGTGAAGTCGCTATTAAAAATCATTGGGGGATCATTAGCCAGGGCTGATGAAGGGGTTGATACGTCAGAAAGAAATCCTTCAGTATTAGAATAGTAACCAAGATCATAAGATTGGGCATACCAGGTGCCCAATATATTGGTTTTGGCATTGACAAGAGAGTCCTCTTTTTTACAACCCCAGATTAGGGATAAAGAAATTGCACCAGCCAGTAAAAACTTTTTAATACTCATATTGCAAGAATGATAGGTTTAGCTTGTCCTTTCCAAAAGTAAAAAAATAGTATAAAAACCACAAGGCTTAAAGAGCGGTAATTAACCCTGGCATCATCTAAGTTGTAAAATTTTCCTCACAATTTTCACAATCAATTAATAAATTTATACATTAGTTATTCTTAATTGTAAACCTAACAGTTAACTGATATAAATTTATTGTGATGCGTGCAGCTATACTTTGTTTGGTGCTTTTTGTTGTGGGAATAATATTGAGTTTCAATGCATGCCACAGTTCCACAACGAATAGCGTCGCCACCGAGGAAATTCCGGATACCATCAGCTATAATTACAATATCAGGCCTATTCTTTCCGACAAATGCTTCAAATGCCATGGCCCGGATGCCAACAAGCGCCAGGCTGACCTACGCCTTGATATGCCCGAAAGTGCTTATAAGGCGTTAAAGGACAATCCTCAGGCACATGCGCTGGTTCCCGGCGACCCCGGTCTTTCAGAAGTTTATCGCAGGATCACTACTACTGATTCAACCGATATGATGCCCCCGGTTAAATCAAACCTGAAGCACCTGAACCCCTTTGAAGTCGGCATGATAAAAAAATGGATCAAACAAGGTGCTAAGTACGAAAAACACTGGGCCTTTGTGCCACCCAAGTCTCCATCGGTTCCTGAAGTAAAAGATAAGGCCTGGCCGAAAAATACCATCGATTATTTTGTGCTGCATAAACAGGAACAAAAGGGTTTCACCCCAAATCCTGAAGCAGATAAAGAGAGCTTGCTAAAACGTATTTGTCTTGATCTTACCGGCCTGCCGCCTGATATTGCCACAATGGATCGTTTCCTGGCGGATAAAAGCCCTATCGCCTATGAAAAGATGGTGGATGAACTGATAGCTCGCCCGCAATATGGCGAGAAAATGGCCCTGCACTGGATGGATGTTTCACGCTATGCTGATTCACATGGTTATCAGGATGATAATTACCGCACGCAATGGCCCTGGCGCGATTGGGTAATCCATGCCTACAACGAGAACCTCAATTATAAAGATTTCATCACCTGGCAACTAGCGGGCGACCTGATACCAAACCACACTAAAGAGCAACTATTGGCTACAGGTTTTAACCGCAACCATAAGATAACTGAAGAAGGTGGTGTGATCGATGAGGAGTACAGGGTAAATTACGTGACTGACCGTACCAATACCTTCGGGAAGGCCATGCTGGGTATATCATTGGAATGTGCTCATTGCCACGATCATAAGTTCGATCCATTTTCACAAAAGGAGTATTACCAGGTGTTTTCTTTTTTTAACAGCGTGAAAGAGCCCGGTATCCAATCGGTAGTAGGCGGCCCCGAGACTTATGCCAAACGCCCAATGATGCAAATCAGCAATGAGGACGTAAAAAGCATTTTGAAATTTGTAAACAAAACAGATACCGGCAAGCTGATCGTATCAATAATGGGCGATAGCGAGGTTTATAGAAAAACTTATATCTTAAAACGTGGCGCTTATGATTCCCACGGCGATGAGGTACAGCCCGGTACACCAAAGTCTATTCTGCCATTCAATCCCAATTACCCTAAAAACCGTCTCGGTTTAGCGGAATGGCTCTTTGACGATAAAAATCCACTTACTGCACGTGCCTATGTTAACCAGGTATGGGCTGAATTTTTTGGAAGAGGTATAGTTAAGACTTTAGGCGATTTCGGCATGCAAGGTGATCTTCCATCCAATCCAGAATTATTAGATTGGCTGGCCGTCGACTTTAAAACCCATGGCTGGAATATCAAGCGGTTAGTGAAACAGATCGTCATGTCGGCGACGTACCGGCAATCTGCAGTAATTACTCCCGAAAAATTAAAGAACGACCCTGATAATATTTTGCTGGCTCGCGGCTCACGTTCGCGCCTTCCTGCCGAATTTGTCAGGGACATGATCTTAGCCAGCAGCGGCCTCCTCAATCGTACAATTGGCGGCCCAAGTGTGAACCCATATCAGCCGCCTGGTTTGTGGGAAAGCACCACATCCGGGCGCGGGCAATTGGCAAGCTACAAGCAGGTACATGGGCCGCTGCTTTACCGGCGTGGAATGTACACTCTCATTAAACGGACATCACCGCCTGTGGAAATGGCCATTTTTGATGCCAGCAACCGAGATCAGTGTGAGGTGCAAAGGATGCGTACCAACACCCCGCTGCAGGCTCTCGAAATGGAGAACGACCCTACGATGCTGGAAGGGGCACGGGTATTAGCCGCCAAATT
>Ga0206944_1163_pt1 | contig 10461 bp, 11 predicted proteins | sample Alteio_BWOrgHeat_4_FD_152978 | JGI IMG/M metagenome (GOLD analysis project Ga0206944, IMG submission 152978) | Enriched cells from forest soil in Barre Woods Harvard Forest LTER site, Petersham, Massachusetts, United States -... | ecosystem: Environmental > Terrestrial > Soil > Temperate forest > O... | reverse complement strand
GCTCAAATTTTAAATTTGCTACAAGATCTGCAGCAAAGCGACTCTCTTAGTTATCTTTTCATCTCACACGATCTTTCATTAATCCAACACATTTGCGACCGTGTCATCGTCTTATACCTTGGCAAGGTGATGGAAGAGGCCTCGGTGAAAGAGCTTTTTACAAATCCAAAGCACCCTTATACGCAAGCGCTTTTATCGGCCATTCCCAAAAACCATCCAAAAGAGAAAAAGGAAAGACTCATTTTAAAGGGAGAGATCCCATCTCCATTAAATCCCCCATCGGGGTGTCCATTTAGAACGCGTTGCCCCTATGCCCAAAAGATTTGCGAAGAGACGCCTCCTAAGCGCACGCTGATCGATTCATCCACAGGGCTTCCCTCCCATAGCTATCACTGCATCTTAGATTAGTTGACTCAGACACACCCAAGAAATTTTTGATTTATTTAGCAATACGTTGCTTGACTCTCATGTATACGTCATTCCTTATAATGGGCGTATCCTTTAAATCAAGATGACCTTAAATCACCCTACTTGCCAAAGTGTATAGAGGAATATAGATTTTTTTCAGGAAATACTGACAACTGAGATAAATATATTTCAAAGGAAGACATTAGTTACTCCGTTGAATTTTCGTTTTAAGCTAAAGGAGATCAAAGAGATTGTCTGAATAAAATTGAAAGTTGCGACCGAGGATAAAATTGAGATGGCTTGCGCAAAGGGAACTAAAGCTAATCGAACTGTATATTAGATGCTAGATCAGCAAGCGTAGTTCCTTTTGGTAAGGAGCAACCACCTCGTAAAAGTGCTCTATTGACAGAGCCCCAACTTATACCTTTATGGAGACCATTTGCAAACTCTATCTTTATGCTGTTAGATACTAAAGGTCGCTTGCCGTATTTCTTAAGATATTGTCGGACCCAGTCTTTAACTAATTCCAGAGGTATCAGAGCTGGAGGACGATTTGAATCTCTAATTCCCAACTCTTTCTCTATTAGTTTTGCTAACGAAGATCCTCCAGGTAATGTTTTATCTCCTATCTCTAAGCGCCTATTAAGGGCACTCCAGGTTAAATTTTCGTGACCCTCGACTAGTCCAGTTTTACAATTAGGCTTCCTGTCATATTTTGCGATATATTTCTTTATAAGATCTAAAATAGATTCTTCTGTTAGTCTGGGACCATATTCTTGTCGTTTCAGTCCAAAACGTTTCTCAATAAGTTGGGACAGTGAAGACCCTTTTGGAAGCCCTCTCCCTCCATTACGCAAAGCAGCACTTACGCAAAGCCAACTATCTCCTTCATATGCCCCATCAGCAAATTCTATTATTCCGCTTTGTTGGGTAGGTTTTTTTCCATATTTAACAATGAACTGTTTAATCCAGAAGCAAATCAAGTCTTCCGAAAGAGAAACGGAATTGCATTTTTGTTTCTTGACTGCTAATCTATTTTCAATAAATGAAGATAATGAGGTTCCTCCTGAAAGCCCTCTTCCCCCATTGCGGAGAGCGGCACTGATGCTCACCCAGGTTTCTCCTTGATATGCTTCTGTTGCAAACTCAATTACACCATCTTTTTTAGGAGAAGGCTTTCGCCCATGCTTGGTCATAAATTGTGTAATCCATGAGAAGATCAAATCTTCTGAAAGAAGTGTAGGGTTAGCTTTCCTTTGCGCTATTCCAAAATTTTCCTTAATGAAAGCAGCTAAGCTAGAATTGCAAGGCAATCCCCTAAGACCTTCCATTAGCGCAACGTCAATGTTTCTCCAAGTTATCCCCTGGAGATTTCCTATAGTAAATTCAACTACTCCGCTTGTACGAGATGGTTTTTTTTCATATTTTTCGATGTATTTCTGGATCCATGAAGTGAGATCTTCCTTAGAAAGAGGTGCTTTGTTCGTAGCAGAGCATTTACCCACAATTTTAAGCCGTAAAGAATCACTAAATGCAGCGTCTATTGAAATAGGTAAGTCAATCGTGATTTTGCTTAGTTTTGGAGGCTTTTTATAAGTTCTTTTTCCAAGTTCTAAGCGAAGGTTGTCAAGTTGCTCAGCTAAAATATCATCATGTGCTCTTAAGGCATTTAAAACTTTCCAGATGGGTTTGAAGCATGACTCTTCTAAGCTAATCTCTGGTTCTTCATTGGTATCAATAAAGACAGGCAGGATTATCAATCCTTTTTTCTTGTTTGGAGCTTTCCTGATAGCTCTTCCAACTGCCTGAACAATCTCTATCTCTGAACCTTTGGGGTCAATGAAAGCCACTCCATCAAGCGTGGGAACATCTACTCCTTCGGATAGGCACCTTACATTCGCTAACACACCAGAATACCCATTTTCTAAACTTTCAAAAATCTTTAAAATGGATTTTCTTTTGCTTTGCTGCATTTCACCAAGGATTATCCCATAAAATCCTATGGTAGGCTGCTGATCTGGAGAAACTAAATCAAGCACTTTAGGAAAAGTATTAATAAAGTCATGTGCAGTACTTTTCCTATTATGAAAAGTGATAATGCGCTGAAGATCATAGTCTTTGATTGCTTTTGATACTAAAAGCTGGCTTGCGATAGTCCTTGCATCAGTTTCATGATTGTCTACCGCAATGAAGCGGCCTTTTTCTACATACTCACGATATGTTGCGTTATCCATAACAGAGATTAACACTTCGTAATCACTCAGTAGCTCTTGTTAGATTGCTGCGGAAAAAGAAAGTTTGTGCACAACTGGACCGAATTTTTTATCATCATCCATTGATAGGATTTCATATTCAAGTTCTTTGGCCTTAGTCTTCACGTGATCTGAAAAGATTTTTGGTGTGGCAGTCATGAATAGTTTGCGACGTGTTTTTATTGCATCTAGTTCAAAAATCGTAGCGAAATCATTCTTGGAAGCCCCAGCGCAACGATGAGCCTCATCAGCCACTGTTAGGTCAAATATTAAACTTTCATCCAGAGCGCAAACTTTTTTGATAACAGGAGAGGAATGATAAGTAGAAAAAATTACCTTCGGAACACCTTTTGTTGAAGAGAAATAGCCTAGAATTTCTTCTGGACTAGTTGTAGTCGGAAACCCAAGTTCAAACAGACTTGTAATCATTTGATCTTTTTCATTGACTGTAGGATCTGAACAAACAAAAATTGGAATGAATTTAGTGGTAGCATTTGCAACCCATTCTTGATAAAGCTGAGAAACTAAAGAGATTGATGGAACCAACACTAATGTATTTTGGCTTTTGAGCCGCTCCGATAGCCAGAGTCCAACAAGAGTTTTTCCTGTTCCACAAGCCATATGGAGTTGTCCCAAATCATGATATTTAAAAGCTTCTAAGATGTCTGAAATCGCTTTTTCTTGATGAGGCCTGGGGGTCTTAGGAGTAGGATTGTGAGAACCGCAAGGTTGAAGAAGGTCTTCTAAGGAAGTAGGCCATTCTAAAGCTGACATCTGTAAGTTTTCTATAGAACATACTCCAACCTGCTTCTCTTGCCCCACAATTACCTCACGAGCATTATCCCCCAAACGGTCAGTGGTACAGATCAATAGTCGATATGCAATGCTTGCTCTTGATGATTCACTAAGGAATTTATCTAAGTCTTCTTTTGTGACGTAGTATTGCTTATCATAGCATTTAGCCTGGATAGCCCAAAATTCGCCCTTATGAGTTTCTGCAATTAAATCGATCCCTTTGTCTCTACCCCAGTTTCCAGGCCAATCTTTCCAAAGCCAAACTTTTTTCAATTGAGAAGCATAGATCGGGTCGTTTTCTAAAAACCACTTACAATAAACCTCAAAAATTTTACCCCTTTCAACTTGAGGAATATTAGTTAACTGTTTAATAAAATCGATAATATTTGACATTGTTTATATAAATTTGTTGATAAATGAGTTTTTATGTGAATATAAAAATTGACTAAATTGTCAAGTGTACATTTATGATTAAAATCACCTTTAGTATTCGGATCTTTACAGAGATTAATTTATCGCCTATCAACGAGAGTAAGTCATTAAAGTAGTTGATCCGACATACCCAAGAAATTTCATAAACCTTAAAGTTCTCTTTACAAAACTTGAATGAGTATACAGGATAACCATCAAAACGTCAAACCATTAAACATTTGTAATAGTTTGACTTTTTTGAAAGTCAATGGCAATCTCATGCACTTATCTAAATTGAGTTGAAGGAAGATTATGCGCACTAAAGAAATTGACACACCCAAAAAGGCGAAGACTACTGTTTATATGAACCTGGAAGAAGAAACTCTTTTGAATGAGCTGTTCATTAAACGCTTAAGAGAGCGCAAAAAAACAGACAAATCGGCTCTTTTTTGTGAAGGAATTCGTCTCCTCTATGACAAAGAAATTGCTCTCTCTGATCATCAATAAGGACCTTATATGACCATAAAAAAAATCGAAACGCTGGATCCCAAAAGCTATGGCAATTTTCTCCAACAGCTTAAAGATGACATTCAAGAGACTCAGCTAAAAGCGGCATTATCCGTTACAAAGGAGCTCACCCTACTCTATTGGCGTACGGGTAAAATGCTTTTGGAAAAAGTTAATAAGGAAGGTTGGGGAGCAAAGACGCTTGAGCGTCTTGCCAAAGATTTAAAAGATGAGTTTCCCAATGTCTCAGGATTTTCTGTCCGCAATCTTCAATACATGAGAAAATTTGCGGTTTCCTATTCTAACCATGATTGCGCAGCAGCTGCTGCGCAAATTCCGTGGGGCCATAATATGATCATATTGGATAAGTTACAAGATCACGATCAACAAAGATGGTACATACAACAGACGATTGAAAATGGTTGGAGCCGTAGCATGCTTGAAATGTGGATTGAGTCGGACCTTTATAAGCGTCAAGGAAAAGCTATTACCAACTTCAAGCAAACGCTCCCAATCCCACAATCAGATTTAGCGGGACAGGCTCTTAAAGATCCATATAATTTTTCATTTCTCGCTTTAGATAAAAAGCATCGAGAAAGTGAGCTTGAGCAAGGGCTTATGGACCACATCCAAAAATTTTTACTTGAATTAGGTGATGGTTTTGCTTTTGTTGGTAGACAATATAAGATCGAAGTGGAAGGTGAAGATCATTTGATTGATTTACTATTTTATCATTTAAAATTGCGGTGTTATTTTGTGATCGAACTGAAAGTCACTGCTTTTGATCCTCGAGATACCGGACAGATGAATTTTTATTTATCCGCCGTCGATGACCTCTTGCGCCATCCTGGAGATAATCCATCTATAGGTATTCTATTATGTAAGAAAAAAAACAAAGTTAAAGCTGAATATGCCTTGCGAAGATGCACGAGTCCCATAAGCGTGACTAGCTATGAAACTCAGATTGTAAAGAGTCTTCCACAAGAGCTTAAAGCGAGCCTACCAACAATTGAAGAAATAGAAAGTGAATTATCGAAAGACTAAGTTGTTAATATACATATTTTCAATGGATAAGGTCGAATGATTACCAGCGATTTCGATACCGCAGACGATGTCATTACTTATTTAAGTTCTCAAGAGGGTTCTTGCTTTTTTCGAGGACAAGCACCGGAGAATCGGTTACTCAATTGCACTTTGGCAAGAGGTGCGCAGAGAAACTAAATATTTGCCGTCAAATTATATCCCAATCAAACCACTGTCCGAATGGACAGTATTTAATCTATGTGGATATCACATAGATTTTTGTGAAAAGTGGTTTAATTATGAAGGTGTCTTTAGTCCAGATGGAGGAGACCCGGTGTTTGAATTGATTCGCCATCTACAGCAGGAGCCTGAAAAACCTAAGATAAAAGGATTTATTGTAGCTAAACACCCAACCCCTGCTCTAGAGTTTTCCAAAAGCCATCTAACAGCCTTATATTTTGCTTCAAGAAAAGATGAATCCGATGGGGCAGTATTTCTTATCAAGCACCACAATCTTGAGGTTCATCAATCCTTTGAAAAGGCACTTTTAGAAATGGCACAAACAGGTAAATCTACCCCTTGTTTAATTGATCCACTCGTGCAGATCAACGACGTAGAACAATTGAAAATAAAGAGACAAAAACCAGTTTATATTTTTCAACGAGATTTACGTTTCTCAATAGCTCACTATCTGCCTATTCAAAAGGTGATTATTAAGAAAAAATGGCATGACAAGGTGAGATCCTTTTTGGTAAGAAGTGGGATATCTGAGGATTTCATTTATGGTAGGGAATTAGATATTGACTCCCAATGATCGATTGTGGTTCGCATGTACATGAGGGGCAATATCATGAAACTTTGTAGCCGGAATAAGCAATATGGCGCTATCCGCATGAATTTTCGGGCGGGCAGCAGCAACGCATTTGCATTGGAAGGGCGATCTCATTAAAACCTAAGGTTATGGTATGCGATGAAGCCGTATCAGCTCTTGATGTCTCTGTCCAGGCTCAAATTTTAAATTTGCTACAAGATCTGCAGCAAAGCGACTCTCTTAGTTATCTTTTCATCTCACACGATCTTTCATTAATCCAACACATTTGCGACCGTGTCATCGTCTTATACCTTGGCAAGGTGATGGAAGAGGCCTCGGTGAAAGAGCTTTTTACAAATCCAAAGCACCCTTATACACAAGCGCTTTTATCGGCCATTCGGATAAGCTCAAAGCTATAAGTATAGGAAGAATAAGGGGGGTATAATAACCGGTTTTTTACTGGCACGAGTTGCCTCTTCTAAACGCTGCTAGATGAAAAGCTCTTTTTTTTACAGACTTTCTTGGCAGTCTTTGTGCAAGCCTTCACGACAACAAGATTTGGAGGCAAGCGCATTGTAAAACTCGGATACTTTTGTAAAGCCATCTTTCAAACTTGGGGAAATGCCGCATTCAATAGCCATTTTTTCAAAAGGCTTTTGCCAGCTTACTGGTGGTTCGGGCAAGATTTCTGGTAACAGATGCGTATTTCGTGCTCTAAAAACCCTGTGCAGAGAACTCTGGAAGGCTTCAAGCACTTGATTATTGGACTTCAAAAGTAGTATCAGATCAAGTAGTATCAGATCAATAAGATCTTTCGTACGCGTGTTGATTTGTGGACGAGGAAGGGTATAGGAATGCAGCTTCTCAGCAAATTGTTGCTCTATGGAAATCATATGAATAATTGGTGCTGGGATGCCGCAAAACTCAAGCCGATTTGCTCCAGGTACTTTCTCTATGCCATCAATGAGGAAATCGCCTCCCACATCTAGATCAAATTCAACGAAAAGTAGGTTGTCAATGACTGTGGAGACTTTATGTCGCGATCCGCCATAAGGTGCATTTTCTATATCACTCTGAGGTTGGCCTATTTGATAGGTGAAATGATCGTTTAAATTGACGCGAGCAAGTATTTGTAGCTCTTGCAAAATCAATTCGCTCATTGGCTCCTTTGCATTGCTAAGACGTTTAAAGCAGGTTAAATCCATGTCCTTCGTGGCGCGCGCATGGGCGATGCGCAATTCCATAGCATAGCCTCCCTTTAAGAAATAAGATGATGGCTCTTGAGTAAAAATCCTTGCTAAAAGCCGGTCAAACGCAACTTTTCGACGAAGCCGTTGAATGTTTTCACCCGTTTTGGTGGAAATATCTCGAAGATTTGATTCCAAGTGCTTGCGAAAATTTGCGGCAGTTTTAAAGCTTGTGTTCATTAGCTTGTCCTAAAGTTGATAATACTGAAAGAATGGAATGAGGTCCATGAAAGTAGACGTTTCTTAATCCCAACGTGGGGTCATAACCGGCAACATCTTGAGCGATTGCGATGCCAACGAGAATAGGATTGTTATTTGAGAATTTCCAAAGTCCAGTACCACTCAGTCCTTCAAATGAATCAATGACCTTCCTCCGTAAATTCCTCATGTCATACGTATGATTGCTCACAGGGCATATGATGTAATCGACATCGGGCAATTGGCAATAGCTAGAAGCAACAAATGCATAAGGGCCTAGATGCAATTGCAATGTCTTTCCATTATCAGAATAAATTGGCTCAATGCCGCCTAGCGATATGAGAGCATCCTGTAGCGAAATACTCTGTGACTCTTCTGGTATTTTGTAGAAAGCTTTGTAAATTTTCAGCGTATCAATAATTACTTGTGTAGGAATGACGATAGCTAAATCTTTTGGTTTATATGTAAGAACATCACCCAGCATTCCGCCATCAAAATCTAGATCCCATTCAATTACTGTGAAATTTTTGGCTGATTGAATGGGGTATTCTCTTCGAATGTTGTCAAATCTCAGCAGCAGTCTAACAGACTTCGCTTTTCGAAGAGCTCTACCTACATGTGCTGCAGTAAGTAGAAAGTATTGCGATTTATGTTGGCACAGAACCGCTGTTCCAAATCCCTGATCCTCTAACAAAAGTCCAATCGTATATGGTTCCACTATTCGTCCAAAATCTACTAATTGTGTATTTGCTCGAGTCCATACATCATCGATTGCTTTAGCTATTATTTCACGCATTTGCTGTGAATCTGTGAATTTCTGGAGTCGTTCCATCTCCTGAATGGTTGCAAGCCCCTTAATCAAAGACTTTTGGATTGCAAGATCGAGAATCGCAAGTTCAATTTGCTCATATTGAGTTGTGCCTTCTAGAATTACATCGGCTAATGTGCGAAGCGGTGTGGTAACGCGGTATCCTTGCCTATTCTCTATATCGGATTGTGGAATCGCGTCTATGAAGTGTAAACAAATATTATTTGGAATTTTTTTACTTTTCCTAAAGCTTCGAGGCACAGACATGTGGAGTTTGGCTGAAGCTACATCACTGAGTTCATGAATCTCGAGCCCAGTTTCATGAGACCAAACACCTTGAGGGTTGCCTTGCTTATCAGCACTCCAGAGTGTCCAAAGAGCAAGCTCTGAGCGTAAAGTGTATGGGTAATTTGCAAGCCGATAAATACCCCACAGCTCTTCTTTGCACCATTTTCCTGACTTTAATTTGCGGTGAAAATTCGCTCTAGAAAAGCCGCACTCTTCCGCTTGTCGGCTTGTAAAGTAACCTTGTTGGCTCTCGGCGATTTGAAAGAGTCTATTTTCCTTATCCATACATAAATGTTATCAAAAGCATAATATTTATGCAAATGCATCTCCTATTTTCACAAATGCTATTCTTTTGATAACTTTTATGTATGCTTTATACGCTATTGGTCCTACATCAAATCATATGGAATAATATACTTCAGCATATATTGAATAACAAATCCGAAAAGATCACAAAAATTTTATGTGATAATGGTGCACGCATTGAGAAAATCGGTGAAAAAATTGACAGTAGTGGAGGTGATCTTCAAGTCATATGCCCAAGTCACTTCAATTGGATGGAACCATTTGCGCTTGCACTTTAGCGCAGAAAGAGGGCCTTTGGTGTGCAAGAATACCCTTCTTCTGACTTCTTCCTTCTACCCGCAGTTCGTTATTGCATATGCAGCAATCACCCATGTGGCCAATATCATTGGCTACAGGGAACATCACAGCAGGATCTCGTGTTAATGATAGGGGGGATGTGTGGGAAGCCATTCAATGTTCCTTTTAATGTTCCTTAGAGTTCGTTTTTAACCACTCTTGTGCAGGTGAATATCCCAATATTGCCATTTTCTGGAAAAATGCCTCGTTATTTAATTCGGACAAACGATCGTAAAGCATTGTGGCGCTAGCTTGTAGAGTTTCCAACTGTGCGTACAATTGTAGCGATTCCGACGAACCTTCGATCAGCTGGTCCACCACTTCACGAAATGTCTTCTTTCCTTGGAAAAATTCATCGTTATTTGCTTCGGAGATACGAGCACAAGCTATTGCTCCTTGCAATTTTCGCGATTTCAACGATGGGTTTAAGCATTCAAATAAACCTTCGGTCAGTTGGTCCACTTCAAGAAGTGCCTTCTTTCCGTCATCGGAAGTTGCAAGGTTGGCGAGGATGACAGCTGAACAAGTATTGCAAGATTGCAGGTTTTGAACTAAAATAGAAATAGCCTCAGGAGTTGCAATAAATGCCCTTTTGCCTTCATTGCTAGATATAAGTTCTTCTAATACAAATCTAACGCCACCACTCTGATGAAAATTGTTTACGCACTTAACCAAAGAAAGAATCGCATTAGGGGCTGCTAAAATCGCTTGTTTTCCTTCAGGATTAGATGCGAGGTGTCCTAATACACATGCAGCTGTTTCATTGCGATCTCCATGAGGTACTTCTAGGTACTTTACCAAAGTAGATTCCGCATTAGGAACTGCTATAATCAAATCTCTGTAGACCGGGTAGCTAGCAAGCTCACATAATACAATTACTGCATTGTCGCAATAATCAGGAATTTTTAAGCTATCTATTAATCTAGAGATTATCCCTTGGTCAATAAACTTTGGTAGACTATCTTTATTGCTGAAGAATGCAAGGTTGTGAAGCACCGTTGCTGCGTCGTAAATGTCCAAGCAATTACCAAGCATTTGGATTGCTTTTGGGGTATTAAGAATGGCTTTTTT
>Ga0206944_1054_pt1 | contig 10479 bp, 11 predicted proteins | sample Alteio_BWOrgHeat_4_FD_152978 | JGI IMG/M metagenome (GOLD analysis project Ga0206944, IMG submission 152978) | Enriched cells from forest soil in Barre Woods Harvard Forest LTER site, Petersham, Massachusetts, United States -... | ecosystem: Environmental > Terrestrial > Soil > Temperate forest > O... | reverse complement strand
GCCTCGGATCGGGGCGGCCTCTTTTTGCTTAACGATATCCACTCGACTATTACGCACATTGGCCCATTGCAAGAATGCCGACCCCTCGCGGCAGCGAAGCCGACAAGCTCGAATTGACAATCCGCGAGTACCTGCAGGGACAAGAAAGACAGCAACCAGGAACGGAATTCGGCGCTAAATAGGCGGCAATCGACAGCAACGCTGCATATACGATTTTTTGGGAACATGTTTTGACACAGGGTCCGCCTGCGATCCCATGGCATTGTCGAATTGGTGCGGGGGTGTGCCGCACCTACGGCGCTCGGCCTTAAAAGCTCGACTACCCACCCTTCCGGCTTCGCATGCGCTCGCCTCAGGGTGGGCTAACCTGTAGTCGCGCCTGACGGCGCTTGGATCGTTGCGCCTCGGACATCCTAATTCGTCTAAGAGAGCGACTACACGTCTGCTTGGGAGGATCACATACCTATAGATTACGCAAGGAATTGGGTCAGCACTTTCGCTCAGCTTGAACGATGAGCGCCAAAGCGGCAAGTCCTGAATCTCCGCACCGCCGCCGACCCGAAAATAACCGCAAAATATCAGAACACTTTCCGTTCTCCAGCAGTCATTTCTTTACAGGAAGGGAAAATGGCGGGGAAGGCGATTTTGGGAGAGATGGTTCTGAAATCATTGGCCACTGAAGCTGCGCCGACGGTTGAAACGCTGGTGGCCGACCATTCCCAAATGGTCTTTCGCATCGCTTACTCCATCCTGCGCAACCATCATGACGCGGAAGATGCAGCGCAGGAGTGCTTTCTCAGGGTGTGGAAACACAAGGACCGTTTGCAAGACGTTCAAAATGCCAAGACGTGGCTGGCAAGGATTGCGTGGACCACCTCGCTGGACAAGCGGCGCTCTAGCCACAAGATACTTTCATTGAACGATGGCGAGTCCGGTACGGAATTGATGGAATCGCTTTCTGACGCGAGGCCCGCAGCGGATGAGCAGCTCGCGGAGCGGCAGAAACAGCAACTCTTGCAACGGCTGATCGCAGGTTTGCCAGAAGATCTGGCGCAGACGCTAGAACTATCCACGGTGCAGGAGCTTAACTCGGCGGAGATTGCTGAGGTAATGAAGATACCGGAGGGTTCCGTAAGGACGCGCTTATTCCGTGCGCGCAAGCAGCTCAAAGAGAAATTAGCAGTCCTGCTGGAGGAAAAGAAACATGATTGACCCGGAAAATGACAGAAAGATGGACGAGATGCTGGATTCGATGCTGGCCAATTATTCTGCGGCGGAGCCGCGTCCAGGGCTGGAAACGAGAATACTGGCGAACCTGCGCGAAGCAGAAGAAAAGAAAGCAACACAAGGATGGTGGAATTTCAAATGGATTTGGGCAGGAGCGGTTGCTGCAGCAATTATCGTAGCAGCGGTGCTGATCAGTGGGGGGCATCGAGTTGCACCACCGACAAACGTGATCGTTAAGACCCGCCAGCCTGCTCCACAACCAGAAATTCAGCCGCACGCGGCGATTGCGCCTAAGCAGGTCGGCAAGATCCATCGCCGCGAACCATCGGCGGCTCCAACAACCCAGCAGAATGCGACGCTGGCGCTGAGGGATCGGCCGGCAGTCTTCCCCACGCCAACGCCGTTATCGGAGCAAGAGAAGTTATTGCTCAGTTATGTGGCAAGCACGCCGCGGGAAGAGATGATCGCGCAGAGCCATCCTGACGAGCCGCCAGTGGTAGGAGAACAGGACCAGACTGAAGCCATACCCGATCTGACGCATATTCCTCAGAAACTCAGCAATACTCGATAAGGAGAGAACCATGAAGATTTTTACCCGCATATTGTTTGTACTTGCTCTTACCGGCACACTCCTGGCACAGCAGCCGCCGGCAAAAGATACAGCCGACCAGCCAGCCAAGGACCAACCAGCAAAGAAAGAGGTCCTGGCAGGCCGGGACGGCAACACAGAAAACTTTTTCAAGCTCGCCTTTGTGATGTACGAGCTTGACGATGCCAAGCGCACCAATCAACGCGATTACATGATGATTGGCAGAACGGACAATCATCCTTCGAGCATAAAGGTCTCTACGCGGGTCCCGATATATACGGAAGTAAAGGGGAATGACAAACAGTATACGTATATTGATGTCGGATTGAGGATTAACTGCTCCTTGAAAGAGCAAGTGGACCGCAGGGTGCAATTGAACTGCGATATTGAAATCAGCAGTTTTGCACGCCCGGAGCAGATTGGCGGCGCCATTGGACATGCCGGCCCGGAAGCGCCAGTCCTGCGAACCACGCGAACCGAATCCTGGGCGCTTCTGACGCTGGGCAAACCTTCTATTCTCACCACCGTGGACGACATCAACAGCGCCAAGCGCATGCAGATTGAGGTAACGGCGACGAAGCTGGATTAGTTAAACGAAAAAAGCAAAACCTCACCACGGAAACACGGAGAACAGCCGCAATCATGTACCATTTCGTGCTTGATTCGCTCCAAAAGATCGGCTATTGTGAAGTGCGCCCCAGGGTGTGAACGCAGTGATCTTTGAAAATAAGCAGTTGGCAATTAGCAAATGGCAATTAGCCAGAGGGTTTGTTGTCTATCCTTTGCATTGGACACTTGCCAAAGGGTTACGACCCTCTGCCGACCGAACAGTGAAAACGAGAAACAAGGCTGAAATTAGGCCAGATTCGACCGCTGAAAAACAGAAAAAAAGACTTCGACAGCTCGGTCGACAGTCCTGTCGAATTGGAGTTGGGCTTTTGTTATCAACAAAGCGACTATGGGGGTGGGGTCTCTGGCTGAGGGACGCAGGCAGAAGGCTGCAAAGTGGGCTTCACCAAACCCTTAACCACAAAGGACACGAAGGAACCAAAGGGCAGGAAAAGAGGATGTCGTCCATCCGTTAGAGCTGAAAATCGGTGGGCATCCTGCCAAACTACCTGATCCCGGAGAGAAGTTCATACGACCGCAGCCGGGCGGAATGATCGTAGATAGCAGAGGCCACCATCAATTCGTCTGCGCCAGTTTGCTCGATGAATCGCTCTAAGCCGGCGCGGATGGTTTGTGGCGAGCCGACGAAGGAACAGGCCAGCATATTGGAGACCTGCGCTCTTTCCATCGGTGACCAGTAAGACTCAATATCGTCGATGGGAGGCGCAAGCTGGCGGCGCGTGCCACGCACAGCATTGGTAAAAGCTTGCTGGGCAGAAGTAAACAGACGTTGTGCTTCGGCGTCGGTATCGGCGGCAATTACGTTTACGCCGACCATTGCGTAAGGTTTCTCAAGCTGCGCCGAAGGCTTGAATTCCCGGCGGTAAACCTGGAGCGCCAGCATGAGCGCATCGGGAGCGAAGTGGGAAGCAAACGCATAAGGCAGACCGAATTCGGCTGCAAGCTGCGCGCCAAAGAGACTCGATCCGAGAATCCAGATTGGCACGTTGAGACCGGTGCCGGGAACAGCCTGCACCGTTTGTCCGGGTTGAAGCGGGCCGAGAAACGCCTGAAGTTCGCGCACGTCCTGGGGAAAACTGTCCGCGCTGGTTGGATCACGGCGCAACGCCCGCAACGTGCGCTGATCAGTCCCGGGAGCGCGGCCAAGGCCGAGATCGATGCGCCCGGGGTAAAGCGATTCGAGCGTGCCAAACTGTTCAGCGATGACGATAGGTGAATGATTGGGCAGCATGATTCCACCTGCGCCCACGCGGATGGTGCTGGTGCCGCCGGCAACGTATCCGATGACGACAGAAGTGGCGGCGCTGGCAATGCCAACCATGTTGTGGTGCTCCGCCAGCCAGAAGCGGCGATAACCCCAGCGCTCAGCATGCTGGGCCAGATCGAGCGAATGATGCAGCGCGTCTGCTGGAGTGGCGCCCTGCGCGACGAATGCGAGATCAAGAATGGAGAATGGGACCAAATTCGTTTCCTTATATTTAACGTCATCAATATTGATGTAAGGAGGGATACTTTAGGTTCATATTGGCAGAAAAGGGAAAGCAGATTCCGTTCCGAAGCCAGGTCCACTTAATCACTGCTTCTTGGTGTAATGACCGGCCGCCCCAATACCGTCAGCCAGATGGTCTAAAAGATGATATTGCTTGTGAACATCCCAGAACTTGCCGGTATATTTCAATGCGTAAGGAAAGATGGCATCTGCCGCCAGTCCTTCAATGATGGCGGCAACGCTGGAAGCGCTGGAGGCAGAACCTGGGCTTATGGTCCGATCGATAACGGTGCGGCACAGCACGCCACGATCGCCGGGAGGATCTTCACCATCCCATTTGCCGGCGGCACAGGAGAGAGCCATTTCAGTGATTTGTCCCGCTTCCAATTCTCTGGCCAGTTTCGGATCTTTTATTTTCAACTGCCAGCTTTTGGCGGACTCGATGGCCGCTTTGGCGTCACTATACTCCTCGACTTTCTTCACCCACTCAATACTGGCGGCGACGGCCGTGTTGAATGCCAACTGTTGATGGGCAAGAATCGATGCCGAATCCTGTTCATTGGCCGGAACTGGACCCACGTTGTGATACTTGGCCTGGGAGACGAGCGGCTGGCCCTGAGTTTCATACTCTTTATAGATCAGGCGCGAATTATCGTGATTCATGTGAGTATGAGTATTCAACGCGCCGGCAATTGGAGGATAAATTCCCGTCTTTACCTGGAACGGCCACTTGTCCGGATCACCTGCCTGGTTGCGAAATTCAAACCATGTAGGCGCGCGAAAGCCACCGCCTGGAAGGCTTATAAGCTTTACCGCTGTATGGTTGAAATCATTGTGAATCCAGTCAGAATGGCTGTAGAAATCCTGGATCACGTGGAGCGAAGCTCCCAGGACAATCAGCGTCATGGCTTTTCGCGTGCGTTCGTCCGCGTTGGTTTGTTTGATGTAGCCGCCGATTACCCACTGCGTATTCGTCAGCAGGCGATTGAACAGGTAATCGAACTGCGAGTTGTGGTCCAGTTCAGCGCTCAAATTGTCAAAATGGAAAAAAACAGCGGCATCGCGGTCTTGCACATTCTTTGCCACGTACTGATTAAGCGCGTCCAAGCCCTTGCCGTGAAGGTTGTTGGCGGCAAAATCGGAAACTGGTCCAAAGAAATCCGGGGAAAAGTTGCCGAGTTGCATGATCTTGCGCGCGTCTTCGCTGAATCCGTTTGCTTCAGCTACCTTACGGGTCGCTTCTGAGTGCCAGAAGGTATCGAAACCGGATGCAGGCGAGGTGAGAAGCGTCAGAAGCATGAGCAAGACAACGAGTTTTCGCAACATCAGTAAATCCCCAACGAGTAGGTTAGAACAACCTCAACAGGGATTGCCAATTGTTCACGAGCGCCGCGCATGACATTGCCGAACCGCAAAGCAACCCGAAACAGCGCGAGGCGCCATTCGCGAGGCAAGCGGTGCAATCGAAACTGCCGCCCTCGCCACAGGTACGCAACCACGCGGTATGATAAACTATTCTTTTCAAGCACATACCGTCTAAAAAAGCATGCTCCTTTCCAAAGAATATGTCGGGTATTTGGCCCGCCAAGTGACCCAAAAATTGATTGCCGGCGACTTCATTGAAACCAAGAACGTCCCGGCGGTTTCAGCGGCGCTCAACAACGCGCTGCTGGAAGAACTGCAACTGGAAGACCGCATCAATGATGAGGTCCGCCTGATCCTTGAGCAGTATCAGGATGAAATGCAGCGTGCCGGCGCCAGCTACCAGGAGATGTTCAAGAAAGTAAAGGGTGAACTGGTGCGCAAGTATAAGGCGGTGCTGTGAGACTTTCTCGCGACAAGGTCAACAGGCTTGCTCACAGCGTGGCTGATGCGCTGGCTACGCTGGACGACGTTGAGTTCATTGAAGATCCGAATACCATCCGCATGGAGGCGCGCCGCATTCTGGAAGAGCTGCTCACCGCAGAAGCTAAGATTGATGTGGCTGCGCGCGCAAAAATTGAGAGCCAAAAGCGGACCATTGCGGAAGGCACGCAAGAATGGGACATCCTGTACCGCAAATACTACAACGAAGAAGTGAAGAAGCTGGGAATTTAGAGGTCGAGTTTCAGTAGCCGGCCAAGCGACGTTCCTGTGACGACATTTGCGCCCACAGTTGGTCCATATTTCTTTGTATCCAGACGTTTGCCGGCTGAAGTTCATGCGCTGAGTTAAACCAACGGTAAGCCATTACGCGGTCCTGCTTTACACAGAGGCCGCTGGAATAAAGGGCCGCCATCTGGATTGCCGCGCCGGGATCGCTTTTGTCGGTCGCTGCGTGCAGATACAGCAAACCCTGCTCGCAGTTCTGCCCCACGCCGCCAGTTCCGCGAATGTATTGCTGGGCCCGCACCAGAGCAGCACTTGGCTTGTAGTCAGGAATGCGGGCTTCCGCAACCTTGCCGTCTGAATCTGGCAGCGTTTTTCCGGTTAAGGATTTTGCGGAAGTAGTACCTTCATCCGAGCCAGTGGCTAAGGGACTAGGCTGCGTGGTTTCCAGCGCTGTAGGCTCGGTTCTTGGCGCTTTCACCGCAGAAGCAGCGCCACCAGCGATCGCACTGGCCCCGCTGGCTGTAATTTTAGGTGACTCTGTAACCGCAGGGCTTATGGGATCAGCCAGCTGGTTGCTTCCCTGTGGCGCAGTGGCTGGAGTTGATGGATCTGATTTTGCCGGTGCAGGTGGTTTTGGGCTGGCTTTGAAACTTGATCGCCATTGCATAAAAAGCAGACCAAGAATGGCAGCGAGTATCACCAGCAGGAGCAGCTTGCGCAAACCGCTGCCCGTTGGCTCATCTTCCAGTAGATATTCGACACCGTCGCTATTGTCTGGCTGAGAGTTTAAGCCCAGAAAGGAAGGACCACTGATGCGACCACCGTTCCCCGACTCATTGCGGATGGATTCACTAGACACGGTTTCGGCGCGTACGGATCCATTGCGCGGCGGTTCATTGCGGAATATTGCTGGTTCGCCCCTGCGAGGAAGCGCGACAGGCGTTTCATCGGATGGCTCTGGCGGTTCAGCTACCTGTGTTGTTGCCCTGCGTTTTACATCCGGAGGCGGCAATTGTGCATTGGCGATGGCAGCCGCGCGCGAAGCGTCACCCGAACCGCGGCGTTCTTCCATGCGGCGTTCAATGCGGGTTCCGCACATGCCGCAGAACTTCATGCCCGGCTCATTCACATGGCCGCATGCGGCGCACTTTGTGCTTCCGGATTGGTGCATCCTTCGTTCCGCTTGCCGTCTGTCCATGCGTACACCGCAAGTGCCGCAAAATTTATATTCCGGGCGATTCTCGGTCCCGCAAAAGGTACAAAGCATGAGGCCGTTTAAACTCCTTTGAGCGGCCATTTGACACACGCCTCCTAAAAAACAGCAGCTCAGTTATTAACTAGGATGATGTCTGGCCCGGATAAGCTGTAAGCCCATTTTTTCTTAGTCAGGCCGAGAGAAAGCGGGCCTTAGTACTCACTTTAGGGTACATGGTCAAGGCTCTAACCCTTTCAAGCAGGGCGGACAACCGCTCTGAGGGATAATGGAATTGACCCATGACATTTGCAGAGAAAATCGCGCAGGCCGCCCGGCAAGCCGCCACTGAGTCTGGCTTCGATCTGGCAGGGATTGCGCCTGTCCGCAAAGAGGATATGCCGGAGCTTGGCGCCTTCATCGAATGGGTGGATGCAGGCCGCGCTGGAGAAATGAAATACCTGGAATCGCGCACGGAGTCAGGCGAGCTTCGCCGTGCGTCTGCCACTAACGCTGCACCATGGGTGCGTTCAATGATTGTCTGCGCCGTGAATTACAGCGCTGACAGGCCTTATTCAGTGGAGGCCAATGATCCAGAACGAGGCTGGATCTCACGCTACGCATGGGGCACAAAGGACTATCACGATGCATTGCTGCCGCGGTTGCGACAGGTTGAAGCCGCCGTCAAGCAAGCTGCCTCTGCGCAAAACGTTGAAATCGAAACCCGCAGCTACGTGGACACAGGGCCAATCCTGGAACGTGTTTATGCCAAGTACGCGGGGATTGGATGGATTGGCAAGAACACCTGCATCATCAACCAAAAATTGGGCTCATGGCTGTTTCTGGGAGTGATCCTTACCTCTCTGGAACTGCCCGCAGATACCGCAGCCGCCGACCGTTGCGGAAGCTGCACTCGCTGCATTGATGCATGTCCCACGCATGCCATTGTGGCCCCGGGCAAGCTGGATGCGCGGCTCTGCATCGCCTATCTCACCATTGAAAAGCGTGGCAGCGTCCCGGAGGAACTGAGGGCAGACATGGGACATCATATTTTTGGCTGCGACATTTGCCAGGATGTCTGCCCGTGGAACAACAAGTCCGGCAACGCTCCTCCCACTTCCCTGCCGGAATTTCAGCCGCAGGATCGGCTTTTCCATCCTGACCTGCGCTGGCTTGCACAGATGGATGAAGAAGCCTACCGCCGGGTGTTTCGCGGCTCGCCGGTGAAGCGGGCAAAATATACCGGGTTAAAAAGAAATGTAGCCATCGCCATGGGCAACAGCGGTAATCAGCACTTCGTGCCGGATTTACAAAGGTTGGCCGCTGATCCAGACATTGTGGTCGCAGAGCATGCGGAATGGGCACTCAGAAAACTTGCAGACGAATCGCGCTGAGCAAGTCCACAAAAAGGCACATTGTGTTAAGGTTCTCAAGAGCTATGTCCCAGAACAAACAGCATCCGTGGACCCTTCCTCGAGCGCATACGCGCTATCTTTTGGATTTGAGAATCGTTGTCCGGACAAAAGAAACATTTATCGGACGGACAAAAGACATCGCTGAAGGCGGGTTGGGCGCAACCATTCCCGGCAACATCGACATTGGAGAAATTGTTGAGCTGGAGTTGCAGCTACCAGATGCAACGGAACCATTGAAAATCAAAGCCGAGATCCGCTATCGCCATGGCTTCCAATACGGATTCAAGTATGTTCAGATCACGCCGCAGCAAAAAGAGATGATCCGGCGCACTACGCACGACCTGCGTCTGGCTTAGGAACCAGCTACTGCACCAGCCCTGGGGGCCTATGTTCTGAATTCACGTTTAGGCAGCCGTTATCGCATCCTGTGACCAAAATCACAGCCAAATGTGCGGCTGCACCCTGAGAATAGAACAGTATTTGCGATGAACGCTCAGGGTAAAATTGCGACCGCGCCAACCAGAAAGGTCCTGGTATTTCCCGGCCCATCCAGGCCCGCCGTTCGACTGATGGTTCCCAGAGAACACGGTACCTGGGGACTTCTGTTGTTTCCACTCATTAGCGGCGCGATCGTGGGATATGTCGCCAGTTCCAAAACATCCGTAAAACCGGCGCTTTGGTTCTTGTTGACCGCGCTATCCGCATTTCTTATCTATCAACCTTTGGAAAGCCTTTTGGGGTTGTCCCTGATTAAAGCACGTTCCCAGCGGCAGCAGCGCATTGCAATATTATCGGTGATTGCGTTGGCCGTAATCGCAACAGCCGGCGTTTTGGAGCTTTTCAACCTGCGGCGCGGGATGGTTCTGGGCTTTGGCCTGATGGCATTGGGATGTTTTGGCATACGCCTGCTGCTTGGCACTTCGCGCCTCATGCGAGTTCCCAGGCAATTGATTGGCGCGATGGGACTCAGTTCGGCTGCGGGCGGCGCTTATTATGCTGCCAGCGGACGCATCGACCGGACCGGAATTCTCCTGTGGCTTGCGTCATGGCTTTTTGCGGCAGGTCAAATCGAATATGTACATCTGCGTATTAGCACAGCGCAGGTCAGGTCACGGCGGCAAAAAGTCCGGAGCAGCCTGGGCGTGTGCTTCCTGCACTTGCTCATGATTGGCGCGTCTATTACAGCGGCATTCGCCGGATTTGCACCGTTCCTTTTGGCACTTGCCTTCGCTCCATCGGTCATCCGCATCGCCGTCTGGTTGGTCAAGCCCTGGCAGCCGCTGGGCATCCATATTCTTGGCTTTAGTGAGTTGTTGCAGGGACTCCTATTCAATATCCTGCTTATCTTTGCTTTCATTATTCGCGGCTAACGCCGGCTTTTCTCAATCGCGCTCAAAAGCCGCTTATGTGAACTGGCTTCTGAACACTGCTTTGATGTGGGCCAGCCGTTCGGATAACGCTTCAGCTTCTTCCTTCATCCCCAGTGCGTTGGCCATTCCGATGGCGTCATAGAAAGCATCTTTAGCATTGCTGTAACAGCCATTGGCTCCTCGACGGCTCTCATACATCTGGTCATAATATTTTTCGCCCAGCACTACGATTTGTCGTAGCCGGTTGCGGTTTAACTCCTCGTCACTACGATGAACCGGCGTCTCGTGAGGTGAGCCTTTCATTGGAAGGACGGTCAACACCGCGCGATTTTCCCTGAGTATGATCGTGCGGAAGCCGGGAATTTCCTCCCGCAATTCAGTTTCAGGAAGCATGACAAAATCGGAATACAAAGGCGGATGCAGAAGAGACCTCCAGCTTTCATCTTCCAGCCATGGATCAGCTACAGGAAATGCAC
>Ga0206944_1166_pt1 | contig 10585 bp, 1 predicted proteins | sample Alteio_BWOrgHeat_4_FD_152978 | JGI IMG/M metagenome (GOLD analysis project Ga0206944, IMG submission 152978) | Enriched cells from forest soil in Barre Woods Harvard Forest LTER site, Petersham, Massachusetts, United States -... | ecosystem: Environmental > Terrestrial > Soil > Temperate forest > O... | reverse complement strand
GGTAGGGGATGCTGTTTTCGAGTATTCTTCTGTAGAGACCACTCTCCCTAAAATCGGGCAAGCGCTTGGGACTTCAGAGACGCTCTATGCACAAGCTTTTGAAGTTGTAGATCAGCAAGTATTACTCTGTGATTGTCCAGGATTTAATGATACTCGAGGAGGGCAATATGAGCTTTGCACCAACTTAAGCATCGATATGGCGATTGAAAAATGCGCAGTGGTAAAAGCGATTGTTTTAGTGGTTCCCGTCATCGCTTTTATTGGGGATAGGGGCAACAATATCGTAGAACTCATTTCCACAATTCAAGACCGTTTCCCCACGACTTTTAAAGTGGATAAGCCGCAGGATAGCCGAAGACTCTTTCTTCTCGTGACGAAAACCAATCAAGCACTTGCCTCACAAGTGGATGGGTTGAAACACGGGGCAAGATTTAGAGAGCATTTGGCTGAAACAGATGCAGCCATTACCAATCTTATGGAAAAGGGAATGACAGATGGGAATCAGGAACTAGAAGCCTATAAAATCAGAAGAAATATCTGGCAAACCATGGAAACCATGCGCAATGAGGGCCGAGTCAATTTTATTGATATTGAGGATACTGTAGAAAGAACAGAACTATTGAAAGCTTATTGCAATCCGTTTGGTGCTATTGATAAGGCCAACTATCGTCCAGCGATGGAAGGGCCTGGGATGAAGAGAAAGTTTGGTCAAGCGATTGAACTCTCCACACATACTTGGACTGAGCATATTTTCAAGAATTATTTTGATGTGATTCCTGAAAATATAAGACTTGCGCAGCACTCTTTGACTAGAAATGAAAATGCGATAAGAGATTTGCATACGGCAAAAGTAGATCGCAGCGCAAGGATTTCAACTCTTACAGAAGAAATTACAGGTCTTACTTCTTTTATCGCTGAACTAGAATTGAATAATGGAAATGACGTTGATCCGACCCTTTTGCAATCTCTTCAATCACAAGCATCAGAGCTTACGTCACAGCAAATTCAAGGTGAAGAGACAAATCTGGCGTCTGAACAAAGAAAACTTCAACGGTTGCAAAATGAATTAAGCAATGAAATGGACATAGTGACGAATATGACGGCTGAGATTACGGCTGTCACAAATGCAATTGCGGCTTTAGAGAGAGAAATTGCAGATCTTAAGGTGGGACACACCTTAGATCGTCTTTACAGCAGTTACCAGTATAAAAAAACCGATAACCTGGCTTTATACAATTGGAAACCAGGAGCCAGGGAAAAGTGTTTGACTGAAGTCAATGCGAGCAGTCGCGAGGATCTTGAAGATAAAGTATACGATGGGCCAGCAGGCGATTATGCGGGTCAAACAGCAAGTGTTGCAGTGATCGAAAGAAAATTTAAATTGGTCCCGGCAGATGCGGGTATGCAGAAATTATTTAAAGAGGCAACGTGGCAATCGAGTCAGCAGTTGGGGGATTATACGGCTTTAGTCGAAGGCGCAGGGTGTGTAATTGATGCTAAGAATGTCACGCCCGAAGGAACTAAAGTTGCCTACGGGTATTTACTTACATGGGATAAAAACGTGATGCCTTGGATTAAAATCAGCCACAAAGTGCCGAATACTGAATTCAATCGGGCCACGATTATTAATCGCAACGCAACTAAAGGGGCCAAAGAGCAGGAAAAAGCGACCCTAGAAGCAAGAAAAGAGAGGGTAGATGCAGAAGTGACCCGTCTTAATGGAAGTATTGCACAAGCTGAGCAAGATGTGAGACGAGTAGAAGAGGCGATTACAGCTTTGAAGAACACAAAAAAGACGCAAGAGGTTGCCGTTCTCATTGCGCAAAAGAAAGAGGAATTGGAAAGAAAGAGGGTAGAAAAGGTAAGGTTAGAAAATTCAAGGGAAATTGAGAATGCAATAGAAATCAAAGAGAGAGAGAGCCTACAGCTTAAGCAAGAGATTCTCGCATTGCAACTGAAGAGAAGAAACTACGCCATTATCATTAAAACTCAAGAAAAGACTCTTTCTCTGCTACTCGAATTTTCAGAGTTGATTGCAGGTCCTGTTAAAAAAGATGCTGTGGCAGAAGTGACAGCTGCTGCTGTCATTGCGTGTAAAGAATATATCGCAGCTTATAAGAAGTACCAGCCGCGGTTAGATGAGTGCCTAAAAGAGGATTTACCATTTTTAAAAGTGATTTAAAATAAAGAGGAGAGATTAGTTTCTCATGTCCTCACAACCATCAAGCTCAAGAGCCGTACAACTAGGGGAGGGTGCACATATCCTCCTATGTGCGTGCTTTTGAGCAGCTGAAGGCAAATTTAAGCGAGCTTGGCAATCCTCGTTTACAAAAGCTGCTTGTAAGAACGACACCTGCTGCAGTCCTTTCGTGTAGAGAATATATTGCAGCTTATCGCAAGTACCAACCAGCGTTGTAAGTGTCCCTAAGAGAAGATTTGCCATTTTAAGAAATCTATCCAAATTATGAGATCTATTTTATATTTAATTCTCTTTTGCATTGTTGTAAAATTTTAGCGATTCGATTTTCAGTGCAGTAAGCTAAAAATTGCCTGCATTCCTCAAAGACGTTGCGACTGACTGTTTTTGATTCTAGTGAGATTTTACTTTTTTTTGCCCCCCCATTTGATTGGCCAGATGTGACCATATGTGCAAACTTCATTAAAAGTTGAGCATCCCCAATTCTTGTGTGAATGACAACTGCTAAGTGCCTTTTTTGTAATTGTAGACCGTGCAATTCTTTTGTTTTATTATAGATTATTTCCTCCGTTTTGGGTTTGTTGTTTTTCGTCCAAAATTTATAATCTAATTCGATTTTAGTTTTTTCATTCAAGGTTTTTTCTAGCTCCGTTTTAGTATCAACTAACAACTGCTCTTTGGTCATTAACTCTCTTTGACGCTGCTTTAAGTGCCCAGTTTCTTCCCTGTGCTGGCGAATGTTATCACGTGCTTTTTTATCGTCTTCCCTGTGAATTTCTAATCCAATGAGTTTTTCATCCCTATCCGCATAAGCTTGGCTTAAAGCAGCTTCACATGTGATGAGCTCATTCTTAAGATTGGCTATTTGAGCTTCGTGATAAACAGTATTGGCAATATGATGCTTGATTTCCCATTGTGGGAAAGGGGGCTCGCCGTCCCATAATGTCCTAATATGATAAAGAACTTTTTTCCCCTCATCAGATGTGTTGCGCTTGATACTAAACACTTTTCGTCCTGTCACGGTGGCGATTACATTTCCTGTTTGACTAAAAGTTTCTTCCACACTCTCTTTAAAAGCATCCCTAATGGTAGGATCATTAGGCAATAGGCGAAATTCTCGATCAATGAGAGCTTCATGAAGGAGTGTTCCCCTATAATCTCTTTTGTTCACTTCACGTTGATTGTACCCATCATTTGATGTCGTTTTACTCAATTCTTTAAATGCTCGAGCTATAGCTTCTTGCCGAAGAGATACTAAACTCATGCGGTTTCTCTCAGTATCTCCATCGTAGCTTTCAAGAACAATGGTTTGCGACCCTTCGCTTAACTCACGAATTTGTGTCGATATTCTTTCACGCTCATCAATCAGACGGGCAATGTTTGCATTAATTGTATTGATAATTTCACTTGTTTTTGTGATTCGGCTAGTAATATCCCACACAATTTTTCCAAGCGTCGATAGTTCTTTATGGCGAGCCTGCAACTCTTGTTGCAGTGCTTGAATACGTAAAAGCCTTGCTTCTTCAGATGCGTCGTCAGTTCGCTTAAGAAGTTCTATGAGTTTCTTTTGCTCATCTTCACGGCTTTTTAGTAAAACTAACTTTTTTTCCCACTCTGCTTCTTTGTCTATTATTTTTCTCTTTTCTTCTTCAACTTGAGAGCCACACTTTTCAATCAAATGGGGCAAGTTCTCATATCTTTCTAAAAGCTCTTTTCTCCATGTGCTCGCATAAAGTGTGATGTTATCTGCAAATTTTTTCTGAGAATTTCCATTTTGCATGGCAGGTTCATAGTGAGAGGTATCAATTCCAGCATCGCATGAGCCCCAATAAGCGCTAAGTAAATTTCGTTTTAATACGTTATTCCCAATTTGGGCGACCACAAGCCTTCTAGCCACATGCATTTCCACAAGCAATTTCCAAACGTTTTGTTGGAACCTGTACCCGGATAAAAACAATTCCCTATCAGGCCCTAATCCTAAATTTGCCTCTTGCCTAGTAATCTCATCATTGATTTCTTTAAGAAATGCATTTGGTATATGACCATTTTTCATATTGTTTACGACTTCACCTTCATGGTGTGCGTCTTTGGTGACAATGATGTGGAGCCTATCTCTAACACTTGATCCCTTTTGAAAAATGTCTGGAAATCGCTCTTCGATCTCTTTAAACAACCGAATGAGTGGACTTGCGCGATCAGATAAAAATGTCCCCATTGGGACGACTAAGACAATGGCGCGAATGCTATTTGCCGACAGGACGGCCCTGTCCACACTTAAGTGAGTGCAGAGCTCAAAAGCAAGTCCCCTTGTTTCTTGAAGTCCAGGTAAGTCGACTAACAACATTGCAGGAACACCCGGGTGATCCGGTGCTATAGGAAACCCAGGGTGGGGAAATCCTTGCGCATAGAGTGTTTCAGATGTGCCAAGTGATTGACCAATACGAGGAAATCTGCTATCTTCTCTCGGATGCCTTAAGATGCTCTGTCCAATTCCGTTGATGTCACTAGCAAGTTTTGCACCGAGAAGATCACACACAACAGTACTTTTTCCAGCGCCGGTATTTCCCATGAAAATGACCACATCTTTATTCTCAATTTGCAAACGATGTTCTTCTGATTTGCTTAAGAGTTCCATTAACTTCAAAACGAAAATGGCCTTATCTTTTTCTACAAACTTCACATAGTTTGCCTCTTCCACCACTTGCCTAAGAACTTCTTCCTCCCGTCGATTTTCGTTGAGTTGATTGTAGTAGATGCTAGATATCAGTTTGAGCTTTTCTTTAATGCGGTTTTGCTTTTTAAGCAAATCTAGGTTAACAGTCACAAGTTTTGTTTGAATGAAACTTTCAATCAATTCTTGAAGAAGGACAACATCTTCGATGAGCCATTGACGCAATTCTTCAAGATTTCTCTCGACATCCAAACGCGCATTTCTTTGATTTTGTGCCTCATCGTAACGCGGCTCTCGAATTTGCATTTTCTGATCAATGTTTGCAGAAGTAATCTCCTCTTCCTTTCTCGCATTTTTTTGGCACGTAAGGCGCATGCGCGCATTAAACTCTTCCTCAGATTGAGTTGCCACAATCACGCGATTATTGGGAATATCTTTTAGTTCGATGCTTTGAATGGCTAAATGTTTATTTCTAGATACAGTGAGCAAATATTGGGGAGTACCTGCTTGATCATCAAGCCGATAAGTGATGATTTTGTTAATATTAAAAAAACCCGTAGTACGTGCAGTTGCAGCTTCCCCTTTACATTGCATTTTAGAAGAATTATTCAAAAAAACATTTTTGTTTCTATCGTATAATTTGAATAAGTCCCCAGAAAAGACCCAAGCATTTTGGAGGGCTTCCAATAACCCATATTCAGAATTTTTGATAATTTGGATCGTGCAATCTGGGCAAATGCGCACTTGAACGTTATCCCCATCAGCTGAGACGTCAAGAGTAAATAGTAAGCTGTTATCTTCTTCTTTGATGGCCTCCTTGATGGCACCAGAGTAAACGGATTCTTGAATATATAATTGTTTGCCTTTAAAATGATCAGCTCCTTTTGCGAGCATTTGTTTAAAGCTTTCTTCTTTATGTCGAATATTCACTATCTGAGAGCCTAAAGTGGGCCAGTCATAATCTACACTACAATCGGGATTTCTTGCTTTCCACCCTTTTTTTAAACGGGTGTCGAATGCTTCATCAGGCTTAAAACCTTCATTGGCTTGTTTCAGAAAGTTTGTCGCAACTGCTAGGAAACTTGAAGGTTTCAATTCAATTGTCTTTAGGATCTCTTCTAACATCGAGTTTTCTAGATTCATCACCTCAGGTAATTGGAAAAAAAAGTCAAGTTCAGGCCAACATACCATTTGACGAGGGGGCAACGCGATTAAATCTGCTAGGTCTTTGTTAATTTCACGAAGAACGTCTACCGATGAACCACTCCTTTTGTAATGGTCGATTAGTTTGGCATTAAACGCATTTAGACACTGTAAGGTGTCTTTTGGAAATTGACCTTTAAGGGGTAATCCATGAGCACCATCCACAAAAGCTCGCAATAGGTTCTTAACTTTTTCTAACAGGTGTGGATTTACAATTATTTCAAGATGCTGTCTCATCATGAATTTTGTATCATTGTAGCTTGAGCCATTCTCTGAAGAAACTGCCCCTTTTCCTTCTATGACTGGCATGGGACTGCCTCCCTTAAGAGCCGGACGCACACATACTGCTTCACATTGACCATTTGAGTCTTTTATGGGCAACCAATATGTATTTGCTAGAAACTTTGCTAACTTTTCGCTCCCTTGCCCTATGAGTTCTTTGGATATCCCCTTAACCGGCAAATCCTTTGCGGTCACTAGAGCTAACCTGTTGAACACGGTGACAGATGCCCTCATTCCCTTCTGCTGGCAGTGGTACAGGGAAATTACATGGTCGCCAAGTAAACTTTTGCGATGACCCAAGCATTTCGGGTTAACGTTTTCCTGTTTTTGTCTCAATTGAGTTGTAGAACTTGTAAGGGGCTGTACATTACCTGAAAACATAAAGTATTCCTTTTTTAGCTGCACTTCAATATAACTTATTTGAAGAAAATGTCAATTTGCTCTTTTCACTTTAACTTATACCGAAAGTATTTCAAAAAAAAATTTGCTGAATACTTTTTTATTTTCTACAATACTTTCGATATAATCCTCAACAAGAAGGAGTGCATGTAAATGGCGACTCAATCAAAAGGTGTTTTCTATTATTCAGATTCGATAAATTCAACAGTCTTTTATCCTACCCGGACAAAAAATCGAAGAGGCCCCCATCTTCAAATTATCCTGGATAAGACAAAAAAGTTATCTGCCATTTTGACAAAAGGCAACCAGTCATGTGTGATTACAAAGGAATGGATCCAAGGTGTCGCTGAAAGGGTGACACCAGAGACGTTACCAATCTTTCTTAAAGGCACGTACGTGTTGCTCTCTTCCACTATTGGAGGGGGACATGTGATCCGCATTCAGCGAAGACTTCCAGGGGGCGATCCATATTCTGAAAAACGGCGCATGATAGAAGAACATATCCGTTTAATTGTGAACCCATACGTGCTTGTCATAATTAAAGACGTGTTAAATAGCTATACGGATGGTCTTGCAGGTTTAGTGTTACATGAGTCTCTTCCTCAAGATACAAGAGATTGCTTGACGGCTTTTAGCAACGCCATGATAGAGAAATATAATAGCCAAGGGTACAGTCTAGAGTGTTTGGCGCAAATAGGAAATGATTTAAATGAGCTGATTGCTGCCATCCCGGAGGTTAAGAAACCATGGAAGGAGCTTGACTTCTTCTATCGACTTCCAGCAGTAAAAAAGCTGCTTAACAAGGATCTACAGATACTTTGGAAAATGATTGAACGAGACGAAGATATCGAAGTCGAGGTGATTAAGATGCTTTCGGACTATGTACAAGGATTTAATTGCAAGGATTTCGATAAAGAGGTTATAGCCCTTTGGAAGGAAGAAAACCCAAATAATTCTACTAAATACAACTTGGGTACACTTACGTCTCAAATTAAAATAAAAAACCCAAGAGATGAGTCTTTTAAAGATATGATAACTAAAGGTGCTTTCTATTTTCTCGATAAACAGATCATTATTCAAGAGAGTCAACTAGGTCAAGGAAAGATTGTAGAAGCCTATTTTGAAGACGAAAAGGGAAACAAGTCCAAAGAGTGGAACGCTTTTTTGCAGCAAACTTTAGTTTTGCTCTTAGATCTACAATCATTAGGTCAGCCAGTCAAAATTAGAATTACACCTGATTGGACTGTCCAATCGATTGCAACAATAGCTAACTACGGGCTTTTGGAAGCAATACAAGGGGATTTAATCAAGGATTATGAGCGTTGTTCAATCCTTGACCAATGGAATCAATTGGACTTTAGCAAAGTCACTTACGTTAAAAAGATTTTGAAAGATAAATATGAAGTGATTTTTTGTGATAAAGAACAAAAAGCCACCCACGTATTGCATGTGACGCACAAAATTTTTGGAGCATCCAATAATGAAAAAGTGACACTTTCGCTCTCTGGTGGGACCTTAATTTCTGAAGAGGGGGATTTTCACGCCTTTAATCAGCGTTTCCGCTTATGCAAAACAAAAGAGACGATTGAAGAGGGAATCAATTCGCAGACAATTGATCAAAAGATTCAGCTGATAGCGCCACGTATAGATGAAAATCAAATCTACCGTGAAACATACCTTCTAATCGATCAACTTTTTAAAGAATTAAGAGATTTAATCGGAAAAAATCCTGAGCTTTTATCTAGTCTCATCACCAGCTTTGTGGATTCCGGATTAAAGAGGGTTAATATTGCCCTTGTGACTGACAAGGTAATAAAAGATAAGCTGCGAAAAACTTCAGACCTTTTCACCGCTAAAATGAATGATCCCAAAACGCAAGAAGATATTCTCGTGAAAGTTGTGCAAGAGGTTAATTATTCAAGGTTTGTGAAGATCGAAAATGGGGTCTTTTTAGCAAGTCTCATGGAGCTCTTAAAAGAAGCCGACCATCATCTGGAAAATATAAAAAATAAAGATGGGATTTTATTTATGGGCTATACAGGAAGTGGCAAAAGTACTTTAGTTTGTGATTTACTGGACGTTGAACTGGAGCGCGATATCAATGCGGTCGGAGAACAAGTCTGGAAAGTATCCCCGGAAGTGATTGGCGCTCCCAAAATCGGGCAATCTTTGGGAACGTCAGAAACATTATATGCTCAAGGATTTCCTTATAAAGCCGAGGGGAAACCTGAAGTGCATATCGTCGATATGCCAGGTCTTGGCGAGACGCGTGGGCTTCAATATGAGGTGTGTAGTTACATAAGTGTCGATCAAACAATCGAGAATATGAGAGATATAAAAGGGATTGTCCTTGTAGTCCCCATGGAGATATTCCTATCAGACCGCGCTAATCGTTTAATTCTGTTTATGAAAGAAATAGGTTCTCGTTTCCCTCAAATCTTTACAAAAGGTTCTGAAACAAGAACATGCATCCACATTGCTGTGACAAAGATATCGCATCACAAGCTACAAGCTAAAATGTTAGAAAATGGGTCACTCGTTAAAGAATTACTTAATGGGGTCAATGAAGAGATCAACAGACAAAAAGCGCAGATTGGGCAAGGGGTAGATTCTGAAGTCTTGCTTAGTGGATTGTTATTTCAACAACAGGTTTGGGAACTTCTTAATGAAATGCACAATAATCTTCGCTTAAGAGTGACGAAAATCAATGAAAACGTCATCAAACAAGAGCTAAGAGAAGCTTATTATGGGGGTAATGGATCTGTCGATAAAACCCAATACTGTCCAGCTATGGAAAGGGAGGATTTGCAGAAGCAATTTGCAAATAGCCTTACACATTTTGCAAGAGCTTGGCGAGAGCAAATTTTAGAAAACTATGTGAAGCTTCTTCCAAAAAAGATTAAAGTCAATGAAGACAAAATCGCAGTAATGATAGAGGAGCTGAATAAATGGGATGATGCACAAACGACTTCTACAGCAAGAGAAAAAAACCACAAGGATTTTGGTTCAAATGCAAAAAATAGTGACGTCGCTCTCAAAATCATAGAGGGAGGCATGCCAAGATTCATGGATAGTCGCAATCTAGCAAAGCAGCAATTAGATAAAGTTAAAGCTTCTTGTCAAGAGCGATGTGATGAGATAGAAGAAGATATCAAACAAAATCAACGCAAAATCATTCAGGTTAAAGAAGCAATTGTCTTATTAAACCAAAGGAAACATGAAAAAGCAGAAAAAGTCATTGAATGTCGAGATCTTAATATTACCTTCAATTGGGTTGAATCTGACGATCAAAGCTTTGTTGACAAATGCTTGAGTAAGTTGATTGGTCAAGAATGCGGTCATTATGATTTACAAGTACAGGAAGTAAAAACCCATGTTTCTTATCTTGATTATAATCAAGCGGAGCTAAGGAATGAAATAAATGCCTGTAATGGAATGATTGATAAGCTGCATGAAGACATCGAACGGTTACAAGGCGAAATGAGCACAAATAGAGCAGATTTAGCAAACGCTACGCAAAACATTCTTAATCACGATAAAGAAACGCAGCGCCTCATTGCCATGCATAAGCAGGTAGAACTGGAGCAGATGCTTAAAAATTGTCATGATGAGATCGCAAAACTTAAGATGGAAAAACGGGACCTTGCAATCGTCATAAAAACTAAGATAGATACTGCAAGGCATCTTGTGAAACTTGCCAAGAAAATTCTCAGGAACAAAGACTTGCCAAATCAAGGAGCCGCACTTGTATTAAACGCAAGCTCTGTTAGCGACAATGTCTTTGAAGAATGTAGAAATTTTTTACAATTTTGCACTGAAGAGTTCTTGACTGA
>Ga0206944_1165_pt1 | contig 10678 bp, 11 predicted proteins | sample Alteio_BWOrgHeat_4_FD_152978 | JGI IMG/M metagenome (GOLD analysis project Ga0206944, IMG submission 152978) | Enriched cells from forest soil in Barre Woods Harvard Forest LTER site, Petersham, Massachusetts, United States -... | ecosystem: Environmental > Terrestrial > Soil > Temperate forest > O... | reverse complement strand
TCAAGTTTAGTGCCGAGCTTTTTATAGTTCCATCCCCAACCAATGTCGGTAAATCGGCAGCGTTACAACAAATTACTAATAAATTTTGTTACTTTTTTAATGAATTCGTATTTTTGAATCCATTTTATTAATCACAAAAAAACAAAATCATTATGGCTAGTGTATCAATTTACCTGAACTTTCCGGGCAATGCAGAAGAAGCGTTTAACTTCTACAAAAAAGTGTTTAAAACAGAATTTTCAACTCCGATTATGCGCATGGGAGATATTCCAATGCAGCCCGGCATGCCTGCATTGGCTGAACAGGATAAGAAAAAGGTAATGCATGTGGCATTGCCTATTCTTGGTGGAACACAAATTATGGCAACCGATATGCTCGAAAGCATGGGGCAGAAACTGATTGAAGGGAACAATGTAACCATCAGCTTAAACCCAGACACCAAGGCAGATGCTGACCGCATCTATAAAGAACTTTCACAAGGCGGAAAAGACACTGTTGCTCCGCACGATGAATTCTGGGGCTACTGGGGAACATGCAAAGACCGTTTTGGCGTCCGGTGGATGTTTAATGTTTCCAATCAGCCACAAAATTAATAATAGAACAATTTGCAATATGGAAAACAACAGCGTTACGTTACACAGAGTTCTTAAAGCAAGTCCGGAAAAAGTATACCGAGCCTTTACTGAGGCCAATGCGATGGCATTTTGGCTTCCTCCTTATGGATTTTTATGTACGGTTCATCAATTGGATGTACGTGTAGGGGGCAGTTTCAAAATGTCCTTTACCAATTTTTCAACCGGCAACGGACATTCCTTTGGTGGACATTTCGTAGAAATAAAACCCAATGAATTTATAAAGCATACGGATAAATTTGACAACCCAGGCCTGCCCGGTGAAATGACTACTTCGGTTTGGATCAAGAAAGTTTCCTGCGGTACAGAACTTAAAGTTGTTCAGGAGGGGATCCCTTCAGCTATTCCCACAGAAATGTGCTATTTGGGTTGGCAAGAGTCATTGGAAAAACTGGCAAAATTGGTAGAGCCTGAAATTCCGGATGCCTAATAAATTTATAGTAGATTGGAAAAGTCAAGACCGGTACTATTGGAGCTTAATGCAGCTGGAACATCAGAAAGAGATTGAGCCTCAACATGCCCGAAGGCCCTGCTTAATTAATCCAATTTAAACACCTAAATGTCAAGTTTTTGCGCAATTTACTTGGCATATTCCCTCTTTGCACTGCATATGCCGCCCTGAAAGGGCGGCATATGTTAGCACGGGGCGCTAGCCCCGTGAACCGTGGACCATGAACCATGAACCGTTAACCGTGCACCCACACCCCTATTTGATAAACTCAACAAAATTCATTACATTTGTTGTATATAAACCACATTAAGTACATAAAATACAACTAATGACTGATTTAAACAACATTAATTGGTCTGCCAATACTGATTCAGCCTTAATGGGAATCATTGGCTCATTTATTAAACACCATCGGCTCGAACAGAACAAAACACAAGATCAACTGGCAGCAGAAGCAGGGATCAATCGCAGCACATTAAGTCTGTTCGAAAAAGGGAAAAACGGAAATTTACTAACCCTGATCCAACTCTTAAGGGCGCTCCATCAATTGCACCTCATGCAACACTTTCAAATAAACCAAGCCATAAGTCCGTTACAATTGGCCAAACAACAACAATCCAAACGCAAACGAGCCAGTAAAGCAAAAAAGGGCGTTAAAAAGATTAAACCCACCTGGTAATGATCACAACAGCATACATTAACATCTGGAACAAACGAGTCGGAGCCGTTGCCTGGTCTGCCGAAACCGGGCTCGGCACATTCGAATTCGACCCCGCATTTTTAAAAAGCAATTGGGATCTTTCACCCATCAAAATGCCGATAGCAACAGCAGCAAAACGCATTTTCTCATTTCCCGAATTGCGTGACAACAATACCTTTAAAGGCTTGCCTGGCTTACTGGCCGACGTATTACCGGACAAATACGGTAATGCCTTAATTAACACCTGGCTAGCCCATCAGGGTAGACCATCCAACAGCCTAAACCCGGTAGAAATACTTTGTTTCATAGGTAACCGAGGCATGGGAGCGTTGGAATTTGAACCCATAGAACCCAAAACCTTCAATAAATCCACAAAAATCGAAATAGGAGGATTAATTAAAGTAGCGGACGAAATACTCTCAGGCAAAAAAGACTTTAAAACCCATCTTCCGGCCAACGAAGAAAAAGCATTGCTGGACATCTTAAAAATTGGAACATCGGCAGGAGGAGCAAGAGCCAAAGCAGTGATCGCCTACAACACCAAAACCCATGAAGTACGAAGTGGCCAGGCCGAAACACCCAAAGGCTTTACCCAATGGATTATCAAATTCGACGGCGTTACCGATAACCAGTTTGGAGTAACAAGCGGTTATGGCCGTGTAGAAATGGCTTACTATTTAATGGCCCTCGACGCAGGCATTGAAATGACCCACTGCCAACTGTTAGAAGAAAATGGGCGAGCCCATTTTATGACCCAAAGATTCGACCGCCTGCAAAACCAGCAAAAACTACACGTACAAAGCTTTTGCGCCCTCCAACATTACGACTTTAACGAAATAAACAGTTATAGCTACGAACAACTATTCGAAACCATGCGCATACTGCAACTCCCCTACCCAGAGGCCGAACAACTGTACCGCAGAATGGTATTTAACGTTGTAGCCAGAAACTGCGACGACCACACTAAAAATTTCGCCTTTACCATGGATCAAAACGGGCAATGGAAACTCTCACCCGCTTTCGATGTATGCCATGCTTACCGCCCGGGAAGCGACTGGGTAAGCCAGCATGCATTGAGCATAAACGGAGAAAGGAAAAACATCAGCAAAAATGATTTATTACAAGTCGCAAAAAAGATGAACATAAAAAAAGCCGAACAGCTCATCAAAACCATTTCCGGTACAATTAATAAATGGGCCCAATACGCAGATCAGGTAAAAGTGGAACCCCAATTACGAGATGCCATTAAAACAACATTACTTGCATGGTAAATCCGCACACAATTGCAGGGCACCAGCTATTTTAGCTGCGTTTTATTCAGTTAACTCTTAAAGTTGAATTCCCATTACCAGAATATCATCTATTTGGATATGATTCCCTTTCCAAGCCCTATGAGCCTCATCAATCAATTGGCCTTGCTTTTCAAAAGCGTATTGCTGAATATTGATGATCAAATTTTTAAATTGTCTTTTAGTAAACTTATCCTCTCCACAAGGTCCTCCAAATTGATCTGCATAACCATCAGAAAATAAATAAATACAATCATTCTTCTCAAAGGGAATTTGATGGCAAATCAACTTTTCTATACCGCAATTATTCACTGTTTTACCATAGTTATGGTAGATCCCAATATTTTCGCCCTTGTACTCCATCAGTTCCCCATTCTTAACCAGGTACATACTTCCTCCCATCCCAGCAAATTCTATTATTTTTTTTTCATAGTCAATGGAACAACATGCGATTTCCATTCCATCAAAATTATCAGGTTGCCGGTTATTATGGTTAAATGTTTTTTTCCAATCGAAACATAATTTTTTTAGTAATTGATCCGGAGCCGTATAATTATGATTGCTCACAATATTTGTTAACAGGGCACATCCTAACGTTGACAACAGGGCACCGGGTACACCATGACCTGTGCAGTCGCCAAGGGCCAGCAATATTTTATTTTGTTTTACATTTAACCAATAAAAATCACCGCTGACAATTTCTTTCGGATGATCAATGATAAAAGTGCTTTGAAATACCTGGTTAAATACATCTTGACTTACCTGAATTCCATCCTGAAGCCTCTTGGCATAAGTAATGCTATTTTCTATTTTTTGAGAATGTAAATTAAGCTCATTAACGAGCTTTTTTATTTTCACAGATTCCTCGGCCAGCATAATGGATTTTAGCCTTTCTTCTTCCGCATCTTTCTTTTCTGTTATGTCATGTACAATTCCATAAAGCCTCCGGGGAATTTTCTTTTTGTCAAATTCAAATCTCCATTCCGAATGCCCATGTCTTACTACTCCATCTTGACGAATAAAACGATAGTTAAAAGAACTATCTTTCAACGTAGCGAATGCCATTTCCACGTTTTTACAGGCAAAATCAAAATCCTCGGGGTGTATAAATGACAAAAACAATTCTTTCGAAGGCAATACGTCTCCCCTTCGTATTCCAAAAATATTGAATAGTTCATCTGACCATATTTGCGTACTGTTTTCCAAATCCATTTCCCAACTGCCCAAATGTGTTATTGCTTGCGACTCTTTTAGCCTTCTTTCTTTCAGCTCCAAATCATCTTTTGCATTTTTTAACGCTTCCTCTGCCAGCTTTTTCTTTGTTATATTTACTCGGATAGAAAGATATTGATAGGGTTTCCCCTTTTTATTGAGAAAGGGAACAATAGTAGAATCTACCCAGTAAAAACTTCCATCTTTTGCCTTATTTTTAAATTCTCCTCTCCAAACCAGCCCATTGGCAATGGTTAGCCATAAATCCTTAATGAACTCTTTCGAATGGTAGCCCGAATTGAGCATGCGGTGGTCCATTCCAATTAATTCTTCGGCAGCATATTTTGAGATTTTGCAAAAGTTATCGTTTACATACGTTATCACCCCTTTTTGATCGGTAATTGCCACTATCGAAGAGGCATCCAGTGCATATTTATAATCAGCAGTTTCCTTGAGTTGTTGCTCCAATTTCTTGGTAAATAATTTTAGTTCATTTTCTACTTTTTTTCGCTGCGTGATATCAGTAATCATGGCAAACGCACCAACATATTTTACATTTTCTTCATAAAGTGGATTAGCGGAAATAGATGTCCAGATTTCTTTTCCTGTCCTGGATAAAAATCGAAATTCAAGCTCTATTTTTTTTCCTTTTCGAATCTTTTGCAAGCTCGATAAGGCAATATCCTTTCCTTGATCATCCAGAAAACAAAAAACTGATTTACCCGCCATTTCCTCTATGGTATATTCAAGCATTTCCGCCATGGTATGGTTCACAAATAGGGTCTGATAGTTTTCATCGATCGCCCAAATGCCTTCCTGCGCAGTTTCAACTATCTGACGATAATTTTCTTGCGACTTTTTAAGCTCCTCGCATACTTTCTTGTTTGTTGATTTTGCAGTCTTTTCCCTCATAGCCCTGGCTATCGCTGATGGCAGACGCATTAAATTACATTTTAAAATATAATCATCCGCACCTTCTTCAAGGCATTTAATAGCAAGCTTTTCGGAAGGAGCATCAGTGAGTAAAATAAAAGGAATATCTGCATTAATCCTTTTAATTATTTTCAATGCATCTACTGCATTAGAAGAAGGTAAAGAATGATTCGAAAGAATAATATCGGGGTTAAAGTGCTGCACAGCACCTTCTACATCAGCCACTCCTTCCACAACCATAATACAAAAATTGAACCCGCCATCTTTAAGACTCTGTTCAATAAGCTTTGCATCTTCAGGCAAGCCTTCCAGCATAAGAATTTTAAGAGGTTCTTGCATAAATAAAAATTAGATTTTACGATTATACAGGATTGTAAATTTTCACAAACTTATTCCTCTATGCACTCCAATTAAAAGACAACAATCAAGCTAAAACATGATTTTAATCATATTTTTCCTTGTTCTGTTGTTAAGGACAACGAAAATCGACCCTTGACACGAAAAGACCTCATCCGTTAGCACAGGAGCCAGCTCTGTACGCAATCTGTCCAAATTCCCATCACATTTCTCCCCCTTTTCGGATAATAAAATAAATCGTATATTTGTAAGGTAAACTTACAAGTTAGCAAAATAAGTTACCAATCAACACATGGATTCAACAACCTTATCTTCTTCCTTGCGATCGGTGATTTCGTCCTTACACAAGGGCTTACGGAAGCAGTCGTTTAGCGTTAACGCTTATTCGATGACGGAATTGGAAACCATCGCCCATTTGTTTCGCAATGGTTCACTGTTGCCCACCGAACTTGCTTCGTTAACAAAAGTAAAAACGCAATCCATGTCCCAAATACTAAAAAAACTGGAGGAGCAGGGTATTATTAAAAGGAATCCTTCGAAAGAGGATAAACGCAAAGTGTATATCTCTCTTACTGCTGCAGGAAAAAAAATGGTAGAGAAAACCCAATATGAGCGTGATGAATGGCTCAAAGCCCTGATTGAGAAATCGCTTAACACCAAAGAAAAAGAGCTCCTTACAAAAGCCTTGCCTGTATTAACTAAACTGATAGAAAAATAAATGAAAAGAATAACATGTGATAGATTCATTCTTTCGGAGGATGAACAGATAAGAAAAAAAGCATGGAGATACGTTAATGAAAACTGATAGCAAGACAAATGTATTCAGGGCGTTCCGTAACCATAACTACGCCCTGTTTTTCACAGGACAGTCCATTTCTCAAATTGGCACCTGGATGCAACGTACCGGTGTTAGCTGGCTCATTTATTCGATGACGCATTCCACCTTCATGTTAGGGCTTACCATATTTGCTTCCCAATTTCCCTCTTTTCTTTTTTCTTTATTGGGAGGTATTGCGTCCGACAGGTACAACCGTTATAAAATATTGCTCATTACACAGACAGTCTCCATGATACAGGCCGTATTGCTGGCTGTATTAACGCTTATGGGTAATTACGCTATCTGGGAAATACTTACCCTTAGCGTAATACTTGGCATCGTCAATGCCTTTGATGTACCTGCAAGGCAGCCGTTGATACACGAACTGGTAAATGACAAGGCGGATCTTCCCAATGCACTTGCACTGAATTCTTCGATGGTAAATCTGGCACGACTAATTGGCCCCGCCTTATCAGGTATTATTCTGGTCGGTTTTGGAGCAGGGATCTGCTTTCTTTTAAATGCAGTGAGCTTTGTAGCAGTCATTGTATCCCTGCTATTTATAAAGCTGCCTGAGTATAAACCCTCAACTGTAAAAAAGAAAATAATATCCGACCTTGCTGAAGGTTTTACCTACCTGAAACAAACTCCTGCAATAGGTATCATACTGCTGATGCTTTCATTAGTAAGTCTGCTAATATTACCTTACGATACCCTTTTGCCCGAATTTGCCAAAGTAGTTTTCAAAGGCGATGCTGCCACGTTTGGGTACATCAGCAGCTTTATGGGTTTAGGAGCCTTAGCAGGTACTTTATTTTTGGCTTCCTTAAAAAAAGGAGCCGATCTTAAAATTGTATTATTGGCTAATATGATCATCCTGGGAATCGGGCTTATGCTTTTTTCCCACATCAGTTATTTCCCTGTGGCGATGCTTTTTGCCACAATAGCCGGATTTGGAGGAATGTCGCAAACCACCATTTGCCTTACCATCATCCAAGTGAAAGCGGACGCCCAAATGAGGGGACGGGTGATGAGTTTTTTAGCGATGTCCGTTTTTGGAATGTTGCCCTTAGGCAGCCTGCTTATAGGAAGTATTTCCCAGCAAATGGGAGCACAAAACACCCTGCTTTGCCAAGGCGTAATAGCGATAATCATCGCTATGGTATTTTCCGGTTTCCTGAGAAAGGATAAACTAAATAAAAAGGAACAGGAAAAACTGGAAGAAGTTGAAAACGAGGTAATCAAAAGAATTTAATCAAAAAAAATTAACTGATAAAACCAATAAAAAGATGGAATCAAACAAACAAAATGCTGCCCTTCTGGTAATGGACATGCAAACTGTAATACTTGGCAGACTTCCTAACGCCAAAGAGTTTACCGACAACGTAGCTAAAGCAATAACGCATGCACGTAACACGAACATCCCAGTACTTTATGTTGTGGTAGGTTTCAGACCAGGAATGCCCGAGGTAAGCGCAAACAATAAAGGCTTTGCGGCTAACAAGGAAAGAATGGCTAATACCAGCATGGATGAATGGATAAAAATTGATCCTTCTGTGGCACCCCTTCCGGGAGAAGTGATAGTTACCAAACGCCGGATAAGTGCATTTACAGGAAGCGACCTTGAAGTACTACTAAGAGCCTTCGGCATCCAGCACATGGTACTCACCGGCATTGCTACCAGTGGTGTTGTTTTATCCACTTTACGTGAGGCTGCGGATAAAGATTACCGTTTAACAGTATTGTCTGATTGCTGTATGGACATGGACCCGGAAGTACACCATGTACTTACCACTAAAATTTTCCCGCGTCAGGCTGATGTGATTACTGCGGAGGAATGGAGTAAAATATAAAGCAACCGCTTTCTGGTAAAATCGTGTTTTTTTTGTGGCACTATCTTTTGCTTTTTAAGCAAAAGATAGCTGCTACCCTTTTGTATACCGCTCTCATTTGATAGGCAAATAGAAGTAACTTTGAAAGGTAAAAACAAACTTAAAATACAGGCAGCAAAAAGGGATTGTATTTTAAAAAGATTTAATAAACGAAACTTAATGGAAATTGGAATTGATAGTTTTGCGGCCTCCTTTGGAGATGGGAAAAACATCATGGAAAGCAGTGAGGAGGCCATTGCCAACTTACTTGACAGAATAGTACTGGCAGACCAAGTAGGTCTTGATGTGTTTGGAATAGGTGAACACCATCGAAAGGACATGTTGGATTCGGCACCTGTAGTTATTCTCTCAGCTGCTGCTGCCCGTACAAAAAGGATCCGGCTCACAAGCGCCGTTACCGTGCTCAGCGCAGCTGATCCTGTGAGGGTTTTTCAAAACTTTGCTACGCTTGATTTAATTTCCCGAGGCCGTGCGGAAATGGTTGTAGGACGAGGATCATCTACAGAAGCTTTTCCATTATTTGGGTTCAGTTTACACGATTACGATGAACTCTTTGCAGAGAAGCTGGACCTGTTACTTAAAATTCGTGAGAGCGAATTCGTCACCTGGTCAGGTAAATTTCGTCCCCCACTTAATCATCTTCCGGTATACCCAAGGCCATTACAAGATCCTCTGCCCATATGGCTAGGTGTTGGCGGTACGCCGGAATCTTTTGCTCGTGCTGGTACCCTTGGATTGCCATTAATGGTTGCTGTTATCGGAGGCGAAACACATCGTTTCCGTCCGCTTGTAGATCTCTATAAGAAAGCAGGAGCAAAAGCGGGACATCCTGTGGAAAAATTAAAAGTAGGTTTACATTCAATTGGCTATGTAGCAAACACAGCGGAAGAAGCGATTAATGATTTTTACCCGGGTTATGCTCAAACCATGAATAAGATTGGCAGAGAACGCGGATGGCCAGCAATGACACGCGAACGATTCGAAGCTCAATTAGGCCCACTGGGTGCCTTACTCGTAGGTAATCCGGAAGAGGTAGCTGAAAAGATACTAAGACACAGCAAAGCACTTGGAGGAATTTCAAGGCTTACTTTTCAAATGGATGTTGCAGTTACACCAAATCCTAAAGTATTGCAGGCGATAGAACTAATTGGATCACGGATATCCCCATTGGTTAATAAATAGTAGCACCTGTAAGGAGTTAACTTGCAGTTTTTTTTGTTTGCATCAGGTTAAAGACCAGCACAGCAAGTATGGCACCCACAAAGGGAGCTGTAAGGTATACCCAAAGCGCATTAAAGTTTCCAGAAACAAGGGCAGGAGCCAGTGACCTGACAGGGTTCATAGATGCACCACAAATGGGTCCGGCAAACATGGCTTCCAATCCTACTACTGATGCAATGGCAATTCCAGCCGTTATTCCTTTTTCTTTTGCCCCGGTTGAAACACTCATAATTACAAACATTAAGAAAAAGGTAAGTATGAGTTCAAGAACAAAGGATTGCATGTCGCTCCCAGAAGGAAGCGTGGCCCCTAAGTTCATATTTTTAGGGAAGAGTATTTTTAAGCTGAAACTGGCAAGCAAAGCACCTGCTAACTGTGATGAAATATAGGGCAGCAATTCCTTTACCTTAAGCCTGCCGGCAAAGGCAAAGGCAATGCTTACAGCAGGGTTGAGATGAGCACCCGAAACATCACCTAAGGCGTAGATCATAGCCAGTATAATTAATCCAAAAGTAATGGCAATCCCAGGATGCGTGATCACCCCCCCCCATTTCCTGATTGATTACAATGGCTCCTGTTCCGCAAAATACCAATGCAAAAGTCCCAATAAATTCAGCAATACTTTTTCTCATCTCTTAATTATAAAATGTTGATATTATTTAAAATGCTTTCCTCAGCATCATGGCATATTCATTTGGCAATGGACTTTGTTCTATTGCTAAAGCTGTTTTTTCCACATCATATGCTACCCTTACAAACTGCACCTTCACACTTTCTGGCTTTTGCATATTGCTTTCTGCATTAACTGTGATCATTACATACCCAGCCCGTGGATCGCCATCCTTTGGCTTACCTACCGAACCGATATTGATGGCATGCCTGCAATGAACAAGGTTGTCCTTTTGAAAAGACAAGGTCCTGTGGTAAGGTTTATGCGTGTGCCCAAATGCCATAATATCAGCATTGGCCTGTTCCATAATTCGCATCAAGCTCTTTTCATCCCGATCCTCAAAAAGGTATTCATTTATTTTTCTGGGACTCCCGTGCACCAATAGTAAATTAAATTTATGATCAGGACTAAGTTGAAACTCGATGATTAAATGTGCCGGTAAAGTCCGGAGGTACTTGCGTTCCTCATCGCCTGTAATTTTATTGGTATATAAAATAGAAACTG
>Ga0206944_1164_pt1 | contig 10725 bp, 12 predicted proteins | sample Alteio_BWOrgHeat_4_FD_152978 | JGI IMG/M metagenome (GOLD analysis project Ga0206944, IMG submission 152978) | Enriched cells from forest soil in Barre Woods Harvard Forest LTER site, Petersham, Massachusetts, United States -... | ecosystem: Environmental > Terrestrial > Soil > Temperate forest > O... | reverse complement strand
CTGGAACGCTTGCTCAGCGAGCGGCTGCCGGAAGAAGAGATTGCGCGCCTCGCCGCCGAAATCGCGGCAGCCGCTCGCTGAGCAAGCGTGATCCGTATTCTCTGGTGGAGGAGATTGTGGGTGGCTTCGAAGGCCCCTCTCACCGCGGAGACGCGGAGACGCGGAAAAAAGAAAAAGTCAGGATCGAGTGATACTTCGCTGCTCTCAGATTGCATTACGATTGTTTTAGGGCTATTAGTGAAAGTGAGAGCTGACGGCCAAGAATCAATATAGCCAAGAGCTAAGAGCCAAAAGCCAACTGCCGCGATCCAAAGCTAGCGGCTAGTAGCTAGAAGCCAGGAGCTGTACTCATGCACACCATTGACCATCTCGGAATTGCCGTTAAGTCGCTGGCGCAGGCGCGCAAGTTTTATGAGCAGCTCGGGCTGGAAGTCCTGAAAGAAGAATCCGTGCCGCATGAGAAGGTCAGGGTGGCAATGATTCCGCTGGGCCAGAGCCGCATCGAGCTGCTGGAAGCCACGAGCCCGGATTCGGTGATCGCCAAATTTGTAGAGAAGCGCGGCGAAGGACTGCATCATGTCGCCGTCCACGTCCCCGACCTCACGCAGGCCGTGGAGAATCTCAAGAAGACCGGCACGCGCTTTGTGTCGGAGGAAATCAAGGTCGGCGCCGGGGGCCACCTCTACGTTTTTGTTCACCCTTCCAGCACCGGTGGCGTTCTGCTGGAACTTGTGCAGGACGTGCCGGAAGGCGTGTAAGTGCAATCGGGTAACCAACTTACGATTTCCGCGGGATGGACCGACCGCGAGGAAAAACTTTGCAGCGATAAAGAAAGAGAAAGCGCTTCAAACATACTCCAGGTCCTTGCCAATGTGCGGCAATTCATTATGAGCCGGCGTATTGGGACTTGGATGATGAAAAGGGGTGCCCCAGATTACCCTGTCGCTGATGCAACCGGGGCATGACCTTTCTGAACTTGAAGATACCTTCTGGCACCTCACACAACTTGAAGGTTCAAATGCTGATTTTGGCGATGTAGTCGTCAATATCGGACCCCGGCAGGTTACGTTCAGTAACCCTTTCTACCAGACTTCCTTTTCCTCCCACTACAAACTGGCGGGTCTGGAGTTTATTCCACATTATGGACTCAGCACGGCGGCCAAAAATCGCGCGCTCTCACTGGATGAGCAGACCGCGAAGGTGTTTGAAACAGTCCTGCACGAAATCCGAGCGTATGAAGCGAACGCGGACAGTGTTACTTTTTTTGGCAAAGGCCGACAGCCGATTATGGTAATCAATTCCTTTCTACGAAGGACGATTGAAAATCGCAGATGGCGCATTGCCAAATATCGTGGCGAAGCCCCCAGCAGGCCGATAAAGACCGCCTGCTCGATGCCAATGAATACGCGGAAGTCACTTTCTTGAACGGCCGCGTGAGAGGTTCACCCGGCTGCGGCGGTTGGTGGGGGACATATAAACTCTCAGGTAGCCAGTTGACTTTTGACGCAGGCCTTTCCCTTTTCGGAATCTGCCCCCCTGAAGATTTCGCCAAGGACCGCTTGGTTGAGAAAGCTTTCAGAGCCGCCGAGCGGATAGAAGACAAAGGCGATCACGTCCTACTGCGTGACACGGACGGGAACGTGCAGATATTGCTTGTCCCGTATTGAGCTTCTATTGCGAAAGAGCGCGTTCGGAGCATCGCTTATTGCGATCTCATAATTTTGCTGGCAATAGAGTTCCCTCGCTGCGCTCGGGACAAGTCAACCTACCGCTTCACCACCACCGTCCTCTTCAGAAAGTAATCCACGAGTTCGCTCGATGAGTTGTCCATCTCCACGTCGAACGCTTTGATCTTGGTGGTGAAGTAGTTGAACATCATCACTGCCGGAATCGCGACGGTCAGGCCCAGCGCAGTCGTGACCAGCGCTTCAGAAATTCCACCTGCGACTGCGCTGATGCCGGTGGCGTTCTCGCCCTGGATTTCGCGGAAGGCGTCAATGATGCCGATCACCGTGCCCAGCAGCCCCACGAACGGCGCGGTTGACCCAATCGTCGCCAGTCCGCTCAGTCCGCTCTCCAGTTCGGCATGGACTATGGCTGAAGCGCGATCCAGTGCGCGCCGGCTGGCTTCAATCTTGTCGCCCGGAATTTCCGTAGATACCTCATGTGCATGGAACTCCAAAAGGCCCGCGTTCACAACCTTGGCCAGATGGCTTTTCTTGTTGCGCTCAGCCACGCGGATAGCTTCATCGAGTTTGCCTTCTCGCAACGCGCCTGCACCAATCGGCGCAAACTGGCGCGACTGTTTCCGCGCAGCCTGAAACGCTAGCCAGCGATCCATCATCACGCCCATGGACCACGCCGACATGCCCAGCAAGATAATAGCAATGCTGCGGGCGGGCCATTGCATGTGCAGCCACATTTCCCACAAGCTAAAGCGCTGCGCGCCGCTTCCGGATTGAAGCAGCACAAGAGCAGCCATCGGGATTTTGACAAACGTAGTGCTCGCAAGATGAGCGACAAGCATAGTAACAATCCTCCGGTGAAGCACGGCCTCTATTCCGGCCGTAGGATTGTTTGACACCGCGCCTTCCGCTTTTGCTCCCGCCAAGATCCTGGCACATTCAGCGCGAACTCAGGCCCGTCTCGAAAGCTGTCGAGGAGGAGGCTTCGCTCTGGCAATTCTGTTCTCGCATTTCCTGTAACGAATCGATACAATCCGCAACTACTCTGGATAATATTCATCTTGTGTTTTTCCGGGGGATGACATGGCTCGATCAAAAGCACGCCTCGCGCTGCTCATCGTTTCGGTTGTAGTCACCAGCTCCATGCGTGTCTTCGCGCAGGGCACGCCACTCACGCAGGGGCCACTGACGGTAATGGTCCCGCCGGGATGGGTCAAGCAGGCAAACCTCGGGCCGGTCAAGCTCTACTCGCCCGGTTCCACGCCGCAACAGTACTTGAGCGTGGAGTTTCTGCCTTCAGAACAGACCACGCAAGACGTGCGCGAGCGCCATGCCACGATCATGGGAAACCTGGCGAGCATCGTGCGGCCCGGTTCCGTACCGCAAAACGGCGTACTCGGCAAATTCATCTGGACAAGAATTGAGGTGCAACTCCCGGGCCGAAATGAAACCATGATCTGGTACAGCGCAAAAGCGGGGTCCACCTACGTGGCAGTTGGCGTGGAATCCACGCGCCCGGAACTGCTTGCCAGAAACCTTCGTGCCATTGAAAACATGCTGGCGAACGCGACCCTGAGCGGCGCGACCACGGCGCCCGGAGCGCCCAATGCGCCTGCCAATCCTGCGGGCAATGCACCGGCCGGGGGCCCGGCCCTGAGCGGAGCCATGCTCGATGACTACGCGTACACTGTTCCGGCCGGCTGGACCACACAGCGGTTTCCTGACGGCATCGTCCTCTCCTCACCCTTTTCTTCCACGCAGGAAAAATGTTTTATCAGCATGCTGTCAATGCGCTCCGCCGGTGCCGATCTGCTGCAGGATGCAAACAATGCGTTTCGTGACGTGTGGTTGCATAACTATGTGCTCCGCAACCAGACGCCGGCAGGGTTCGCTTTCCCTGAATCGACCATCCACGGATTATCAGGCCAGGGGTGGGAGTACGTGATCGTCCGGCGAGGCATCGCTCCTCCCAACTCACGGGAAAGCCGCCTCGGCTTTGTGATGGTTGCCAAACTCAACAACCGGCTCGCCGTTATTTCCGGCCTCTCCAAAGATCCGCTGGTGAGCGCCTGCATGGGTGAGAATCTCGCATCCACCGTGTGGCCCAAATTTTTCTACAGTCTGAGCTTCAAGAGCTGGCAGGGTGGAGATCAGACACCGGCGCTGCGCAAGGTTCTGGCAGGAGAGTGGATCGCCGCCACTGCCACTGCTGGTGACATGATTACCTTTGCCGGTAATGGCCGCTTTGCCAATGCTGCCGCCGCGCAGCAGTATCACCTCACCGCCAATGAGTTGATCACTACCACGCAAGCTTACTTCGGCAATGGAACCTACACGCTGCGGGGCAATGCCATCACGCTCGCGCAGGACGATGGAAGGACCACGAATGGGTTCTACCGCATCGAGCAGGAAAGCAAAGACGAGGGCCGCACCTGGGCGGACGCTTTCTATCTCATGCGGACCAGCACCATCGACGGCCAGGAGTATGAGCTGAGATTCAAGAGAAATCGCTAGCGCGGCAAGGCCCAGGGATCACATGATGCGGCTCGTAGCATCCATGTTCATTCTTTTCTCTGCGGCTAACTCAAGAATCACACATCGTCGCTGAGTCTCCATATGTGTTCATTCGCGAGAAAATCCAGGTTTCGTAACAGCCTTCAGGAATGACTTTTTTCGAGACAAACCTAGAAGTGAATCACGAATCCACCGCCGGCAAATACATTGTTCCTGCTAAGTCCGCCTTCTGGGTTGCCGGCAAGTCCAACGCCCGGCGTGCCAAAGCTGGGCTGGCCGCTCAGAAAATCGCGCAGCTCGACGCGCAAGCCAAGGTGCGGCAACGGAGTTTTTATGTCAGCACCCGTCCCGAATTGGAGTGCGAATTTGTTGGTGTGATCGTCGGGAAAGGAGAAATGGGCCAGGCCTCCGCCCAGACTTATCCAGGGAGAGATGGGCGCAGAGGGAAAGAACTTTGTTTTGAGCGACGGCGTGATGTAAAGAGAAGAGAAATGGGCGATAAAGACATTGGGCGACTGCGTGAACGTCGCCTGCTGATGAGCGATGCCGGCAATCGGTATTTCAATGTGGATTGATGCCAGCTTCGCATCGATCAGGCGCGAGCTGAAAGTACCTTCCCAAAAGACATCGTGGCCTGTCTTGACCGATTCCGGCGGGATATTGTCACACACAACGCCAAGCGGACAATCGAACGTCAAATGGGTATCACTAACAGATGAAGCGCCGACAGAGAACGCAACGTCAGCTTTTTGCGCCATGGCATTGTTGGAAAGCGGCAAGAAGACAAAAAAAAGAAAACAGGCTGGTGCATGCTTCGTATTCATTTTTCTCCTTGAATGTGCGACCGTGGATGCGCGAAATGGACTGTACCCGGCTCAAGTCTCTCCAGAGCCGCTTGCTGCCGGGACAAGATTTCGAGTTTCGTTACGAGGAACGATTGAGCTACTCTGCCTTGCAGGAATTTTGAATGTTTCCTGCACATTTTTCCGCCGCACTTTGGTGGAAGGATTCGACTAACCCAATCCAATTTTGCATTTTTTAATTTCCTACTCGGCGTCATTCGTTCTCCCGAACCTGATGGTTTATTCTTCCTATAGTGATCCCTCGCTCCGCTCGGGATTTCACAACAATGCTCATCCTCGCCATTGACACATCGGGCCAGTCCGGCGGCATCGCGCTGGCTGAAGCTGACGCAGGATCGTTCCGCGTGGTTGAGTCGGCTGCGATTGCAGGCGGCACTTTTTCCGCGCAGCTGATTCCCACGCTGGCCGCTTTGCTCCAGAAACATGGATACACAGTGAAAGACCTTGGCGGATTCGCGGCGGCGTCGGGGCCGGGTTCGTTTACCGGGCTGCGCGTGGGACTCAGCGCGATTAAGGGCCTGGCGGAAACGCTGCACAAGCCGATTGCCACCGTGTCAGTGCTGGAAGCACTCGCCTCCATGGCGGATCGGACAGGAACAATCGCGTCGGCAATCGATGCGGGCCGAAAAGAGATTTTCCTTGGCCTATATAAAAAATCCGATGGAGCATTGGTCATGCTGCGCGAGGAACTGCTGACGCAGCAGGATTTTCTGGCTACACTCGCGACCGAACGACCGGCCGTGATCATCACCGCAGATGCCGCCATCGCCGAGCTGGCCGCAAGCCTGCAACCGGCCGTTGCAGTGGTGACATCTCCGGGCAGCGAAGTGATTGCGCGCATCGGCGCAAGAAAATTGCTGGCAGGCGAAATCGTTTCCGTGGAAGCGCTGGATGCAAATTATCTGCGGCGTTCCGACGCTGAGATTTTCTTCAAAGGAAATCGCTGAAAATGCTTCGCGAAAAGATTCTCAGCGCAAACATCATTCGCGTAAAGATCGCTTGCCTCACCAATCGTAGCGCTTGCATTGTTGGCGCAGGCTTTAAGGGAGCAAGGCTCCCGTGAGCGTTTGCGTCCGTCCGGCAGAGCCAGCCGACCTGCCCCGGCTTGTGGAAATCGCGTCCCACTCTGCCACGGCGGCACAGTGGAACCAAGCTGAATACCTCAAGCTATTTGCAGGGGACCAGCCTGAGGCTCCGACCCAGGTTGTCGATCCACAGGAAAAAGCTCAGTCCCGCACTGCCCTGGTAGTGGAGCAGTCAGGGAACGTCGTTGGTTTCATCGTCGGTCGCCAGGTTGCAGACGAATGGGAGATTGAAAACATTGCGGTTACGGGTGCGGCGCGGCGTTGTGGCCTGGGTTCAAGGCTGGTAGGGGAGTTGCTGGATCACGTCCGCAGTCTCGGCGGAAAGACCGTTTTTCTTGAAGTGCGGGAGTCCAACCGCGCGGCCCGGTCTCTTTATGAGAAATGGGCGTTTCTGGAGATCGGGCGGCGGAAAATGTATTACCAAGAGCCCACGGAGGATGCCCTGCTGCTGAAATTTATATTTCCATAAAACAGGCCCTTTTTGATTGAACCAGCCCTGCACGTATGTTAACGTTCGATGAAAGAACACGCAGGAGGTTCTTCAAGAATGGTGGATTCCGTTCGCGAACAGCTTCTCGCCAGTCACGAAGAGTTTCGTAGGCTGGCCCAGGAACACACTCAACACTGCCAGCGCCTTCACTCCCTGATTGAAAAAAGATATTTGACGGAAGATGAAAAGCTGGAAGAAGTGCGCATCAAGAAGGTTAAACTCCGGTTAAAAGACCAGATGCAAATGATTGAGCAGGAATATCTGCGTTCGCATACGCAAGTGGCATAACGCTACCCGGCTCAATCAGGCCCTGATCTCAACAGCCTCTCCTTGAACGGACCAATGATCCGTTAGGAGAGGTTTGTTATTTGCGGCAGGAATTTGCGCGCAGAAATTCGGTTGGTGCGTGCCATCTTCCACCGGCCGCATGATCTTTTATTGCAAAGTCTTGGTAAGGACCTTTGCATGCCCGGCCATCGTGCGTATTCAAACGCGAAATGCTTCGTCCCTTTGCGATACACTTGCAACCACTGATGGAGCAAGCTCCTAATGCGCAGCCGGCTATTCCTTCTGTTCAAAGCAGGTCCACCCGAAGCCCTCTCGTGCGGCTACTGATCTTTTTTGCGTTGGCGGGGGTATTTTTTCTTGCCATCGATGCGGTCTTTACTCCGTGGGCATTCTTTATGGGAGGCCATTTCCACTTCAATCCCAAGTGGGCCGGCTGGGGACGCATGCACTCCAATATCGTCGGCGACTACGTGATCTACATGAGCATCTCGCCGTATTTCGGCCGCGGGCGTTCGTTGACAGACATTACCGGCAGAGGCGCCCTCTGCACACAGCGCGGCGATAACTACACTCTCGACGTGGGCGGAAGCTTTGAAAGACATCCCGGTATCGATCTCCAGGGCAAGACCGCCGTGATTTACGCGCACAATTACTCCCGTTATGGCAGCCAATACGATCCCTCACTGGAGTTCCGAGGCAAGTGGAACAACCCTGACCTGGTACTCGACGACCATGGCTCGCTCACTCAAGCCTTTTATCCCGGCGGCAAGCTCGCCGCTCATTCCAACATGCGCCCTATACAGGAGGTTGTGCCGCTCAAGCTGCATGAAGGCAGCCGTGCGGATTTTGATGCCGCCTGCGCCGCGATGAAAAGCAGGTGAGCCAAGGCTACTCACTTATCATCCGCGCGGCCCTGTGGCTGATCTTTCACTGGCGACGTCTTGGCCCAGCGCCCAGCAGTTTATCCATGCCAGGAGTACTTTCATTGCGCACGATGATAATTCCCGCCTTTGCGGTCGGTTCAAAGTACGCCATGGCTGGTACAACCTGCCACTATCGGACGCCGTGCGGCATGGACTCCGAAATAAATATCCTTCTATCATGAGTAAATGAAAAAACCCGCCAAACGCACCGCCGCAAAGGGCCGCCACGGACGCAAGAAAAAAATAACTGCGAAAACTGCTGCAAGACCAGCGGCTCCCAAACGTCGCGCAGCAAAAGCAAAAGCTTCACCGGAGAAGAAGCCCGCTCCGCAAACCGTGGAAGAATATTTTGCTGCCGTTCCGGCCCCCTCCCGCAGCGCGATGAATCAGATGCGCGAAGCCATCCGCTCCGTTGTGCCGCCGGAGGCCACTGAGATCATCAGCTACAAGATTCCTGCGTTCAAGCACAATAAAGTGCTCGTCTGGTACGCCGCGTTTTCAAATCACTGCAGCCTGTTCCCCACCGCAGCCGTGATTGAACAGTTCAAGGACGAACTGAAGGACTTCTCCACATCCAAAGGGACGATCCATTTCCCGCTCGATAAACCCATGCCGATTGATTTGATCAAGACGATGGTGCGGGAGCGCTTGGGCCGGAGCGGATAGGAAGCGATATTAGCCTGAGCCACGCGCCTCAGCTTGTATTGGTACTGCATTTTCAAAAAGAGCCGCGGGTTCGCCGATCAATGCTGATGAAAACAGGGCTTGGTTATTGATTTGTTCAGCAATGATCGGTGAACGCCACGGCTTTTCTTCGCAGCTACGGCGGACAAGCGTCCACTTTCCTTTCCGCCGTTCCCTGAGGGGAGCTTCAAAAAAGATGAAAGTTCACGATGATATTCATCTGGACGGCTACCGGCCGCCCGTCTTTCATCCCAGGTTCAAATCGCCAGGTGCGCACTGCCTCAATGGCTTTCTCATCCAGTCCCATTCCCAGCGAGCGTACAACCACCAGATCACGTGTGCGCCCATCCGCGCCTATGGTTGCCAGTAGAGTTACTTCGCCCTGGTATTTGCTTCTGCGGGCTTCTTCTGAAAACTCTGGCTCCGGTGAGTAGATAGCGCGCGGAATGCTCACGCCATTTCCAGGCGAATAAGTGTCTCCACAGCAACCGCCATCAGATCCTGGGCCGCGTCCCGGGCCACCATCACCACCAACGCCACCGCCGGCTTTTCCTCCAATGCCTCCGCCCACGCCAGCTCCGTTGGAAGGCGCGGTGAGCGCGGATAAAGGATCGCCAATCTCTCGCATCCGGGGCAAACTCAGGTCCGGCGGCGCGATCACTGTTGCTACCGCCGCCAGCCGTGTCTGCGAGTTGTTGCGCAGGATGATCGGCGGAGTCAACTGTTCTCGCGCTGCTGGCGGAGCCATGCCTTTGCTGGCCCGGATACGCTCCGCTGCTCCGCCGCTTCCTCCGCCATGGCTGGGATGTAAACCCGTCGGCACAATATACGGTTCAAGTCTTACCGTCACAAATGGCTGCGGATCGATGCGTGGGGCGTAGCTCTTGACCATCAGGAATCCCGCGCCCATCAGAAACACCATGACTCCATGCAGCCCCAGAGACAATGCAAAGTTGATCCGCCGCACCGGATATCCTGCCCAGGTTTTCTCAAATAACGCGTTGCCAAACAGGCTGGGTAGTATCTCACCCGAGGTCGGCGCCGTTCCGCGCACCACCTGCTGGCTTGGGTCCCCGGAAGAAACGCTCCGTCCTGCGGCCTCCCACTCAAGCTCAAGCTTCAGCCGCGACTTGAAATTCTCCCGCGGCAGATCGAGCAAGTCATGCGCCAGCTCCAGCAGTCCGCCGATCTCCGTTTCCCGGCCGACATGCGCCGCTTCCGGCGCGGCCAGCATCTGGTCGATGGCCTGATCGAGTTCGTCGTAAACAGAAATGTTACTCATCGGATTTCCTCACTTGTTCCCGCAGTGTCTCCAGCGCGCGAAATTGCAACTGCTTCACCGCGCCTTCTGATCGTCCCAACTCCTGCGCGATCTCGCGGATGCTTTTCTGCTCAACGAATCTTCTTACCACCACCAGCTTTTGATCCGATGGCAACCGGTCCACCAACTGGAAGAGCATGGCGCGCCGCTCTATCTCAATCACATCCGCCGGACCCGCTTCAGCTTCCAGTTCCGCGCTGTCCGCCGTAACTTCCCGGCCCGCACGCTGCCATCGATCAGCCAGCGCATTGGCGGCAATGCGCAACAGCCACGCGGCAAAGGGCACGCCTCGCCACTGGAAGCCGCCAAGGTTCCTGAGCGCCTGGTGAAATACGTCCGCCGTTACGTCCTGCGCTTCTTCGCGGTCTTTTACGCGACGCGCCACAAACGCATATACGCGATTGAAATTGCTCTCATAAAGCTCAGCGAACCGGCTGGGATCGCTCTGCGCCGCCTGAATCAAGAGCCGTTCGTCATTCAAGCTGGTTAAGTTGGCAAGATTGGCAACAGCGTTCAACTTGTGCCCCCTCGGCTACCCGGGTTACTTCTCCAAAGCTGCTTCTATAGAGGTAAACCGCCACCAGAGATGAAAGGTTACGGTGCGATTTTCAGAATCTCTGGATCGGCAGGGATAGAACGATGGAGGGAAGGTAATATGCGGGGCGAATGAGGGTGGTGATTGGCAATTGGGGGATTACGCTTGGTGAAAGTCGATTACGCCTGCTTAACAAAATAAATCCGCTGCTTAACTTTGTGCGTTTCTTAAAGCCGCTTCGCTATTTTGTTGCGTCTGCTTTCGCCGCGCGATTATAAGACTAGAGACGGGCCACGCCAGTGCTAGAACACCGGCGCGCCCTGACCACAAATCACCT